>QGNH01000440.1_pt2 | contig 30041 bp, 46 predicted proteins | sample 1735481 | NCBI WGS metagenome assembly QGNH01 (sample SAMN09239004, study PRJNA386568) | Viral metagenome, whole genome shotgun sequencing project. | reverse complement strand
CACCCAATCTGGTGGACTTGGAAATGGTGGATTTGGTTGGGGCGGTGGTAGTAATAACAGTTAAAGGAGAATGAAATGGCTTTTTTACCAAATATACCGTTGGCAACAGATCAACTATCGGTATCACAAGGAAACATACTTAACAACTTCAATATTCTTGGTGCAATAGCTGGAAACACTAATGCATCAAGTGCATCGGTAAATGCTGCTTCTGGTTTCAACTGGCTCTATCTACCACCACAAGGTGCTACACCCCCCGCTGGTGCTGCATTCACCGCAGGTAATATAGGTTTGTATTCAGCAACGAGTACCGTGACCAGTCAAAATGAACTCTATATAAATAAGCAGAATCAAGCTACAACCGTACAAATTCCTTCAACAGCATCCATTTTAAGTGTTAATTCTAATCCAGGATTTTTATCATCGGGATGGACATATCTTCCTTCAGGAATTCTTCTTAAATGGGCAGGTACTGCTAACGCTAATGGTCAAACTACTATTACCTTTCCGGTAGCAGCAAATATACCAGCATTTACTGTGTGCATAACTGTCATTGTTCAAATAGCAGATGGAACTCCTGGAGATGCTAATAGTGCCATAAGCCTTAGAGGTGTTTTTCCCACTAATTTTTTAGTCTTTGGTTCAAATAGGGTAACCGTTGGAGCGGCTCCAGTTGTATTCACCTACTTAGCTATAGGGTACTAATGTGGCATTTGATAAATTCTTAATTGCACCATTAAAAACCGGTTTACAGACTAACGTAAAGTCATGGCAAATTATGGATGATGCATTCGAGTATCTTCAAAATGCCTATGTCTTCCGAGGACGCGTCAGAAAAAGATTCGGGTCTGTCTTGATGGGGACCACACCTCTCAATTCACGTCTAAGAATACTCATTGGAACTACCAATGGTGTAACGGGTAACCTGATGGCAACTAATTTGCCTGGTGGCATAACTCAATTAAAATTAGGTCAGATATTCTCTGTTGGGATGGTTATATTTACGGTAAATGTTCTTGCTGATGGCAACACTAATTCAACCGATTCAACTATAACGGGTACTATAAGTGTTACGGCTAACCCCAATACTTTTGCCATTACTGGTAATGGTACAACAAATCTTGCTACTTCTGTTTATTACTATCCATCTACGCCAGTTATGGGTATTGGTCAGTATGAATCAGGAGCTATAAATAATCATCCAACATATGCATTTGATACTCAGTTTGCCTATTTGTTCTCTGGTGGTGCCTGGGCAAGATCTGGTGCAGCTCTATGGCACGGAACTAACAGCAACTACTTTTGGATAGATAACTGGCAGGGACAAACTGGTGATCCCGTATTATTTGTAAGCAATTTTAATGCTACCGTACCGGTACCTGCAGCTACTGATGATCCAATATGGTATACTATTGATGGGTCTACATGGACCGCTGCATCGGGAGCAAATGCATTTTATTTTCTACCCAATGGTGGTGCAATACATACCGGTGCATTTGTTAGTACCGCTCTTATAATTATCGCTTTCAGGAACAGGTTAGTATTACTTAATACTATTGAGAATGATGGCAGTGGTGCTGGCGGCGTTACGACGCACTATGTACAACGTTGTCGGTTCTCATTTAATGGATCACCCTTTGCTAGAAATGCTTGGTATGAGCCAAATCAATCTGATAGTTCAGGTGGTGTATTATTCAACAATAATATTGCCGCTGGTGGTGGTTATGTTGATGCAACGACCGAAGAACAGATTATTTCAGCTGAATTTATTAAAGATCGTCTTATCGTGTACTTTGAACGTTCAACATGGGAATTAGCATATACCGGTAACGAGATACTTCCGTTTATCTGGAATAAGTTGAACACTGAATTGGGCAGCCAATCGACATTTTCAACGATTCCATTTGATAAAGAAATCTACACTATAGGCAACTCTGGGGTCCATGCTTGTAATGGTTCTAACGTTATTCGTATAGATGATAAGATACCTGATGAGATATTTACATTTAAGACTGAAAACAATGAAACCATACGAACGGTTGGTATCCGTAACTATTATAATGAAACAGCAATATGGACTTATGTTTCAGATCTTAATGAGACTACTCAGTTATTTCCCAATCAAGTCCTTGTCTATAACTATGTCAATGATAGCTGGGCAACCTATGATGATTGCTTCACATTCTTTGGATACTTTGAGCAGCAAGAAGATACCACGTGGGCAAACTCAGATCCTATTACATGGGAGCAGTCGAATGAAACTTGGATTAGTGGCGTATTGCAAGCTAATCAAAGAAATATTCTTGGTGGAACCCCGGAAGGATTCGTCTTACGACTAGACGATGATGTTGATCGTAATGCACCTAGTATGTATATAACTGCTATAGCATATGCAGCAACAGGTATATTAACACTTACTATAATCAACCATAATCTAGCAGCTTCACCAACAGAATTTCCTGACGATAATGACTTTATATACCTAGAGAATATTGTAGATAATTTCAATAATGAACTGTTTCTTAATGGATCTATATTCCCCGTAGATTCAGTTATTGATTCAAATACTATAACCATCAATACCTTTGGTGGTTTAACCAGTGGAAATTATCTTGGTGGTGGAACGGCTGCCCGTGTATCAAACATCCAGATATTCACCAAGAGATATAATCCCTATGTTGATCAAGATACAAACGTCTATCTAGCTAGAATTGATTTCGGTGTTGAAAGAACTGCTTACGGTGCTATAACGGTCGATTACTACCCATCATCTACTGCAGTATCAATGATACAGGGTGGTGTTGATTCGGGATCAATAATGGGTAACTCTGTTTTAGAAACATTCCCCTATGATGCAACACTCTATCCATTAGAACAATATCAAGCGCTCCTGTGGCATCCCGTTTATTTCCAGTCATCTGGTGAGTTTATTCAATTGCTCTTGTACTTCACGCCCCAACAGATGATTCAACCTGCGATCGTCTTTGCTCCGTTTGTCTTAGAAGGAATGGCTTTAATTACTCAACCAACAGGGAGATTGCAATAATGGCTCAGTCAACGCAATATGGTGCTTTTGTACCAACGAATTTTATATTCGACGTCCAACAGTTACAATCTGTTGAAGTTACGAGTCCAGAATTCAAAGAGCTTCTCGTAAGACTTTATCAAAACATAAATACTATGGCACTCGTACTCAACGTTAAAGACACGGGTATGTACCAGGTTACTGAATTGGTTAACGGTCAGTTATATTTCTCCAATCCAAACAATAACTCATCGACAAAGGCTGCTCCAGCGCTTCGCCAGGTATATAGGAAGGTGATTAACTATACGACTGCACTTCCTAATACTGGAAGTGTGGCAATACCGCACAATATTATATGCACTGCCGCAACGACATTAACCAGGATCTATGCTACGGCCTCCGACACTTCTGGGAAAAACTATATTCCATTGCCATATGCTAGTCCTACATTGGCTAATAATATTGAGTTGAAAGTTGATGGGACAAATGTAACTATCATCACTGGATCGAATAGAAGTAATTTTACGGTAACATATATCGTTTTAGAGTATTTACAATTATAGGAGAGAGTTATGCCATCAATTGAACAGATAGCACCTGCAATACCGGGAAATCCACAATACCAAATACCTATACAAGCAGCTCAACCAAAGAAGAGGTCTGTGGGTAAAAGAATTAAAGATACAGTCAAGAAATGGGCCTTCGGTGAGCCAGAACAGATAGAGCAAGTTCCTACACAAACGCCTCAAGGACAAGTAGCGCTACAAGAACTTTTAGGAAGTGGTACGGAAGGTATTCGCGATCAATACAAGGGATTTGAACCTATAGCTCAGCAAGCACAAGAAAGATTTACAACACAAACAATTCCGGGTATAGCCGAACGATTCTCTTCATTGGGTAGTGGTGGAAGCCAAAGGTCATCTGCGTTTGCTGGCTCTAATATTTCAGCAGGACAAGGACTTGAAAGGCAATTAGCTGCTCTTAAATCTCAATACGGCTTAGAGAACAGAAATTCCCTATTGCAGCAACTTCAACTTGGACTAACACCTCAGTTCAGTTCATCCCATCGACCAGCACAATCAGGATTCTTGCAGAATCTAGCCACCAGCTTTGCAGGACCAGGATTATCAGCACTCACCAGCACAGCAGGACAAGAAGCTGGCCAAACATTAGGTGGAAAATCATATGGTGGGGGAGGTGGCCAACCACAAAGCAATAATTCTGCTGCTTTAATTAAATTGTTACTTCCCCTTTTATTGTAAGGAAAACTATGGCTGTACAAGTAATACCTAGAACTGGCGGCGCTGCTGGATTTGGCGGAGATCTTGGATCTGCAATTGGAGGATCTTTATCGACAGGACTTCAACAATTAGCTCAGCATAAAATGGAAACCATGAAGAAGCGTCATAGTGCTCAAAAATTAAAACAAGCATTCCCCGAATTGCCTGAAGATGCAATTGGTTGGATAAATGATTTGGAACCAAAGCAACAGATAGAAGTTTTGCAATCGATTGGACAACACCAACAAGGATCAACTCAGACACAACAAAACCCAACGACCTTGGAATCAATAACACCTGAGCAAAAAGAACAGATGGGTGAATATTTGAGGTCTCCAGAATCTCAAGGTGCATATACACCTGAAGAACTACAAAAATTATCAAAATTCTTGGAACAACCTAAACAGGAAGGTGGTCTTAAGGGGTTGCAGCAACAATTAGGTGGAAATCCAGTTGGCACTAATCCTTTCCCTAAAGTTGCGGAAACACAAATGGCGCCACAACAACAAGTTCAGCCTACGCAACAGCCAAAAAAAGGCATACCATTGACTGCTTTGGCAAAAGGATCTACAAACGCTCTTGCCCGAGAAAAACAAGATCTTGCTCGAGAAAAGTTCGAGTTTGAAAAGCAACAAGCTAAAGAGAAAATGGCTGCTGCTATACAAGAATCAGATGATACCCCTGCTCAAAAGAAGTACAAAGAAGAAGTATCATCGGCATATAGTCTTTATGATGATCTATTAGAAACTTCAAAGAGAATGCTTAAAAATTCACAAGAGAATGATGTCTCTACAGGATTTATTTCTAATTTGCAGTATGGAATTGATCCTACAACGCTTGATGATGCCACGGAAGCATTTGCTAAAGATTCAGATCACATTGTTAATTTAACATCTACGGGCCTTAAAGGAGTCATGTCAAAGTATCGCGTACAGAAACTTGAAGCTGAAAAACCAAGTCTAAGGCATGGTAAAAAAGTTAATGAAGATATCCTGAAGACCTATATTGAAAAGGCAGAACATAAACTTAAACAGATAGAAAAAGAAAATCCCAAAGTTAAGTTTGATCGCATACAAAACGAAGCCCAAGATGAACAAGAATTAGCTCTCAAGGATCCTCTAGCGTATCCACAATTCTTCGATGACAATACTAAGTTTGATCCAGAAGACGGTTCCGGAAAAATATACATTCTTAAGAATGGCGCATGGGAGGAAGAATAATGGGAAAGATTATATCCGGTGGGTTACGGTCTGCTGCATTTGATACTGCCAATAAGACTTCTACAAATCAAAAACCACCAAAAGAAGGTCCTTCAGATTATATTATAAGAAATATTGCCAAGACTCCTGTATTGGCTTATGAGTTAGCGAGATCTGGCCTTGGCGTTGGTAACATAGTTGAACCACTTCTTAGAGAAGGTGGAGCACCTAAATGGGCACAAAAAGCGGCACGATATATTTTGCCAACAACCCAACAGGCAAATGAAGAAGCTCAACATGTAGCACCAAAATTTCTTACCGAACATAGGCCAGAAGATTATTGGGCTGAGCTGGGTTTAACCGAGCTGCCATTTTTGGGAAAAGCAGTTGCCAAAGGTGCTGTTAAAGGTGCAGTGGGTCTCGCCAAATATGGCGCAAAAGCATTAACCAGAACAGCTGGAAGCAAGATTGGATCCTCAGTAGGTAAAGCTGTTGGTAAGAAGGTGGGTTTCCCAGAAACTGGTGCCGGATTGGGTGCTTTAGGAGGTGGTGTGCTTACAGGATTAGCATTAAACAAAACATTACCATCGCAAGCACTGCCACAAAAAGTTGAACAGAAGCAAAAGAACCAGTTTGAAACCAACAAGTCAGAACGTCTTGCTGAAGCAACTCAAGCAGCAGAACGTGAGTTGCATCTGAAAAAGGGAGAATTGACTAAGAGTATTAAGGAGCTACCAAAAGAAAAAGCTCAGTTCCAGAAGCTGAAGGATACTGCTGTCAAAAAGGTTAGAGAAGACATAAAGCACTATGATGATGCAATTAAGAAAAGTGGTGAAGGTAGAGCAGCAGATTATGATCAGTCTGCAAAGATTACGGGAGCCGCTCAAGGTAAATCCGATAATATAAATACAACAATCAATGAAGTGTATAGCGATCTTCCAAAGGGTATAGATGCTGCCGACAAAAGTGCCATTCAATACAATCTTGATGCACTTAAAGCAAAGACAGCCAATGGTACATTATCAGTTGCAGACGCTAAAGAGTTCCAAAAGAACTTTAATGATCAGATATACAACTACAAAGCCAGTACTCCCTTTAAGCGCCAGATGAATAGAGTAACTAAATCGCTCAGTGACTTTATCGAACAGAATTCACCAGAAGAAGCTAATGCCGCTTGGAAGCGTGGTGAACAAGCAACCAGAGAAATGAAGTTGTTACAACGGGAACGTAAAGAGTTCTTGAAGTTAAAGAACCAACAGATAAAAGATATCAATAACGAGAAGTTCTCTCCTGAAAAGGAAGTTCACCACAAAGAAACGCAACGGGCTAATAAAGAATCTTTAAATCAAGCAGAGAAGTATCATTCAGATACCATAAAATCTATTGGTAAAGAAAAGTACGAAGACTTCATAAAATCTACCACCGATCAATCTAAGGCTGCCAAGATTCTTGAAAAGATTGGTAATGTGGCTAGCGATTGGGGCCTTGCAGGTGTAGCAGGCGCTATTGGTAAAGCAGTATTTGGTTATAAGGCAGGTGCCGTTATAGGCGCTGGAATAAAGGGCTATAAGATCACTAAAAATCAATATGACATAGCAAGTCAAGTGATGAAAGAGCATCCAGAAATATTTAAAGAATACCAACAACTCATAGTAGATTCTGCCAAGCTTAGTACCCCTGAAGCATTACGACGAGTAAATGATCTGGGGAAAAAGATAGAGAAGTACGGTGCAAAAGAACCCAAGAAAGGCAAAATTGTACAAGGGGGTCTTAAAATCAAGTGAATCGATGAGTTTACCCAATAACCAAAAGGTAAACTCTACTACTTTTATTGCACAAAATGCCAGTGCCATGGCATATATAAAATCTTCCATGTCCCTATCCCTTTTCCCTAAAATTATTTAATCTCTCATAATATTTATCATCGGAAACCATTCTTCTATGTCATCATATGTAAAAAACCACTCATCTTTATTGACGAATTCTTTTAGTGAATGAAGCCTTACTCCATATTCTATCAATTTTTCCATATGAGATTCTGAATCTTCCTCACTAGTACAACATTCTATTTCTACAGAACATGTATAAGTAATATCTAAAGATTGTTTTTTATCATTGGAGCAATTTCCAACTACGTAAAAGCATATTGATACGTCAACTTTATGGTCATCGACCTTATATTCATCATTAAGTTCGAAATATTTTCTACCCTTTATTAATATCAATCCCCCATCTTTTGGTGGACGACATTCATCATAAGATCTTATGAATCTATTTGTCTTGGCTAATATATCTTTCACTGTCTTACTCCTTAAAATTATTTAAAAAGCATTTACGCAGCAGCTGCTGCACAATTACAATTCTGCCAGCACTGCCGTCATAATTCTAAAAAATTAATTTATCTTTATATTTATTTCCAAATCTGATTAGAGCTCTGACAATAATTGATGTATTGACCATTCTTTTATCACGACCAGCTATATATAAAGCTAGTTCATCCATTGCTGATAATTCTATTAATTTACTGAATTGCTCATCAGTTATTGTCATTTCCGTGTCCCTTGTCCCTAAAATTATTTAATCTATCATCTGTATGTCTTTTAGAATTTTCTCTACATATTCCCTTTTGTACATTCGATAATTACTAAATACACCGCGTCTGGGAGCAGTTATTTTTCCTGCTTTTTCCCAGTTTCGTAATGTTTCCTTGGTAACACCAAGAATTTTAGCTGTCTCACTTATAGTTAAATATTCCTTTTGTTTTTTAGATTCTTGCATCATTAAAATTCTCCTTGCTGCACTCTAACTGCTTTATCTAGTGCATTTATAATCCATTGAGTCATTGTTATTCTTTGCGATGCTGCCATGTGTTTTATAGTTTCATGATCAGCTTCAGGTACATTGAAGATTATTCTTTTCGGTGGAGCTTTATATGGTATCCCTTGTCCCTAAAATGGTATATCGTCTTCTCTGACGACAGTAAATTTACTTCCTAATAAGACCCTTTTAATATCCTTTTTGAGATGGTCTTTATCGCTGTAGTTATTTTCGTTTCTAGATCCGTCTTCAATTTGTTTAAGTATGTAAGAAGATCTTTCCCTATAATCATTAAGCAATTCAATATACATTTTCTTTAACAGCGTAAATTTAGGATCACCTATACTTTTTAACTCATCGATTATAGCGTTATTAAGATCATCTTCGTTTTCAATTATGCTGTATATAAAGTCATCCATTATTTAAATCCCAACTCTAAATCTCGTCGTATCTTTTCAGCTATTGCTTCTAGAATCCATTTTCTCATTGAAGTATTTCTATCGACTGCAATCTTTTTAATGTGACTGTGAGTAATCTTGTCCATATCTATTGTAAGACGTTTCTCATCAACTTTATTCATGTTTCTCCTGTTAAAGGTTAGTTATATATAATAATACCGCTTTTAAAGAAATACGCAAGCGATTGCAACTATTTCTAAAGAATGGTTATATGGCGCCAGTTTCAATTTATTAATCTTATTAAGGAGAGATGATGGCAAATCAATACATTAACCAAGTGGGCTATGGTTTAAGTTCAGCTTTACCATTACTAGCACCATATCCAATACAAGCCAATAGAATTCCTACAACCCATGATATTGGTTATCCATTGGGTCAAATTTGGGTAGCGAAGAATATTCCTTCTGTGTACATCCTAACGCTTGTAGCGGCTGGTATTGCTACATGGCAATTGGTTGCTCCATCAGGAGGAGGAAGTTTCACGACTGCTACAAGCACAGGACAATTCACTTTAGATACAACGGCGGTGGGATCGAACACGTTGGGTAACACAACTGGCGCTACAAGTTTAGCAATATCGGTTGGACCAAGTGGTACATTTTCAGTCGACGGTGGAACCGGATCTACTTATTCAATTGGAGCATCTACAACAACAGGAACTATTACCATTGGTGGTGCTGCTCAAACAGGACAAATTACCCTTGGAAACTCAACAGGAATAGAAACTGTTGGCATAGCCCTTGGTAATGGAGGCGCTAAGACACTTCTTTTAGCAAATGGAACAGCTGCTAACGTTATTACTGTTGGCGGTACAGGTGCAAACGTTATAACTATAGGTAACACCCAAACAGCCGGTTCTGTTGCCGTTGGTGCTGCAATGACTTCAGGTACAATCACCGTTGGTGGCACAGGTCTCCAAGTGGGTACAATCTCTATAGCCCCAGGAACAGGAGTTCAATCTCTTTTATTGGGTACTGGTGGAACAGGTGCTAAGACCATTACCATTGGTGGAACTGCAGCAAACGTCATAACCATTGGTAATACACAAACCGCTGGTTCTATTGCCATGGGTGCAGCAATGACAACAGGTACCATTACTATCGGTGGAACAGGATTACAGACGGGTACTATTACACTTGGTGGTGGTACAGGCGCTCAAGCTATTAATATTGGTACTGGTGGTACGGGAGTAAAAACAATCGATATTGGTACTGGGGCTGTAGCTAACGTAGTTACTATTGGTTCTACAACAGGTGCTGCTGCTACAACAATCCAAGGTGGTTCTGATGGTATATTCCTTAATGCATCCTTTGTTGAGCTTCCTGGTCCAGTTTACCTATTAACTGGTGCAGGTGTTCCTTCAGGAACGTTGGCATTACACATTGGCGATCTTTATATCAATACTACTGCTGCAAGTGCGACAACTCGTATGTATATTGCTACTGCGATTGGTACATGGACTAACTTTACTTGTGCCGCGTAAATAGTAGATTTGCCTCCCTAAGTTTATTAGACTCGGGGAGGTTTATTATTAACAACAAAAGAAAGGTCTATTATGGCTATGACACAAAGAGTTGGTATCTGTTTCGATATCATTCACAATGAAAAACTATTCACGATAACAGTTCAACCTGGAGCTGGTCTTAATGAAGTTAATGAAGTCCTGCCAATGTTTATTGAAGACTTCAAGACGTTGACTGCTGAAACCTTAGAAAAAGAACGATTAGCAAAAGAAGCAGCGCAACCAGTTGATGTATCGCCAGATGCAGTAACTGTCGAACCAGTTTCTGAAGAAGCAGCATCGTAAATAATTTAAAAAAAGGAGAGTGTAGTGGCAGTTAAGAATTCGATACAAGCTATTCCCGTATCTACATTCAATAGTGCAGGACTTGATGCCTTGATATATGCACCAGTTAATGTTGGTGGTCTTCCTAATGCGTGCTTTGAGATAATCATTAGTAATTTTTCAACAACGGGCATGATCTATTCTTTTGATGGAGTTACTGATAATGGTTATACAAACCCTGAACAAGTATTAATTCTCAGGGGAGGAAATGGGGCCTCTCAACCAAATAATAGTACCGCTTTATGGTCTAAAGGAACCATTCTTTACGTTCGTGGAACTGCTGGTACCGGTCTTATAGTTCTCAGTGGTCTTTATCAAAATCAAGGGGCTTAATATGTCTAATTTAGCAGTAAGAGTAGTGCCTGAACCTTTAAGATCATTGGCTTATACTTCTTTTGGTGGTTCATCATATGTTGGAGTTGGTTCACCACTACAAAATCCATGTCATTCATATAAGTGGAATAATAATACTGATGTCGATTTATTCTTGTCGTGGGATGGCATTAATGACCATGAATTTATGCCTGCAAAGAGTGGATTTGTATATGATATTGCTTCAAATAAAAGTGAACCTGCTGGAACACTTCATATAGCCCAGTTCACTCGTTTTTATGTTCGTGAAGTTTCAGCAGCAGCAACTACGGGTTCTGTCTATATTACTATTTATTACGGATTCAACGGCTAGTAGGAGAAAGTATGTCACAGATAACAACATTTGGATCTGGTGGTGGAGGTGGTGGAACTGTTATAACACTTACAGGAAATACGGGAGGTGCAGTTGGACCAGATATATCCGGCAATATTGATCTTGTTGGTATTGGAAACATTACAGTGGCTGGTAACGCTGGCACTAATACAGAAACTATAAGTTTTACTGGGATACTACCAATAGCTAACGGTGGAACAGATGCGTCTAGTTTCTCTGTAGTCGATGGAACTGTTTATTATGATGGTACACGACTAGCAACTACAGCAACGGGCACTGCAGGACAAGTTTTAACGTCTAATGGTGCTGGCATTGCTCCAACATATCAAGCAGCAGCTTCTACTGGTATAACGACAATAGATGGTGATACTGGATCAGTTACGGGAACGACTATAAGATTCAATGGTCAACCTCAAGCGGGATCCACGGTAAACTTTTCTGGATCAGGACCTACGATGCTTTTGAATGTTACTGATTCCAACAGAAATACCTTCATTGGTGATGGATCAGGAAACATTTCAATAAGTGGTACTGATAATACTGGAATTGGCCCAATAGTCATGCCAAATATTAGTTCTGGAATCGGTAACGTGTGCATAGGTTCAGGGTGTGGCGAGGATATAACTACCGATACTTACAACACCGGTATAGGTTGGAACTGTTTAAGATCAATCAATACTGCAAGTACAAATACTGCGGTGGGTGTTAATGCGCTTTACTCCTTACAAACAGGTAGCAGCAACATAGGAATTGGTGCTAATGCTGGTGCAGCGTACGTTTCAGTGAGTAACAACATCTGTATAGGAACCAATCAAGATGGATTCAGCGGCGACTCTGGAGTAACCAGAATTGGTTTGAATGGAACCTCAACCGCAGCATTTATATCTGGTATAGATGGCGTTAATGTTGGCTCAGTAGCGACGGTAGTAACAGAATCAGGGGATCAACTTGGCACCGCTGTACTTACTGCAGGAACCAATGTTACTATTACCCCTGGCGCTAATACAATAACTATATCGGCAAGTGGTGGTGGTGGACCCTCAACATATTTCGTGGCATTTTTAAACGCTATTCAACCTAATGCAACGGGCGATGGTACACTTCTTACTATTCCATTTAATGCCGTTTCAGTGAACGTTGGTGGCGCATTCAACACGGGAACGGGGGCTTTTACTGCGCCGACAACTGGTGTTTATTTCTTCAATGTAAACATATATGTTCAAACATTAACACCTGCGGTGTATACAATAGGGTACGCACAGTTTGATGTGAATGCCGGTGCTTCTGACTATCTGTTCTTAGACACAAACTTTTCTGCCATGGCCGATGCTAATCAGAATCTTGTAGTTAATGCGAGTCAGATATTATCTTTGACTGCTGGCGATGTTGTTACTGTTCAAGTTGGTGTAATAGGTGGACCGAAAACGGTACAAATATATGGTGGCGCAACACAACAATCCCCAACTAATTTCTCTGGATACCAAATAGCCTAATTTTAGGAGAGTATAATGAGCGTAGGTAATATCAATCAAGGTCTTAATGGCTTGAATTCTCCTCTAAGTTATATGGGAGTAAATGCCAGTCAACCGTCTCAGTTCAGAACACAATCATTTGATCCGGGCATAAACGATTCAAAGAACTTTCAATTAGGTGCTTGGTGGCTTAACACCACTACACTCGGATTATGGTATTTGGCATCATTAAACGGCCATATTGCTACGTGGTTACAAGTAACTCTTGGTGGTACCATTACTTTGACTGGTAATAGTGGCGGCCCAGTAACATCTCTTGCAGGCAATATAAATGTGGTAGGTGATGGCGTTACGGCAACAATAGTTGGAAATCCAGCAACTCATACTTTAACGGTATCAGTCATTGGTGGTGTTGCTGCTGATAGTTTCGTAACAAATGCAGGAACAGCAACTCCATTAGTGGGCGTATTAAATATTGTGGGTGGTACAGGAATATCTACAAGTGGTGCTGGTAATACAGTGACTATAACTAATACTGCTCTTCCTCCAGCAACTTCTATTGCCATGCAAACATTCACCACAAGTGGAACATATACACCAACTGCTGGTATGCAATATTGCATTATAGAAGTAGTCGGTGGTGGTGGTGGCGGTGGTTCTGCTTTAGCAGGAAGTGGTGTTTCAGCGGGAACTGGAGGTGCGAGTGGTGGTTATTCACGAGGAGTGTATACGGCTGCGGCCATTGGTGCTTCAAAAGCAGTAACTATTGGTGCTGGTGGCGCCGGAGCAACTGTTATTCAAACTGAAGGTGCTAGTGGTGGTACAACCAGTGTGGGTTCCTTATTGCAAGCAACTGGAGGCAATGCAGGATTCTCAGGAGCTCTAACTACCACTGTGCAATATTCCATTGGGGGAAATAGACCAGGAACAGGAAGTGGTGGTTCGGTAAATTCTACTGGTTCTTGTGGCCAAAATTCATTCTCTTTCATAAATGATGCAGGTACTTGGTTTATTCTTTATCCAGGTGATGGTGGAGCATCAGTTTTTGGAGGAGCAGGAGGTTCTGCTGGTGGTGCTAGTTCGCTACCTGGTACAGAAGCTGGTGCAGGAGTTAATGGATCCAACTATGGTGGCGGTGGTGGTGGTGGACAACAGGTGTATAGTACTGGTGGCATTGGCGGTAATGGTTCTGCTGGCGTCGTCATAATCACAGAATATATATAGATATTAGATCGATCCCTGGTAGATTTTTAGCGTAGTAAGCAGAGGAACTACCAGGGATCGTTTACTCATAAATGTACTTATGAGTAAATTTGTTATTTCAATTCAGAAAGTATGTCTTTGATGCATTGTTGAGCTTCAAATAAGCATTCTTGAATGAGGTCATCTTTAAGGCATATCGACTCAAGTATAATAGATTTAGCAGAACATTCTCCATCTTTAAGAATGTCTTCTCCGCTGAACACCAATTCTTCAATTGGACCCTTAATGTTCAAGTCGGATGATGCATTGCGAACGTCATCTAATAATCGTTGAACGTGGTTCAATTTTACGCTTATACGATGAGTGTTGAACTTACGTACACAGCTATCAAGATACATAAGACTTCCAAGTATCATAAACAATAAGGTGAGAGCGATGATAAGTAATCTATCTACAAGTTCCATATATTCATTCTTTTAAATATTGTGCTATTATTGGCAAACGATCCTTCATACACTACTTGCTTTAACTGTTGTCGCTATTGGTTATCCCTTTTCTCGGTAGCGGCATCAGATTCATTATTCATTCTTAGAAATCTTATTGCGTGCATTCAAAGATGCTAACCAAAGTTTTATTATTCCAGATTTTTCTAATTCATTAAGATCTTGTAGATAATTATCTTCGCATAAAGATCCTAGACGAATCCATTCTGCTTTATCTTTTTCTTTGGAAATTTGCACCCATACTTGTTTGCCCGATTCTAGATCAGCAACCCATTTTGTGCCATATGGTTCTTTATTGGATATATTCTCTGGTGCTACTACTTTTTCTATTATCATTCTGCTTCCTTTTTTAGTGGTTCAATTAACTCCATTGCTATCTCAGGTAACTCCATCCAGAAATCAAACTGCATACTTTTACCCGGTCTATGTATTGATGTGCCATCACACGTTTCTGGTATAAAATATTCATTAAAAATAGGCTCTAATTGCGTGTAATGTATGCATCCCTGCTTGGTAAGAACCAATATATTCTTTTTAGGTGGTTTCTGATCTTTAACTGATATCCAATCCATTACCATTCCTTCTTGGGTTTATCTCGCAACATTATCTTTTGTTTACGTACGAGATCAATTTGAGCGCGGAACTTGGCTTTTGGCATATCAGCAAGTTCTTTTATTTCAAGCCCCTTTAAGAGACTCTGTGTCATGATTGGATATTCTTGTAGTTCGTAGTAAAGATCTTCAAGATCATCAGCTGATATTCGCTCGCTAAACACGCCTTGATCAACATGTGCTGGTTTACTATCTCCAGCTATAGAACGTCGTGCCTCGTTCGTGTATTGCGTTGAAGCAGCATCAGCATCGTCGTTGTCTTCGGGATCGTTATTAGCAACAATACCCAGCATGGCTTGAGCTACTTGTCTCTTAAGGTAAGCAAGAGCTTCTCCAAAGCGTTGGAGATCTGATTTAGCCCCCGTGTATCCAGGTATGATGAGTCTATTTTTGCAATCAATAGATTGTCCGCTAGAGTGCGCGAGAATAGACGATAAGTAAGTAATGCCATCTGACTCAATGGGATGTTGTATGAAGACAATTCCATGATTTGCAAGAGCAGTATTAGTTGCCTTCTGTATAGCATCAAGATCAGCATAGACCTGTTTGTTGAAGGAGTTTTCCCGATTGAATCTGACATTCTTATACTCAAGTTTCGCTTTAGCTAAAGCTGCATACAATTCGTTGTATTGTGGTTTTTCTGCTGGTAATGGAAGTTTTATATATTCCATGTCCTTTTGGAGTGAATCTAATTTTTCAAGGATCTTCAAAAGTTCTATTGATTCCATTACTATCCTTTTGGAGGCCGAAACGTCAAATTGCGTTCGATTTCTTTGTTATAAGTTGCTTCATATAAAAATGCGACGCCTAATAAATAACCTAAAACAATTATAATGACAACTTTGGTCATTGGTTTAAAAGATTCATCCTTCGGCGTCATGATTTTTCTATGGTTTACTAAAGAAGTCTAAAGTATATTCTTGCTTATCATTCTTGCTGATCTTCAAAGGGGTATTATTATCAACCAGTTTTTGAAGCTTTTCACGTGATAGCTTATTGAGCTCAAACGTTACATTCTCAAATCGTATAGCGGTAAGAATATCACCACGCTTAATATAAAATTTACAGCCATCCCAAAGTAGTTCAATGCCAGAAAAGTGAGATGGAGTATAGGCATTGAAATATAACGCATTGTCCACGATTACCGTATTATAGTTACGATTGGTTATGGTTATCATCCCATTCATTGATGTGGTAATTAATGCGATAATTAACAGAGATTTCATGTAACTCCTATCGTTTTGGTTGTGCTCGTGAGCTAAGCTTTACTCTTCTTTCTTGTCCTTCAGATACTGTTTCTAAGAATCTACGACGATGTTCAACTAATCGTTCGCTAACGGGTGAATTTGGTGGTGTTGCTGGTCGTGGTGCATTTTCTGCTTTAAGTTCATATTTAATGCCGACAAATGCTTTTCCTGCTGCAACAAGTGATGATGATCGCGATGGTTTCTTAATTTCTGTGCTTGCTGCGTTGATATATATTGATGTTACAAGCAATAAGAGTGCCTTTATTTTCATTTAATCTTCTTTAGGTATTGGTTTTCTATCTATCAAGTATTCTCTGACACATAAGTAACATAACTCTTCGCATCTATCGTCGTAGTTGATGGCCTGAAGTCTTTTGCATATCTTGCAAAGTCGTTCTTCCTCACGTTGTTTTTTATACTCTTGCCACCATCTAGAAATCCATTTCATCTTAGCCTTTGAGTTTTGTAATAGATCTGCTCACGAGACCAGCTGATAATTGATCCAACGATGTAACACCTTCGGACTTTAATAACGTTTGCCTAATGTCATCTTTGCCCGCTAATAGATTGGATAAGAACTTAACTTGAGCTTCAGATGCAACTATAGTTTTTGGTTTTTGTTCTTCTTGTGGTTCTGAATCTGGGTCCATACCATCACCCTTACCAAGCCCCAACATGCCATATGCTTCATAGCGCCGTTGGTAGGTAGTAGCTGAGCCGTATGCTTGATCTATCGATCTAACGTTTTCAGGTATATCCAGAGGGAAATAAGCAGCAATCCATTGGCCAGAGTTATGTAAAAGTCGAGTTTGTAGGAAAACCCGTTCACATAGATAAACGCGATTCTGCACAAAAACAAGGCCATGATTACCCAATGCATCTTCAGTAGCTTCTTTAATGTCATCAGAAGAGGCATATTCTCCATAGTTTCCCTTAGCAGTTGCCTTTAAAGGTTTGAATTCTTTCTTTGCAGCAACTAAAGCGGTGATAAGTTCATTGATCTGAGGTGATTGCAGTTCCATTATTACTTCTCTTTCGAATTTATATTATAGTGCCATGGAGACACTTATTCTGTTTGCTCAACTCTAAGTGTCCCCACGGCATAATTATTTGACTGTTGAGCCAGAAGGTGGCCAAGGTCTATAGCCGGCTGGTGGCCAACCGATATTTGAAGTTACCATATTATACTCCTTTCGCTGTTAAAGTGTTTTGACATGAGGTTCACGATAGTAGCAGAAGATTTCTTAGCCTATTACCATTGAAATTTTAGTGATTACAAAAGCTATATAAAACAAAATTGATAAGAATAAATACCTATCAGTGCTATCCAATTTTGCTCCCTAGAAAACTCTATGTTTAGAGTGTATTTCCCAATGCCATTCTTGTATGTCTTCTATAATCTCTTCATAGTCGCTGGTAAGTAACTCTTCAAGTGAAAACACTTTATATTTCTCTAGCAGATCTTTCTCTATTACCTCGTAAGACGCATCAATTCGGTCATGTATCGCACGCAATTGATAATCTAGTATTCTGACTCGGTATGGTTCTACTAGCGTCTCTGAATCCAACGTCGTTGTTCTTTTTAGATATTCTTCGATTGCTTGCTTGCATTGAAGTGAAGTTGCTTTATTCTTGCTCATTGTTGTCCATAAATCTGCTCAAATCATACAACTTATCAATCCCTTTTATCATTTCAGCTGAATATAATCTTAGATTATTTTTGGCTTGATCTAATGTTAAATCCTCTATTTTAGAAGCGAGAAACATATTGACACGTGTTTCTTCAAGGTTTTCTAAAGCCACATCTAATAGATATGTTTGTATGACAGATTTTCTTACTTGATCAGATATATTTTCCATTGTGTCCCTTTGTCCCCAAATGATACTTACTACAATTTCATTTACATATATAATTGTACATGATAGTATAAGTAAGTCAAGAAGGAAATTAAGCAATAATTTGGAGATAAGAATGGAACAAAGAAAACAAGTTATAGATAATCTTATAGAGATAATGGGTCGGTGTGATTTAACCTATGGGGATCTCGCCAAACAGATTGGTATAAGTCGTATGACTCTTCATAATTTCATGAAATATGGTCCCATGCCACAAATAAGGAATGAGTATAAGATAATGAACTACATTAAACGGCAACAAGAAAGTAGATAAGAATGCAAACAACGATGTATTGGGCTTTATGCTATTACTGTGATAAGAAAGTCATGATGGATACTATAAGAGTATTGCGGGGCATATTTATCTGCTGTAATAAGTGTGAAAATGATGCTGTTGATGAACTGGAAGATTAAGAACTTATAGACAAAAATATTGATGGGCGTACAATATCGTTCGTCTTGATTGGCATCAAGATCTTAAAAAATCTACAGTGTTTTGCGGATATTTGTGAGAACATCAACTCATAGATAATAACACAAAAGCCCGAGGATGTACCTCGAGCTTCTATGAAATTTATTAACCCCTTGTTGACCTTCCTAACTGCCAAGTTGATCGTCAGACAAGATTTATATCAGTTAATGCTGAAACGGCCTTCAAAATGAACAATTCGATATCTTGTACTTTAATATCTGTAACCAACGATCTCGAGAATCGTAAGTATTGTTTAATTTCAAGCTGTCTTCCCCACGGAGGATTAACTTCATGAACTACTTTACACCAACTAATCTCCCTCGTCAAGCACTAAATAGCCAAATAGATTCGGATCCTAGATACTTTTTCAACTATAAGCTCACTAGGACGTTTAAGTTAGTATTTAAAGAATATTTTTCTGCGTGTCAGAATCATAAAAAGAATTATATATCTCAGGACACTATTGCTAAACGCATAGGGTGTTCAAGAGAGACAGTTAATCATGCAGTTCAATACTTTAAGAGTATGGGCATCATGGATAGTATCTATCGTCATCGTAATACTTCTGAGTATTCGATGAATGAATTCTTTTTTACTCCACAAGTACGTAAAACACTCTCCACTATATATAAGCATTTCATACCAATTGCATTGTCAGCGGTATGCTCAATAGCAGCATCTACAAGCAATGTCACACCATTAGTTTTTAAAGATAAAGAATTTATAAATAATCAAGTAGTTACAGTAAGTAATGAGGCTGTATGCGACGACGTTGAACTTACGTTATTTTGCAAAAACTTAAGAAAGGAGAGAATGAACGCTGAAACTTCTGACAAGATACGTGAGATCATGAAGCGTATGCCAATGACAACGCACGGCATGTTGAGATTGTCTGTCTATCCACCAAAGGTTTTGCATTATGCCATGGCAGCTCTCGACAAGGCTTTGGCAAATCAAGATCCATTCGTGTACTTCTTGAGAGTGTGTGACTATTTCTGCTCACAAAACAAGATTCAAGCGGACAGTGCGTTCTACAAGAGCTCACTAAAAACACTTGGTATAGCACCGAATACACCGTTTACTGATGAAGATGAGTTGGCTCCGTTTAGACTCACACCGATACATAAAGCTGTTAAAAAACCTAAACTCCCAGAACGGGAAGGCTATAAGCATCCGGTACGGTTATCAACTGAAACTGATTACGAATGTGCTATTAACATAGCCAGAATAAATCATGCGCAGCTTCTGAAGGATCCGCGATCAGATTTCTTTTCTATCGTACCCAACACTAAATTCAACTGGCTGACGCTTGATGAGCAGCAAGAGATATTACAAGAAGTTCACACATCGGATTGTCCATGCCCACTTAAAGCTACAATTCAAGCTATAGTGATTCCGCCGGTCGAAGATATTGTAGAGAAGATTATCTCTCGCCCACCAACAGTAAGCCAATTGTATGAAGCTATCGGAATTGATTACTCAGCGTACGAAGAAGTTTACTAACTCGAAAGAAGTTTACTAACTCGAAAGACATTTACTAACTCGAAAGACATTTACTAATTCAATTGAGATGAGTAGAATGGCGCCAATACGTGTGAAGCAACCATTATCGGGAGTAGCAATGAAATACATAATATCCGGGACGCCGATTCCCTTACAACGGCCAAGGTTTTACAACGGGGTAATATATGACTCCCAGAAGCCCGAGAAACGTGCTGTATCGTGGCAATTAAAGGCATTCCATTCAGTATCACCAATGCTTAAAGGTCCATTGAAACTTGAAGCCAACTTCTTTATGCCAATACCGAAATCATGGCCAAAGAAACGTAAAGACTCTTCAATGGGACAGCCGCATATATCTACACCAGATTGGAGTAATCTCTTAAAGTTCATAGAGGATTGCGCTATTGGGATATGTTATGCCGACGATAGTATTATTGCATCGGTTTCTGGAATAAAAGTTTATGATTCAAATCCACGCACTGAGCTAACACTTACGGAGATTTAATGGTAAAAACGACCAAACGTAGCACAGTTAAAGCTAAACCAGCAACAAAAGCAGCACCAATTATAAAGACCTTTCAAGATGAATATTATCGAGACATGTTCTCATTGAAAATGAAGCCAATATCGAGGGATTATAAGCTTCATTTTGCTTTGGAATGGGTAATGGTTACTAAGGAGAGTGAAGACATACTTACTCTTGGACAGTTCTATAACTTGAAGGGTATTAATAAGTCAATTGTCGAAGGTTGGGTAAAAGATACTCCTGAAGTTAAAGAAGCTCATGATTTTGTTATGCAAATTATAGGTACTCGCAGAGAAGTTGGTGCTTTGACACGTAAATTAGATGCTAACGTCTTTTTGAGGTCTGCTGCCAATTATGACTCCTCTTGGAGAGATCTTGAGGAATGGCGTAATAGTATGAGAGAAAAGATATCCGGTGCAAGCGCTGGTAACTTTATTATCGAGATGAATAAGATGCCCGAGACAGATATAGTTCCTCGTAGGAAGTTAGAACAAGAGAATGACGATATCTAAAGAACTTCGCGACAAAGAAATTGAGATCAGAAAAAAGCTTCTATTGGAAGCCCTTGAAAAGGGTTGGGATTGTTGTGGGGATAAAGAAAAATGCTGGGAATGCCGTGGTATTCCAAATTATTTATTTTCGGCAAGAAAGGATGATGAATAATGGGCTACGTAAAACGATATCCATATCTAAAAGAGCATATTAGTAAGTATGATGTGCGATGTGGTTGTACCTATTGCACTGGAATCCGTAGAAACCAAATAACTACAAGTGCTCAGTCTTTTGGTATTTCATTAGCGGATAAACTTATTGCACTCAACAGTAAACTCAATGCAAAAAAGGATGATGAATGACCGTTCCAATGAAGCGTGCGTACAACAGAAAAGATAAGTCTCCGGACGATAAATCGGTTGAGTTTGTGAACAGTTCAGGAGAAACTCTTAAGGGTTGTTACGAAAAAAGGGTATGCAGTATTCAAAAAAGAATTGATGACATTGAAGAAGTAACACTAGAAAATGCAAAAAATGTTAAGGAATCAATTCTTTCATTGAGAAGAAATGTTGATAATATGGCCAGTGAATTCAAAAAACAGCAAGTTATCTACAATAAGAACTTCGAACTTATGGAAGAAGATTTGAAAATGTCATGGTCGCATCGTATTCGTAGCTTTATGGGGTTTTAAATGAAAGAAGAATTAAAATATTTAGAGGAATTGATAGAGTCATATTCTCAAAAAGAGAAATACATTGATGCTATGATTTTAGAGATGAGAAGCATTTTGACTAATATATTGGGTCAAATTAAATACGCTTCTACTTATCCAACGAAGACAAAAGTGGACATAATGTATGATCAGTTGGATGTCCTATCAAGAGCTGAATTGATTGCTAGGGTGAAACATCTTGAAGATATGACTGTTATCTTTGAAGATACACTCGAGCATCTTAATGCTGAAGACACATTGAATACCTTACAAAACTTTTATGCTTCTAGAGAAGATTTCAAGAAGCTTAAGGAAAAATGCGATCTAAATGAAACTCGACTACTGCATTTAACCATAGTAATTCATAAGTTGCTTGGTGATAAAAATACAGAGACGGAGCTCTAGTGTTTGAAGGTGTAAACGTAGAGAAATGTAATGATCTATGTCGTCAAGATTGTTTCGAACAAAATAATAAATTACGTGAAGTTACAGAGTTGGTTCCCAAAGAAAGACATGAAGTTATCACAAAACAAGACCTTATGGCATTACTACATAAAATTCATAGCATGCAACAACAGATAGATTATTTAAAAGATCAGTATTATTTAATACTTGAGGTTAAAGTATAGTGTTTGAAGGCATAAACGTAGAGACTCGCATTAAACTCACCAGCTTTGTGCCCCGGCCATATCAGCTTCCTCTTTTTGATGCCATTGAAAACAAAGGATATAAACGAGTTCTGGCGCTACTTCCACGACGAGCAGGTAAAGATATTGTCGCATTCAATATCGTCGTTCGTGCTGCATTGTCGAAGATCCAGACGATATTCTATGTGTTTCCTACCTATAACTCTGGACGTAAGATCCTTTGGGACGCTATTACAAACGATGGTAAACGCATATTGGACTATTGCCCGATAGAGATAGCTGATCGTAATGAGCAGCTTATGCGTCTACGTTTTAAGAATGGTTCAGTCATCCAAGTTATAGGAAGTAATGATTATGATACTGCCATTGTAGGAACCAATCCTCAGTTTATGGTATTTAGTGAGTACTCTCTTCAAGATCCTCGTGCATATTCCTTCGCTAGACCAATCTTGACGGCGAATGAGGGAAAAGCACTGTTCCTATCGACGCCACGTGGCCGCAACCACCTGTATGATTTATATCAAGTTGCAATTAATTCTCCCGAGGATTGGTTTGTTTATAGATTAACTGTTGCTGATACGGGTCACGTTTCTTTGGCTGACATACGCAAGGAAGTAGAACTAGGAGAGATGTCCGAAGGCATGGTCCAGCAGGAATGGTTCTGTAGTTTTGATGAAGGCCAAGACGGTTACTTCTACATGAAAGAGATTGATAAGATGCGTCTAGATGGGCGAATTGGAATGGTTCCCCATGAGCAGCGATTTAAGACACATACAAGCTGGGACCTTGGTATTAATGATCCTACTTGTATTATTTTCTGGCAGGTCATTGGTACAACAGTGCATATTATTGATTATTACTCTGCTAGCAACCGGTCTATTGATCACTTTGTTTCTGTGATTTTAAGTAAATCGTATATTTACGGACGTCATTTCCCTCCGTTTGATATAATGGTTCGTGAGCAAGGTTCTGGATTGACACGACGTGAGATGTATAAGCAGCTTGGTGTAAACTTTTCTGAGGTGTATAAGTTAGATCTTCTTGATGGTATTGAGTGCGCCAAGATGTCTTTTGGCAAGATATGGATTGATGAAGTGAAGTGTAAGGATCTAATACGAGATATATCTAACTATCGCCAAGAATGGGATGCTGAGAAGAAGCGGTATAAGCCAATCCCATTACACGATGACTATAGCCATGCTGCTGATGCTTTCCGTTATATGTGTGTGGCCCTTAAGAAAGCCTCGTTTGAGGGATCTACTCCTGAGCAGCTTGAAAGACGTTACCAGGAAGCAATGTATGGAGGAAATGCAAACATACCAAGTGTGTTTAAACAACCGGGGGAATGGTAAATGACTCTGTCCTTTCTTTTCATGGACTTGGGCTATCTCCCAATCGCTTTATATGCACTATTATTGTGTTTGTGGATTCTTTATAAGTATATCAAAGAATGTTTAAGCAACCAGGAGAATGGTAAATGATCACTACGATCAAATGGATTGCCCCAGAGATATGCCCTCGTGCAAAAGAAAATATCCTTATATTGTTTGGTAGAAAATTTGATAAAGGTTGTGAATATCTAATCCATCCTGGATTTTATGATTTCTGTCATGAAGGTTGTCATAAGCATTACGAAGAAAAATTCAACGAAAAAGTTTATAGGGTTATTTATTATAAGCATCTTTTTCTTGCTAATGAATGTATCGGTGAAGGATGGTTAGAACTTTTTGATATTATAGGATGGTGTTATTTGAGTGATGCTGAACCAGAAGGATTTGAATATTAAAGCTCTTCAAGAGAGAATTGAAATCCAAGAAGGTATGATAAAAGAACTTCGCAGGAATATATGGTGGAATCGAGATGGAAAATGACCAATGACCAGTGGATGCAATTCATTGTATCAGAATATAAATTCAAGTTTTTAGTCGGTATTTTGGCTTTCTTAGTCTTGATTGTTTTAAAGCTTTATGATTGGGCTCAGGAGTAGTAAATGAAACACACCATAAACCATGTCGTTATTGCATCCGGTCGTCGTCATTGTTGTTGCTCGTGCCATGATAATGCTTTAAATGTCTTTTGTTGGGTTAGTGGTTCAATAATTCTTACGTGGATGGTGTATAAATGGATAATAAGATAATGTCGGATAATACAAAGCTTCTTACGTCAAAACGTTGTCGTGGCGTTATAATACCTCAATATAAAAAGAGCAAAGAGACTCGGTTTAACCCTTTATGGGGAAAGCCCAACGAAGATGAGTTCGAAACCATATATGTAAGCGTTGAGATTAATTCGGTGTGTCCTGATTGTAATCGTGTTAACTGCAAGGATGGTAATGGCCAGAACAAAAAAGAAGTGGAAGTACGATGATCTAGAAGATCACGTTAGCACCTGGGCATCTACACGACTTGAAGAACTTCGCGAGCACGCTGATGATTGTTATGTTGATAGATCGCTGCTTGATGAAGAAAAAGAATTCACCATGGAAGCTATTGCCAATGAGGTATTCCGCATCTTAGAACTTATGGATCCCGTTGAGCATGCACACCAGACACTTTATGACTGGGCACAAGATTTTGTTGAAGAGTATAAGATTTGTGCTAATACTAATGACGATTAATACAACCTACTCCTTTTTTTCCTTTCAACCCCAAGACTTACTACCTTGGGGTTTTCCTTTATTTAACTTGATCTATGATCGCAAGAATTCTAGAATGTGGTGAATTGTCATTAGGAGCAATCCTTATGATAAGAAAACCCCCTTTTAAGGAGAGAGAAGCTTATGCCATTGTTCCCGATGTTAGGACTTGAATACTATGATGAACGTGATCGCGGAATAAAGAACCGCATGGAAGTTTCCTATGCTGAGTCTATATCTATTAACCAGTCGTTCTGGTCAGAAGCGTCCATAGATACACGGTTCATGGCAGGAGACCAAACAATCTACAATGACTTGTATGGTAATATCCCTACTGCTAGACGCAGACAATTCAATTTTAATCGCATCGCTCGTGTTGTTAATATGGTTGACGGTCATCAGCGCAAGAACCGTAAATCAACTATTGTTACTGGCGTTGAGAATGCTGATGATGAGACAGCAGATCAGTTTACAAAGATCTTAATGAATATAGATCGTCGAGAAGGTATCGGAGAAACCATATCTGATGCTTTCCGTGGCTCTCTTATAACTGGTATGAACTTAATTCAAGTATGGATGGATTATCGCAATGATCCTGTTAGTGGTGACATTAAAGTAGATGCATGCGCTTATAACACATTTTTAATGGATCCTTTCTTTAAGAAGAGAGATTTATCCGATTGTAACTATATCTGGAAGCGATCATATCTAACCAAGAGAGAGTGCATTGCATTGCTTCCTGACTTTGAAGATCAAATAATTGGTCTGTATGGATTAGATAATCGTGATGGTAAGTTTCAATACCAGCCAGAATCATACAATTTCGATATGAAACATTTGCTTACATATGATGAGTATTATTACAAAGATTACCGTAAGCAAAAATTACTCGTCGACTCACAAACTGGTGAGACCCAAGAATGGAAGGGTCAAGATGACGAGAAACTTAAAGATTTTCTTCGTACGTACCCGCAGATAACAGTCATTGAATCTGAAATACCAACCGTTAACTTGGCAATCATTGTACAAGGTAAGACCATGTATGATGGACCAAATCCAATGGGTATTGATAAATATCCTTTTGTGCCAGTTTTTGCTTATTATTACCCTGAATTAGAGTTCTTCCAATACCGCATCCAGGGCATGGTAAGAACGCTACGCGATCCTCAGTACCTCTATAATCGTCGTAAAGTTATTGAACTTGATATTCTTGAAAGCCAGATAAACTCTGGTTATATCTACAAAGAAAACTCTCTTGTTAATCCAAAAGACATCTTCTTGTCTGGTCAAGGTCGCGGTCTTGCTCTTAAAGAAGATGCTCAAATGACTGATGTCATACAGATTCAATCACCACAGATACCACCAACAACCATTGAATTATCAAAGATACTTGGGCAAGAAATTTCAGAGATCTCTGGCGTAAACGAAGAATTACTCGGTTCAGCCACTGACGACAAAGCCGGCATATTATCCATGCTTAGACAAGGTGCTGGTCTTACTACGTTACAGATTCTATTTGATAACTTAGATCATGCTCAGAAGCTTCTAGGAAATATATTTATTGAACTGATTCAAGCAAACTACACACCTGGTAAGGTTCAAAAGATCCTTGAAGGAGAACAGCCTGCTGATCAGTTCTACAATAAAGCTTTTGGTAAATATCATGCCGCTGTTGAAGAAGGCTTGAATACCACTACTCAGAAACAGATGCAGTTTGCTCAGTTACTGCAAATGCGTGAAGCGGGAGTTCCAGTTCCTGATAGCGTCTTATTGAATGCTTCTACTATGCAGAATAAGAAAGATCTTATTGAAGCTATTGAGCAAGAGAAAGCTCAAGCTATGGAAATGCAGAATGCTCAAATGCAGACTCAGATTGAGTTACAACAAGCTCAAATTGAGAATCTTCATGCAAAAAGTTTGGCTGATACTGGTCTATATAACGAAAGAACATCGAGAGTACAAGAGAATTTCGCGCTCGCTGAAGAACGGCGTTCAGAGGCTGTTCAAAATGAAAATCAAGCCCTTCTCAATATGGTTAAGGCGCTTAAAGAGTTGGAAGGGATCGACATATCTCATTTGCAGCAATTAGTTTCATTACAGCAACTTATAAAAATACAAGAATCTGAAAATCAAGTGGATAGTAAAACAACTAAGAAAGAACAAACGCCAGAAGAAAAGAAAAAATATGACCAACAATTATTGCAAGGTTCTCCTGCGCAACAACCATCACCAGGATTATCACAGCTTATGTAGACCTTTATTTGGCGCCGCTTTATACTAGTAGCGAGGTGCTATATGTTAAAAGACTTAGTTGGATTAGATAATGGTTATCTAAAGGTAATTAGTTATGCCGGTATGAAAAAAAATAAGAATACCGGCTCTCGAGGGCTATGGAATTGCCAGTGTAGGTGCCTGAAAATGATACAGATAACTACATATCAATTCACCAGTAAAAGGCCAAAGAGTTGTGGGTGTTACAAACAAAAAAGGACTGGCAACAAGTATAAACACGATTATTTGATTAAACATGGTTTAGCTAAAACAAAAAATGGCGTCAAAATACATCCCGTTTATAGGATGTGGAAGAATATAAAACATCGGTGCTATAAGGCATCGGAAGATAGGCCTGAATTTAAGATTTATCGAGGTAAAGGCATCGATATGTATCCAGATTGGAGAGAGAACTCTAAATCTTTCACAGACTGGGTGTTATCTAATGGATGGAAACCTGGTTTATGTATAGATCGAATAGATCCTAAAAAAGGTTATTATCCCGATAACTGCCAGTTTCTAACTATGAGCCAGAATTCAAAGAAGGTATTCACTGATAATCCTATGTTAGGTCGTGGCATTCATCATAGAGATGCAAAGATAAACGAAGATGATGTTAGAGAAATAAGGAAGCTGTTGCTTCTTGGTTTTTCTAATCGTAGTATTGCAAAAGTAAAAGGCATAAAGGATAACGTCGTTTATCAGATTAAATCCGGGAAAACCTGGAAAAATATTGAATAAAAATCTCAAGATAGAGGAATAACCTTAACCACAAGGAATCTAAATGATACTAGATACGATTGTTAAAAGTGCTTTGATTGCCAAAATAGAAGACTTTGCAACATTGGTTAAAGAAGACGTGAGCTTTGTTAATACTGACGGTAATAAGTGGCAAGTTATTATTTCATTCGATCTTGATGCGACTTCCATGAACCTATTAGAAAAAGAAGCGTTATCAGCGCTTTTAAAGTATCTATAAACTTAGAATAATAGCCTCAAGATAGAGGTATAACCTTGCAGCGCGAAAGCGGTCTGTAGTTTCAAAAGGAGAGCCTAATGGCTAAAAGACACCATAGTTCACATCATAGAGATGGTCATCACTCACGTATGGAAGGACACAAAATGTCTCATCCACATAAAGGTCATTACGAAGATATGGATGATCGCCATATTCAAGAAATGCATGATGGTGGCATGATTCGTGAGAATCCACATGCAATTGCTAATCTTCCCCAAGAAGTTATGATTAAGCCTTATCCAAAAAATGGTCCTATGATGCCAGAAAGTTTGGATGATACGATAGCAGGGGTAGATCGCCAAATCGACTATGATGATTCACAACGTCGCAGAAACTTTTATCCGAAAAAAGTTTAATCATTTTTATAGGAGTTATCATGTATAACGAAGATAGAAATGATACCAGGTATGCTGGAAAACATGAGCAAGTTATACGTGCTTCGTTTGTAAGAGCTGGTAAGATTAAATCTGATAATAGAGATCCACGCCGCAATCAAGAGCGTGAAGACTTTAATATGATCAGAGAAGATCATGCTGCTATGGCAAACTTACCTAGAATGGCTCAACATCACGAATATCGTAAAGACGGTGGTCTTTTTGATCCGATGTGGGATTAATTATGCCAGCTATGTTAAGAATTCGGGGAAAAGCGACTAAGATTGCTTATAAGGTATTGGGAAAGCCTCAGAACTTAAAAGACAACAAGACGCCTAAAGATAGATGGATTGACAAGCGTCTATGGTTTGATGAGACTACTGACGTTAAATAATGATGACATTCATGTAAGTGGGGGGCTAAGGTTTGCTAATTCCTTTCCTTGGCTCCCTTAAAGAAGGAAGAATATGAAACCAGTAGTATGTAAGAAATGCAAGGGCAAATGCCACTGCAAGAAGATGCGTCATGCCTAAGTTAAAGAAATCAGCTCCTAAAAAGGAGAAGAAGAAAGTTATGAAACGAGAGATGGATAAGTTTTCCAAATCTGAGCTTCATAGTGGTAGCAAAAAGGGACCTATTGTTAAAGATAGAGCTCAGGCTATCGCCATAGGACTTTCAGAAAGCGGACAATCCAAAAAGAAGCCTAAAAAGAAACATAAGAAGAAGAAGTAAAATCTTCTTATAGTGTTGATGTGATATATCCAACGAGCCCTCTACTTTACTGTAGGGGGTTTTTTGGTTAGAATGCCAGCATATTAAAGAGATGAAGCAATCAACAGAGGTATTAATGAATTTATCCATTGATGAAACTAAAAAAGAAACCGTTGGCAAAGTAGCCATTGATCTACAAAAGAGCAATAACTCTCCTGTTTCAGCGATCGATCAGATGCGCGAATCGTTATCAGAATATGAACAGAATGTATTTGAGTGTGTAGAGCTCGGTAAGAGGTCATTTGTTAATCAAGACTTTTATATCATTGTGACTACCAAAAAAGAGAGACTCTTGGAGAATGTTATTCGTAACTTCTTTTATAGCCGTATTTCGTGTCCTACCCCTGATTGGGATCA
>QGNH01000157.1_pt1 | contig 30041 bp, 41 predicted proteins | sample 1735481 | NCBI WGS metagenome assembly QGNH01 (sample SAMN09239004, study PRJNA386568) | Viral metagenome, whole genome shotgun sequencing project. | reverse complement strand
CGGCAAGGAGATAATCGCCGTCAAACGTACTGACCTCGACATCAATGATCCGGCCGCTCGTGGTCTGGCTATTGCCGATAACAGAGTCGGGGAAGTGGACCTCGAGTGGGATGCCGTGAACCTTCAGAAACTCAAAGACCAGGGCGTTGAACTTGAGGAATTTTTCAGGCCGTCCGAATTGTCGAACCTGCTCGATACTAGATCCGGACCAGGAACAGTCGAACACCTCGAGCAAATGGAACTTGCGGCTTTTGAAAAGTACGATTACGTTGTGATTGTGGCAAAGAACGACATCGACCTTGCCAGGCTGCACACCGTTCTTAAGATTGACCGTGTCGAAACATCGTTTGTTTCCGGGAATTCAAAACCAGGACTTGGAAGGATAGTGGATTGCAAACGCCTTTTCGATCTACTCGATAACGCTGTCAAATAATCCTGTTTTCCTGGGGTTCAAAGCGTGCAACTCATCTTCGAAAAAGTCAGTTTTGTTCTTTCCAAGGGCTCTGCCGCGGGCTGTATGGACATCGTGGGCGTATGTCGGTATCGCAAGGCGTTCGACTTCCGTTACGCTTTTGAGGTATTCCTGAACGGTTTTATCGTCGATTTTGTGGCGATCATAGATAAAGTTCTGAAGATGGTCCGAATCCCGACACTTTTTTGCCTCGCAAAGCAACAAAACAGCTTTGCTTATGAAAATCCTGCCTTTTTCGAACGGCTTTCCCTCGTTAACCAGCAAGAAAGCCTTGAAAAGCGCCTCAATCTCCTGAGTAATCAGGCCGGCACAATCCTCGGCAGAAATCACGAAAAGACGTTTCCAGACATATTTCCAGTATCCCGAATGGTACAACTCAAGCGCGAAAAATCCAGCGGTTGCCGGGTCATTTCTGCGAACAGCCTTTTGAAGCGAACTCGTAACCTCATAAAAATCGTATCCCTGTTTTGTCCTAATGTCGTTGTGTATCATATCGTAACCCCTTGTGTTACATGGTAAATGGCATAAGGATAATATAATAAATGTATAATGGAAATGCAAGAAAAATTATAATAAGTCGCGGCCGTGCCGACTCCATTATCTCGCACCTTGTTTTCCCGGATGCTGAATTGTGGTGCCCAAACTCAGAAACAGAATCATATCGGCATACCGGCCTTGCAATTACCGCGGTTCCTGACGACGTGTGCGGACTTGGAAATGTCCGCAACTACGTTCTTGACAATTGTCCTGAAGATGTCGTGGTCATGATCGACGACGATATTAAGAAAATGTGGTGTAATGTCGGCGAAACTGGCCGGCACGAGCCGAACCCTTCGATCCTGGTTGACAATCTTGCGATCATGGCTCAAGACCTCGGCGTTTCATGTTTCGGATACGATCAATCCTGGGACGTCAGAAAATACAAACCATCGAAACCGTTTTCTTTCACAGGATGGATCGGCGGCGTGATCGGAATTGTCGGGAGGAAACACCGCTTCTTGACATCGTACTTCAAGGTCGACGTAGACTTTTGCTTGACTTGCCTATTATATGATCGTATAATTTTGGTGGATAACCGATACGCATTTGTTCAAGAACGGCGAAACAACACTGGCGGAAACTCGATCTATCGAACTAAGGCAAGGTACCAGGCTGACACCGAGTACATCATCAAGAAGTGGGGAAATTATTTGAATTATAATATATCGGACACCGGCGAATTGACTCAGGTGAAGGTGGAAAGATAATGGCTCAACCCGGAGTAAAATATATACCGTCAAAAAAAGACAAAATTGACGTTTACAATCTTGCCTGTCAGGGTGCCACAGATAAGTTGATTTGCGAAACGCTCAACATAGATAGGGGAACATTCAAGCGTAACCTGCATCTCTTTTCGCGGTATTTAAAACGAGGCCAGAGGATTTACAACCTGCACCTTTACCGAGAATTGCCAGATGTGGTTTCGGCACTGCTGAGAAGATGCACCGGCTACGAATACGAAGAAGTTTCCACGAAGCAAAAGGGCAAGGTTGTTAATGGTGTACTTCTCAACGGTGACATCGAACGAACGGTAACTAAAAAATTTATTCCACCTTCAGACGTAGCTCTTATTTTCTTTTTGTGCAACCGCGACAAAATCAACTGGCAGAACACTTATAAATTTGATCACTCGAATGACGGGAAACCATTTAAAACCGAACGTCCTGTTTTTCAGGTCATTGATACTAAAACAAAAGAGCTCTGCGAAAGTATAGTTGCCGGCAATGGCCGGGAATCACAGAAACCGCCAGAACTTCCGGCAGCACAGACTATGGCTCCTGACGGAAAATGATAACCATAACAACCAACGTTTTTACACGGAACCTCGATGCCTACCTTAATAAAAAAATACGCCGGGCCGTCAATCAGGGCGGAACATCTTCGTCAAAAACATTCTCTATTATCCAGCTGCTTATTTTCATCGCGATACATTCTTTATTTCCAATTCTCATATCGGTCGTTTCTGAAAGCGTGCCACATTTGCGCCGTGGCGCTCGGAGAGATTTTTTTAAAATACTCGGGGAAAGTTTTGAGGACAAGCGCTGGAATAAAACAGAACATATCTACACTTTCGCCAATGGCGCACAGATTGAATTTTTTTCAGCCGATGACGCCTCAAAACTTCGGGGCGGACGTCGCGACATTCTTTTCCTCAATGAGTGTAATAATGTTTCCTACGACGGATATATGGAACTCGACATCCGCACGCGACTTTTTACCTTCATGGATTACAACCCTGTTGCTGAATTTTGGGCGCACGAAAGAGTTATTCCATACGATGAAAATGCTTTTATTCACAGTACTTATCTTGATGCCGTCCATGTTCTTGATCCAGCCGTCGTGCGGAATATCGAATCGAACAAAGACAAGGACCCGAATTGGTGGAATGTCTACGGCCTGGGGAATGTGGGAAAAATTGAAGGGCTGGTATATCCGTTCTTCACAATCATTGACGCCTTTCCCGCACTTTCCAGTTATCAAGAGATATTCGGTCTGGATTTTGGTTTCACAATTGATCCAACAGCTTTTACAAGAAACCGTATCAATGAAAAAAATCTTTACAGTGAGGAACTTATCTATCAACGCGATATGACCAACACGGCAATCGCAAAAAAATTTGAGGAAATTGGAATACAAAAAAACCACGATGTCATTATCGCGGACAGCGCAGAACCCAAAAGTATTGAAGAAATCCACGACTATGGATATAATATTATCGGCGTTGAAAAGCCGTCCGGCAGCGTCGAGTTTGGACATCAGAAAGTAAACCAGTACAAGCAGCACTGGATAAGGTCATCAACAAATTGTATTAAAGAGCAAAGAAATTTTATGTATATTAAAGACAAGAACGGCAAGTTCACTGAGAAAACGACGCATTATTTTTCTCATGGCATGGACTCGCGGCGGTATGCGATTGCTGGTCTTGGAAACATAACAGGATACGACCTTACCGCAATGTCAAACTGGGATTAAAATGCCAACCACCTTCATTTATGCCCTCTGTGATCCACGAACCCTCGAAGTCCGGTATGTGGGAAAATCCAACAATCCCTATGAACGTTACTGTCAACATTTGGTTGAAAAAGGAAATACCCATAAATGTTTTTGGATTTCTACACTGTTGAAAGTCTGCCTCAACCCTATTCTTCAAATCCTTGAGCAATGCGATATTTCTGAATGGGAAAAACGGGAGATTGAACAGAAGCTACACGGCAAAAAATAAGAGAATCAATAAGTAAAAAATGGCAATTACCCGAATACAGAAAGCACATGATTGATGTGCATAAAAAGGACAGTTCAAAATGAAAAACAAAACAGTAGATCATTTTCGATCCGACTCGTGGTCTAACTTGGTTACAGGTTTGGGGGTTCTTGGCCGCGACCGCAAAGAGTCAACAACATTCTCTTCCGAATACCGCCTTAACGAACAGTTATGCAGGAATTTATTCACTTACAGCGGCCTCGCGCGCCGAATCTGTGAAATGCCGGTTACCGACGCTTTCCGAAAATGGTTCACACTTGAAGGCGACACCGACAACTTGATTCTTAACGAATGCAAGCGCCTTTCCGTCAAACAAGAAATGTCTCGCGGCTGGTCATGGTCAAGGTGCTACGGGGGCACACTTGTTGTTGTCATGGCAAACGATGGAAGGTTACTGGATGAACCGCTTGACGAAAATAACATCCGGGACATTGAAAGGCTGCGCGTGTACCACCGCTGGCGAGTGTCCAGGATGTCGTATTATCTCGACGAAAACGATCCGAAGTACGGAGAAACGGAAACGTTTTTAATCGCACCAAACCAACCTTTCCAGAGAAGTTTTTTCGTGCATGAAAGCCGATGCCTGGTATTCGACGGCGTGGATGTGGCGCCGGAAATCCGCGTGGGGAACCAGTGGTGGGGAGATTCGGTTTATCAATCTATCTATCAGCGGCTACGCGGCCTGGGAGAAAGTTATCTGAACGTTGAGCATATCATCGGGGAATTTCTTTTGATGATTATGAAAATCAAGGGGCTTTCCCAAAAGCTGGCAGAAAACAAAGAGAGCGAAGTCATTAACCGCATTGTCATAAACAACATGACGCGGCACCTCATGGGTGGGTATGCCGTTGACCTCGACGGAGAAGACGCTACCCGCACGAGTGCTACGACCACGGGGCTTAAAGACCTCATTGAGGTGCTGATGATGGGGCTGAGCGCCGACGTGCAAATTCCTATCCGCAAGCTGTTTGGTTCCCCTATTCAGGCAGCGGGGCTCGGCAAAGATGGCGACCAGGAAACCAACGACTACAACGAGTGGGTAATAGGCCAGCGGGACAAGCACGCGCAAAATCCAATGGAGCGCCTTGTGCGCCTTATCCAGTTACAAAAGGCGGGGCCGTTCGGCGGCCAGGAATTGCCGAACTGGAAACTGATCTGGGCTCCTATCCAGGAAGACAGCCTGGCGACGCAGTTGGACAATAAGGGCAAGCAGGCAACAATTGACCGCGCACACTTCGACATGGGTGTGCTCGATCCGCAAGAAATCAGGGACGCACGTTTCGGCGGAGATTCTTTTTCATACGACATGAAACTGCAAGGCAAGGAAGCTCCGGAAGCAGAGGAAGAAGAGGAAGACCCTGGGAAATTGACGGAAGCAAATTAACCTTTAACCGGAGGTGAAGGATGACGGAACAGGAAGAAAAAGAATTGAGGGACGCCGCTGCGCTGGTCAAGGACGCCCTGCCGCAGATCGAGCTCGTGGCAAAACAGTTGCGGGAAATTCTTACCGAAAATGCCGACATCAAAGAAAAATTCCGCACTCTGCAAAACCGGGTGAACAACGTCCTGCTGCTGGGCGACACCGTGAAGGAACTCAAAGAAGTTGTTGACGGCCTGGTAAAAAAGCAGGGCAAGAAAAAGAAATGAACGTACTTCTCCAACATGCACTCCGGCACATAAGAAAACCAAAGCGCTTTCCCCGCGCGCCGGTATTGCGTTCCCCAGATCGACTTTGGAAGGATTACCGCGACCAGCTGCAGGCCGAAATTGTGGATAAATGGAAGGAGGCGGCTAAACGCCTTATCATCGAAAAACTGCCTGGTATTCAGCGCCTTGTCGAGATTGAGCGTCCGGGCGGCATGCGCACCGACTCTTGGCCGGATGAACTTACCCGCCAATTATCGCTACTTTCCAACGAATACGACGTCATATCCAAACAGTCAGCCGACATTGCAAACGGTACCTTTATGGCCGTTAACGGCGTTTCGCACCGTCAATGGTACGAGATAGCCAAGCGGGTCATGGGAGTGGATGTCTTTTCGTTTGAACCGTGGATAGCCTCAGAGAGCAAGGCGTTTGTTCACGTCAACGTGGATTTGATAACCAAAGTACAGTCCGACGTGCAGAGTGACATATCCCGGATAGTCATGGGAGGGTTCCAACAGGGCAAGCGGTGGGAGACCCTGGCGGACGAAATCACCGGGAGTACAGACCTGGGCCCGGGAGTTTTCGACAAGGTGGAAACGCGGGCGGAATTGATTGCCAGGGACCAGACCACAAAACTCTATGGGAACCTCGCAGAGAAGCGGCAGGCCGGCGCGGGAATAACTCGCTATATTTATCGGACGATGGAAGATGAACGTGTCCGCGGTGATCCGTCGGGCAAGTACCCGAACTCAAAGCCTTCTCATGCATGTATGGACGGTAAGGTGTGCCAGTGGGATGATCCGACCGTTTACGCCGATACAATTGAGGCGGCAGACAAGGGTAAATGGAAATCAAGGAAAAATATAGAAAAAGGCCCCGGCGTTGAATTACATCCGGGGCAAGATTATCAATGCAGATGCTACGCAGATCCCGACTTTTCGACGATATTTGCTTAATCATTCAACCGGAGGGAGATAAACGATATTTTATTACTATGCAGAGAAACATAATGACCCCCCCCATCCATCACCTCGTTTGGTGCACACCGAACAACTTCTTGCCGAAGTTCTACGCTTTCCGCGCGTCGTGGATGCGCTGCAACCCGGCCTGGGATTTTCGTTTCTGGCGCCTCGAAGATTTGCCCTACGATAAGTTTCCGCCCATCTGTGCTGAAATGCTGCGACATCCTGACCTGCACTGGGTTTTAAAATCGGACATTGCGCGCTGGTTGCTCGTGTGGTTTTATGGCGGCATTTATTCGGACACTGACGTTGAATGTTTGAAACCGATGGATATTTTTTTAAAGGACATCGCTTTCTGTGGGAAAAGTATCACTCCCGGAATAGCAGGAAACGCCGTCGTGGGTTCCGCAAAAGGGTATCCGTTATTTTTACAAATTGCCTGCGCTCACGCTGAAAAAATAAAAGGCAACTTGGCGGATGCAAATAAAAACATCGTTGACTACGGCGTCAACTTGGCCGGGAAAATGCTGCTTGACTGCGACAAGATTTATCCGCAGGAATATTTCTATCCTGTTTCCTGGGGGCAACGCAAAGAGGGAAAGGTGATAAGTCCCGAGCAATATCCGAACGCATACTGCATACATCACTGGTCTGGCATGGATGATGACGGCTGGTATCGGGAAACGATTGGAAAACGGAAATGAATAAGCCTCAAATAATTCCAAAAATAATTCACAGAATATGGATAGGGCCAAAACCACTTTCTGAAACAGCAAAGCAATTTATTAAAATGCAAGAGGGAACTTGCCGAGAATATGAAAGTATTTTATGGGATAATTATAAGACAGAAAAACTTTATCCATTCATGCTTAATATGTCAAGCACAATCCTGCAAGACGCTGATGTGCCGGTTGTTGCCAAAACAGATATATTGCGCTTTGAAATATTGAGGTTGTTTGGTGGAATTTATCTTGATACCGACATTGAAACATTAAGAAACTTCGACGAGTTGCTTGACGTTCCCTTCCTGATAGCCTTTGACGGAGAAACCTTATGCGGAACAGGAGTGCTTGGCGCAATATCCTTTCATCCCTTAACTTTTGACATGCTGAAAGTATCAGGAGATAAATACAAAAGTTACGGAGCGCCGAAAACCGTCAAGGAAATAATGAACTTTTGCGGTCCGTCACTGTTGTTTAGATTTTATAAAAAATATCAAATATCTCCTATCTCTAAAAATAATTTTTATCCTGACCCACGATCCGCAAGGATTCCCAACACAATACATTATTTTCAAGGTTGCTCAGAAACAGGATGGACGCGACGGGTGGTTATGTCGCAGGAAAACCAGCAATGGGATAACTTTACTTACACCAAAAGCCTGCTTACCAATCATAAACTAAAATACCCATTTCCGGGATTCAATTTAATAAGTCGAAGCCACGCACAGTCCTTGCAGGACATATTTGTTTTGTCAGTTATGGGGGGCGGCAAAGGATCATTTTTAGAAATAGGAGCTTACGACCCGGTCTTTATGTCTAATACATTTCTGCTTGAAAAGACATTTGGCTGGAAGGGCACGTCAATAGAAATCGAAGATGTGAAAAACAAGTTTATTCAATCTGGGCGCAAGGGCGATTTGATAATTGGGAACGCCCTTAAAATAGATTATTGCTCTCTACTTAATGGGGTTGACAGGGTTGACTATTTGTCACTCGATATTGACCCAAACACCAAGACCCTCGAATGCCTTATTGAGATACTTAAATGCAAAACAAGGTTTTCAATAATTACTTATGAACATGATTATTACAATAGGGAACTGGCAACTGCGCGGGAATGCGAACTTGCGAGGAGTGAGAGCCGGAGAATTTTATCGGAAGCTGGATATATCCTTGTTGCGGGAAATATAGCTATAAACGATGTAAGGCAGCCGTTTGAAGATTGGTGGATCGACGGACGGCATTTTGGCGAAAAAACAGTTAGCAAGTTTTTCAGGGTTGATGACAAGCCAATTACTGCGAAAAATTATTTATTTGTGGAGATAGAAAATGATACCAAAAATAATACATCAAATCTGGCCGGGCATAGACCCAATGACGGAGCGGTTAGCGTCTTTCATGGCCGCAACCGCAAAGTATAGCCGAGAAAATGGATTTGATTATTGGTTCTGGACAATTACAGAACAGGGAAAAATTGCTCGAAAAAAAGACAATCATTACGAATTCATCGACTTAACAAATGAGGTGGATAAATTAATGTTTGCCATGATAAAAGACGAGAGATTACCCCTCGTGATGAAGGGGGACATTCTTCGTTTCGTTATTAATTTTATCTATGGTGGATTTTACGCTGACATTGATATAAAGATAAATAATATCAGAGACGAATTTTTGTCAATGCCTTATGTTTGTGGATACGAGAGGGACCGGGGGGCTGCTGGTCTTGAATTTCCAGAATTTGTTTTTAAAAGACCGCCAATACCCAAACCTCAAAAAGTGGTATGTACGGCATTTTTCGGCGCTCCGCCAAAATCACAAATCAACAAAGAAATGTACGAGTATATCCTGGACGTTTATGCCGACATGGTAAAAAGTGGGCGCTATCCGGCCCACATGTGGGATGTTTGCGATATTACAGTATGCCCACTTGTACGAATTATAAACAAATATCCAGAAGTAAACATATTTCCGAAAGAATATTTTTTCAATCACCCAACCCCTGTTGGTGATATGCCTTTTACAATACACCATTACAATGGGACACAACTTGGGGGGTGGACTTTTGACTGCTGCTCAAACGACCAATGCGAAGGATGCAGGGATAAAATCGGCTGTCCTGTTATGAGGCCAGGAAAGAAATAATATGCAAAAGATCGAACGTGAAAAATTTTATAGGAATAGTTACGAATTGCTTGATGGTTTGATAACACTCCTTTTGTCGTTACCTCCCAAGATAAGACACACACCAGCGATAGAGTTAGGTTCTTACATTGGGGAATCTGCAAGTGTTTTATCTCTATTCTTTGACGAGTTGCATTGCGTTGACCCATTGGAAGACGAAAAAACAAAAGCATCTTTTATAAAAAATACAGAGGGAAGAAATATTTATTTAGTTAGCAAAAAGACAGACGACGCGGTCGGAGAATTTCCCGAATCGTTTTTCAGCCTTGTTTATATTGACGCTGTACATACTTACGATGCGGTAAAGAAAGACATTTTAAATTATTACTCCAAAGTAATTCCGGGCGGATATGTCGGCGGACATGACTACTACGATAGCGATGGGATACTTGTAAAAAAGGCCGTGGATGAAATGTTTGGGGAGCCTGATTTTGTTTTCACTGACACGTCGTGGCTCGTAAAGAAAACGCCTGGACGGTTTAAAAATGAAGGCCATTGAAGCTACCGAAATCGTTGCGCGACTTTTAAAAACTTCGGTGGAAGACCGTAAGCACACCGGCAGTATTGATATTCACGCCGAATGTTCTCAGGGCGGGATATGCAAAATACAGTTTGCCTTGTCAGAAAAAAAAGTGACCATCTTTGAATTTACCCGAGCGTCCGAACTTGATCTGCCTATCGTACAAAAATCCGGTTAGGAACGAACCGCATGCTGTTTTGGTTTTGAATAAGCCTGCCATTGACCAAATAAGACCTCTCCAGAACGTTTCTAACCAACATCGACGACACCCGAGGGTGTATGGTTGATGTGGTTGGTTTCAGCGAATTAAAAAGGTCGCGGATCGTAGAGGGCCAATTATCAAAACTAAACGCATATTTGGCGTTCCCCACCAACATAAATATTCCCCAGTTTGGCCCCTGGTAAAAACCTAAAAGCGTGTCCTCGTTTTTTCCGTTTGATCTATGCATAGTCAACAACGAATCCAAACCTCCAAAACTGACTTTCCACCCGGCATTAGGATTTCCGTCCTCATTCAAATAATTGTACTCAGGGAAATTGTGAAGGTTGGTGGATATTTCTACCAGCATCGTGTCGGGTGTTTGGGCTATGGAGGGCCACGCCTTACCAATTCGGAAAGCCTGGAATGTTTCGCTAATACCGGTGTAATTTATTTCGTGAAATTGAAGGATATCACCAAAATAGGGAACAGTGGTGTCATGCAGCTCTGGTATTTGCGAGAACGCCGGGCCTGCCAGGAACAGTAGGACGAAAATCTTTTTCATAGTGCCCTCCGGTTAAGTGTGAGCTAAAATCTGTCCCTTAATAGTGCAGAATTTCGTATAGCCTTACTTCATGGGAAAACCCGCTAATCGTTTTCATTTCCACTGTGCCTATTTTGTAAATTACGGTTCCCGAAGGTAGTATTCGCCACAACGGAGTGCCCTCGGTTAGCGTCGCGGCTGCTTTTGCGCTTTTGATTTTGAAAGCAATGGGATAGTAAAACAATCCGTCAGGGCCAGACCATTCGCCCTTGTACTGAAATATGAGATACCCGTTTACGACCTGAATTAGCTGGGCATAACTTGCAAAATTACTTCCGCCCGCATCTGGACTGACCGTCATTGTGTCGCATAATTCCGCGCGTCCCTGCATTGCCAAAGCGCACAAAAAAATCAAAATCATCTTTCTCGTATTCATCGGAACCCTCCTTAGTTGTTTGTATAATAATAGTATAATATTATTAAAATGGAAATGCAAGGAAATTATTGCATTATTCATATTTTATGATCTCCTACGAGAGAAAACCACGGGCCTTGTGCCCGTGGAGCATTCACTGTTATATTTAACAACATGGAGGTAAGGTATGAATTCCCGCAATTTTAATTCTAACGCCGGGATAATCGTCTCGGCTAAGACAGCATTAAAAAGACTGCTCGGAACTTTTTGTTTTCGGCACGCAAAGGTTTCACGCACGCAACAGAAGCCCGCCGAAGCGGAGAGACGGATTGATCCCGTTGTTATAGCTCCGATTATTTGTCCTATTATTGTTTTGTATTCTCGGCCTACCCGTCCCACTTGGAGAGAGCCGTCAGGTCGTATTTGTCAGGAGATTGCTGATCTCTTAAATCATGCACGCGAGATTTTATACCCACCCAAGTCTTAAGCATTTCCTTTATTTCATTTTCTTCTAATTTTTTGTTCTTATCAATTTGCCGAAAAAGTGCGGTTGTTAATTGTGCATCTACGATTTCATTCGTAAGTTCTCTTAAATACTTCTTCGTTTCCTGATCCATAATCTTTCCCTTCTGTTAATTGTTTTAATAAGCGTACAGGCCGCATATTCCGTTAATTGTGTGGCTATAACAGAATTTTTGTAATAATCGTTTGTGCAGAGCAAACGTATTATTACATTATTAGAATTAAAATTGCTCCTTTGGTTTGCGGGGCGGCCAGGACAGCGCGGATAGCTTGGAAAGGAATATTATTTGTCATAATTTTTGTGTGGGCGCCGCGTGATTAAAAAAAATAGTTGACATTTTAATTTTTTGACGTTATATTCTAATCAACGCGACAGTAGCACCCTAATTCGATGACCTCCTTTTGAGGGACCATGAATGGGTTTCAGGCCAAAAGCCTGGAGCCCATTTTTTATTTTGGGAACCAAATGCCAACCATCAAAAAAGACGTAGCCCGCATAGATAAGGCCCGCATTGTCGGGTCAATCAAGCAAACCGATGACGGATATTTGCAGGGCACCGCGGTTGTTGCGCGCTCGGGCATCCTGGAATACTACGAGTGCGGAAAGATTGTTCGCGAACTCGTAGACCCGGAAGAACTCGCAAAAGCCGACTCCGTAAACACCCTGAAGATGAAGCCGGTCACGAATAACCACCCCTCCACACGAAGCGTCAATCCTGACAACGTAAAGCAGTTTCAAGTAGGTTTCACAGGAGAAACGACTCAATGCGACGGCCAACTTCTTTCTACCTCCATCACAATCAACGATAAAAACGCCATTGCCGAAGTGAACGGCGGCAAGCGCGAACTCTCTGCCGGATATGTCTGTGACGAAATCGAAGAACCCGGAGTGTGGCAGGGCCAGGCATACGACCGCAGACAGACAAACCGTCGCTACAACCACGTCGCTATCTGCGACCTCGGGCGCGCCGGGAATGTGGCAAGCCTTCACCTTGACGCCGCCGACGTTTACGAATGTGGAGAGCCGAATTTCAAAGAAGACGGTGGCCCAGGAAGTGGACGGCATCCTGAATTTGGAACGAGAGTGACCGCAAAAAAAACAGGTTTAAAAGGAAGAATAACTGCAAGACATGGAGGAGACAGATATACAGTTCAACATGGCGAAGGCGAAAATTCATTCCATTCAACTTATCACGTAAGCGAATTGACAATTCATAAAGACTCAATAGATAATTCACCTTTTGAAAGGAGCCGACCAATGCCCGTTCCCATAACCATTAAAGGTATCGTGTATAACGATCAGGCACCGGAAGTCGCCGCAGCCTTTGCCGAATCTCTGGCGACCATCGAAACGCTGAAAAAAGACAGCATCACCGCTGTTGCCGCTGTCCAGACCAAGCTCGACGCAATGACCGCGGAGCGCGACGCGACCAAAACCAAACTCGATGCGGCCAATACCGAAATCGCCGCACTTCCCGGAAAGATCACCGCAGCAGGCAAGGCGCGAGCGGAACTCGTTGCCCAGGCAAAACCGCATTTGGACGTTGCCGAAGTCGAGAAAATCGACAGCCTTTCCGACGCGGAAATCATGCTGGCCGTTGCGACCAGGGCGTTCCCGGAAGCCAAGGACAAAATTGCCGCCGTAAAAAAAGAAGACCTTACCGCTGTCAAGGTGTGGTATGACGCCGCACTCTCGACTGTCAAGAACGACGTTGTTGACCAAGCTGCCGCAGCAAATCGCAGGGCCATTAACGATCCCAAAAATGACAGCACCGAGCACGTTTCCGGGTGCAAGTGCGACGCCTGTGTGTCGAAGGAAAAACCCGACATCAACGACATGTGGAAGAAAAACATAAAGGACTCCTTCACCAAAAAGCAGGAAGCCAAGTAACTTTTAAGAAGCAATAAACAGAAACCAAAACCCTAAAAAGGAGAAAGAAAATATGAACATCCCGCAGACCTCTTACCAAATGTACTTCGAGCCTGCCATACTCGGAATGCAGGCGCTCGCGTCGGAACTGGCCCGGAAGATTTCTCGCATAGCTTCGGGCATCATCTACTACGGCCGCGTGGTAGTCCAGAGTCGGTTGTACGACAACGTTTGCCGTATGGCCCGCTCAAACAAATTCACCATCACGGTATCCGGAACTACAATGAGCGCCGGCCTCATGGTGACAACAATCACGCACGGTACCGCAGCGGACGGCGAAGTGGCGGCAGTAACCACCACCGACGTAATCAGCACCGCATGGGTGACCAACCTTGCGGCTACCATGATACAGCACGCGGCGAACATTGCTGCGGCTCTTGGCGACTGCTATTCGTGTGTTCGCGCCGCTGCCGTTATCACCTATATCGGCGACGGTGAAGATGTAACCGCGGTTGCAACGACTTTCACAGGCGCAGGCTCCGGTGACGACGCATCCGCAGTGGACGCGATAAGCTCGCAAGATGCGGGCGCTGACATTCTCGGAATATCCTATCTCACTCACGATAGGCAGCAGCAGATCGACGGCACGACCTACTACATGGACAAAGAACCCGTCAACATCATGCAGGGCGGGACCGTGTGGGTGTATGGTGAGGAAGCGCTTTCACCTGGCGACGCCCTGTACGCACGGTTGGTCAACAACTCGACGAAATATGCAGGATATATCGGAAAATCATCCGATTCATCCAAGTGCGTTGCATTTACGGGCGCAAAAGCAATGGCGACCATCACGGCAGCGGGCCTTGTGCCGGTGACCGTCAATTTGCCCCAGTAACGGTGAAGTCAAAAGCAGGATTTTAATAAACAGAAAACAAAACCTAACCAAAGGAGCCCGAATATGCCGAAGCAAGTGATCAAGACCGACTTCATCGGTTATCTCAAGCAGAAACTGGACAGCATCGACTCCAACCTGTCGGTGTTCTTTCAGCGCCAACTCGAATTCATCGAAAGCGAACTCAATTTCGTCGAATACGGCGAACTCAAATCCTTCAAACACATTCCCATCGAATCACTCGGCGGAGACAACCTGTGGTACACCTGGCGTCTGTTTGACAGGGTGGGAACGTGGAAAATAGGCAGCGACGACGCCGACGACATTCCCGAAGTCAATATCATGGGCTCGGAACTGCCGGTTCCCATCAGGATGCTTACGGGCGGATTCAAGTACAACGTCCGCGAGCTCCTGGCAGGCAAGCAGGCAGCGGCCAATCATCCCGATCAGCCTTCTATGCAGATCGAAATGCAGAAAGCCAAAGCGTGTTTCGAGGCTTACCAGCAGTTGGTTGACAAGATTGCCTGGTTTGCGAATGCAAGCTCAAAAGCCTATGCCGGCCTGACAGGCGTTTTCTACAACACCTATATCGGCACAGTGGCGGCAACGGCGGGTGTCACGAACTCGAACACGCATACCACATGGTTCGGTTCAACAGCAGGCGTCCGTATCAAGGACCCAATAGATATTCTGACTGACCTCGACAAACTTCTCACGTCAATCAGGGTTGCGACTCTCGACCGATACGCAGCCGACACGATCCTCATGCCTATCGAGCACTACAACATGCTCGTGAATACTCCGCTGTCTGCACAGTATCCGCTTATCAATATCATGCAGAAGTTCCGAGAAAATCACCCTGAAGTGACAATGGTTGACACGCTTGTCAACGCAAAAAGTGTACCTGCGGGCGGGAGCATATCGACTGCAAGCGACATAATCCTGGCGTTCAAAAAAGACCGGGACGTTTGCAAGCTAATACTTCCCAGGACGTATACCATGCTTCCGATACAGGAGCGTGGATTCAACTACATCGTTCCGTGCTACTCGACGACAGCGGGCGTTATCACGAAAAAGCCGAAGGCCATGGCAATGCTCACCGGGACTTCCCTTGCGGCAACCGGAACATAAAGGCAGGAGGTAAGCACACGAAATTATTAGCGGGCGGTAAAGGGCCGCCCGCCTTTTCTTTAACCACATAACACGGAGGGTACTATGATAGTAAACCGCAAAGCCCCTAACGATCACATCCTTGAAGGAGTTACTTTTCATCCGGGCAACCAATTCATTTCAGACGACATCTACCGATCAAAACTCGAAAAAAACCAGGATTTTAAAAATCAACTCAAGGCCGGGTTAATGTCCGTCGTTACTCCACCCGACGACATTTCCGCCGACCTGCTGAAGCCGGGCAAAGACGGAAAGCTTCCCGAAGTAAAAAAGAACCTTGCGGAAACCGTCGCTTCTTTGCCGGAAGAAAAAGCAATCTCCGTTATCGGGGAAATCATCGACGGTGTTGACCTCAAGGAAATTATCAGGAATGACAAACGCCGGGCCGTCATTGCGGCAGCTGAAAAACAGCTTGAGGAACGTCAGCAGACCATGGACAATAAGGCGCCGCATTTACCGAAAACGAATCCAGGAAACATGGAATTCGGCGGATCGGAAGGGACTTTCAAAGAATGAGCGTAAGTTCCCTCATAGCGGCTTTGGCGCCGGACTATGCAAGCGACTCTCGCCTATCTACCTTTACGAGTCTTGCGACGCAGCAGACGAGCCGTAGCCGCTTTGGGGTGAACTATGAGCTTGCGATAGCTCTCCGGGTATGTCATTTAATTGCGCGCAACCCCCTTGTCGGAGCGGGTAGCTCTGGGGCCGTGACATCGGCAACAGAGGGATCAGTTTCGCAATCTTATTCTATCCCGGCCGACTTACAGAAGCGCTACGGGGATTTGTGCAGTACAGCTTTCGGAATGCAGCTGGCACAACTCATGGATGGCAACATCGTTTCGCACCTTGCCGTTGGTTCCGGCTCAATGGATAGTTTGATTGACAGGCAAGGGGACAATATTTAATGTTGCGGCCACGCCTTGAAGTGGTGGAAAAGTCGAACTTGTACGATAAATTCAAGGAAGATCTTTTACAGTTGTCGGGCGGATATGTAAAGGTGGGTTTTCCGGAAGGGAAAACACCTGGCGCGCAGGGCGATCCCGGACATAAACACCCGAAGGGAAAACAACCGAAGCCCTACGCCAACATGAGCGAAGTCGCGCGCATCGCTGTCTGGAATGAGTTTGGGGTTCCTGGGAAGCATGGCAAAGGAATACCATCGCGTCCATTTTTCAGAAATGCCATTGATGGAAACAGAGAGGCGCTAAATGATTTTAAGGGGAAAATATACAATCTGTTTCTCAATAAGAAAATTACTCCGCACCAGGCACTTGAGGACATCGGGCTTTGGATGCAATCGAAAATCAGGGAATCAATTTTAAAGGGTTCCTGGAAACCGAATACGCAGAGGACAAGAGACAAAAAGGGATCATCGAAACCATTGGTGGATTCGGGCCAGCTCGTGAACAGTCTTACATTTATTAATTCGTTAGATAAAAAATGAATACCACCTTTATTTATGCTCTTTGCGATCCGCGCACTCTCGAAGTGCGATATGTAGGAAAGGCGGATAACCCATATCGCAGATATTGTCAACATTTAGTTGATAAATATCCTTGCTACAAAACGCATTGGATTACATCTCTTTTAAAACAAGGCTTTAATCCAATACTGCAAATTCTTGAGCAGTGCGACGAATCTGTTTGGAAAGAACGGGAACGTGACTGGATTGCGTTCGAGCGTAAATCTGGATGTTGTTTAACAAATAAGACAGAAGGCGGGGAGGGGTATTCTTTAGGACATGAAGTTTCAGATAGTGCAAGAAAAGCAATAAGTTATTCTCGCTTGGGGAATAAAAACCCAATGAAAAATCCAGAAATAGCAAAGAAGGCAAGTGTGTCATTTTTTAAAAAAGGATTTTCTCCTTGGAATAAAGGAAAACATTGGACTACAGACCAAAAAAATAAATTAAGTGATGCTCATAAAGGAATTTTGCTTAGTGACGCTCACAAAAAAGCGATAGGAAAATCCCTTAAAGGAAGAATTGTAACGGAAGAAACTCGAAAAAAAATACGCGCCCAAAAGGGATGGAAACACACAGAAGCAACTAAAGAAAAAATGCGAAACATTCGCAGTCTGGATAAAAAGTAAATGCTGGTTTTCAACAGAAAAACATTGAACTGCAAACGGTTTTCGGCAAGTACCGGCGACCATGGAAAATACACCAAAGGAACGACAACAGAATTTACGGTCAAGGCGAGCGTCCAGGCAATTACGCCAGCAGAACTGATCTTGCTTGACGAGGGAAAACGTACACGGCAAAACAGTGTTTTAATCAGCGAGGACAATTTAAATCTTGCAACACAATCAACAAATGCCGACTGGGTTGAAATTGAAGGCGAACAATACGAGGTTTCCGCGAAATCAATGTGGGACAATGGTGTTATGCCGAACAAGCGGTATATCGTTACCAAAATAGAAAACGCCCAGGATTTTTAAAATGGCGGCACCAAGCATCACCGTACAACCGAAAACGCAGCGCTTCAAGATTGGTGAAACGCTTCTGCTTTCCGTTGTCGCGTCCGAGACCGCGCCATTGTCTTATCAGTGGCAAAAAGACGGTGTAGATATTTCCGGGGCTGTCGCTGATGAATATGGTAAGAGCAGTTTTTCCTATGCCGACGAGGGTTCCTATGCAGTAACAATTTCCAATGGAAGCGGAACAGTCACAAGCGATGTGGCTATTATCAAGTCAATGCCTGGGCAGCTCGATGAGGAATATTTACAAAGGAAAATATATGATTGGCTTGCCACGGTTATTCCCTTGTCATCTATCCCAGCCAACCGCACCGGGAAGGCCCTCATGGTTTGGCACATGCAGGATGTCGAGAGAATGCCAACGCCGCTGCTCATGGGCCGAGTTTCCAGTTTCCAAAAAATAGGGCGCGACGCTGTTTTCAATCCTGACAACGAGGGATCGAAACGGCAGGCCGGCGTCCGGGAATTCATGCTTTATCTTCAATACTTTGGCGCGAACGCACTTACCGTCCTTCAAAAGATTTCCGACGCGACCGAAGACAGCGCTTCAATCGAATCTTTGCAGGCGGACGGCATAACTCCTGTTTGGCCTGAGCCCGTGATTGATGCGCACCAGTTTCTTGATACCATGCCGGAAGACCGGGCAATACTCGATATACGTTTCCGCACAACAAGCGAATGGTCAACAGTCATAGAGGTTCTGGAATCGGCGGAAGCGACAGGTGAAGTAAACGGCGAAACTGTTTTAGTCAATCCATCATAAACCTATAAGGAGGCCCACAATGGCCGGACAATATGACAAGATGATAAAAATTTCAATCACCGAAGCGGCCCAGGGAGTATCAATCCTGGGATTCGGAACCGTATTGATCCTGACACCTGACGCAACGTTTCAGGCACGTACCAAATCATATACCGCGGCGGACTCTACGCTTGCGGCAGACCTGACGGGTGGGCCAAGCTCGAACGCCTACAAAGCGGCAGAGGCGATTTTCGCACAGAACCCCGCTCCCACATCAATCAAGGTCGGAAGGGTAGCGCAATACGAAACACTGTCGGATGCTGTTGACGCCATCCGCCTTGAAGACGACGACTGGTATCTTTGCATCTGCACAGACCGCGATCCGAATGACGTGCAACCACTCGCCGAACACCTTGAAACAATGACAAAACTGTTCATTTACGCTTCGGGGGACTCCGACATCCTTGACCCGAATTCAACTGAAGACATCGCCTACCTCCTCAAAGACCTTGGACTTAACAGGTCTGCCGGTATCTACAAGGCGGATTACACCACGGAGCGCGCAGACGCAGCTCTGGCCGGGTTCCTTGGTGCGCAGGACAAGCCAGGCTCGTATACCGCCTGCTACAAAAAGCTCGTAGGGCAGGCCACGGATGCGCTCACAAGCGCAGAAGAAGACGCTGTGCTCGGTGACCAACAGAACGATGATCAGGGTAAGTGCTGCAACACATACCAGAACGTTGGCGGCGCCGGCAGGTTCCGTTACGGAGTTGTGGCGTCCGGAAAATTCATTGACTACATCATCTTCAAGGATTGGCTCAAAGCACGCTTGCAGGAAGCAATTTTCGGACTTTTCGCCAGTGTACCGAAGGTTCCTGGCGACATCAACGGTGCGGCCATGATTCAGAACGCCATGGAGCCCGTGTTCAAACTCGGCCAGGCGAACAACGCCATTACCGCGTTTTCTCAGGACGAAGACAAGAAACAGAACGGCGGGTATTTCATCAACCTTCCGGACATGTCTCTGCGTTCAAATTCTGACAAGGCGACGCGGCACCTTTCCGGGATCAAGTTCGGGTGCTGGTATACGGACGGCATTCACACGGTGGAGATCGACGGCGTTATTCTGTAAATACCGTTTCACGTGAAACATTATTAACTTTTTATAAAGGAGAAAAACATGGGATCAACAAAATGCTATGACCTTAAAAAGTGGGCGATCATTGTGGGCGGTATTCCGGTCATTGGCTTGGCGGGCGACAACGTACTCACGGTGAAACGCTCCGAGGATTCGTACACGAAACAGATCGGTGTCCTGGGAGAAGTCACGCGCTCGAAGCAGTACAACAAAACCGGCGAAATCGTGTTCAAACTTATGCAGGCGTCACCGTTGAATAACGTATTTTCTGGCCTGCGATTGCTCGATGATATGTCGAACGCTGGCGTGGTTCCTATCGTGCTCAAAGATTTTAACAGTCTAACCACCATCACTTGCCCCGAGGCGTGGATACGGAAAAACCCTGACTACGAACTCGGCAAGGATTCAAAGGAAGTCGAATGGACGTTCGATGCAGCAGACCTTGAGGAGTTCTTTGGCGGAAGCATAAATTAATCATTTTCCAGTTGTCAACCTAACGAAACGGAGGATTTCAATGGTTGCACCGAGCATAAAAACAATCGACGGGCAAAGCGTCTACGTTATGCCTTTGACGGGTGAAACAGCGACGCTGGTTTTTTATCAACTGCAAAAATGCCTGGCCCCGGCCCTTATGACGGCGCTTGGGGCGCTGAAATCGGTCTTTCTTCCTGCGGTTGAAGCAGGGGAGAAAAAGGACGGAAAAACAAAAATTGACTTCAAAAAGTTTCTTGAAACCGATTTATCAAGGATAGATTTCAAGGAACTTTCCCAGGTGTTCGACTCTATCCACGAAAAAATGACAGCGCAGGAGTGGCTTGATTTTATTAAGCTAACTTTGTCAAGAACGACGGTAAACAACAGGGCCGTTGGTGATAAGGCGCATTTCGACGACGTTTTTTCCGGACACATCATGCTTGAGTATAAGGTTTTGTGGTTTACTTTGGAGGCGAACTACGCAGATTTTTTCGCCGTGGTCGGCTCTGGCGCTATGAAGGTAAGCGAACCGCAGAGTCCGACCGAATTGCTGAAAAAGTAAAAGAACTTGCTGGATACCTCGACGAATCGGTGATGTCGAGGCTTGACATCTGGCGGTTGATTACTGAGGGCGTGGCAACACGACAGGAAATAAATGAGAGTTACACCTTCATGGACATTCAGGTTGCGCTTGCGGTACTGGAATTTAAAAGCGAAGTCGAGGCAGCGATAAGCGAAATCACAATGCCAAAGATGGAAACAAAATGAACATCAGGGAATTGATAACTAAAATCGGTTTTGTCGTTGACGAGAGGGGAGTCGACATATACGACAAAGCCATTGGCCGCATCTACGATAAAACAGACGGCCTTTATAAAAACCTCAGTCGCGCAGCGGATGGAATAACAAATATAGGACAGAAAATGTCCATGTATATTTCCGCACCCCTCGCGGCTCTCGCAACCGTTTCGGTCATGGCCAAAGTAAAACTCGAAGACCTGCAAAACGAATGGGGTGTCATGCTTAATTCCCAGGAAAAGGGAATTGACTTCACCCGCCAGATGATGGACCTCGAAGAAAAAACACCATACAACACTGAACAGATTGCCGGATATGCCAAGGAACTGCATTCTATGGGTGTACAAACCGACAAAATACTTCCTCGAATGAAAATGTTTATGGATATTGCGGCGGGTTCCGGCCTTGATGCGGGCTTCCTCATGCAGACAATGCAGATGATTAACAACATAGGGTACGCAACGGGTCGCCAATTAAAGCATCTCATAATGTCCGGCGCAATAGACAGAAAAGAATTAGGAAAAATGATGGGTATTGATCTGTCGAGCGGCATGGGTATGAAACGCATGATGCAATTTGCGGATCGTGGGCGCGTAACCTCGTCTATGATTGAAAGTCTTTTCCAGCGCGAAGGCGGACAGGGCGGAAAATACTACGGTAAAGCGGAAGAACGTAGCGTGACCCTAAAAAAAGGTTTCGATAATTTGTGGCACTCTGTTTTTCTATTGCGCGCGGGGATCGGTGATATGCTTACAAAATCAACTGGTTTATCAAATATTTTACAAAAACTGACTGGATGGATCAGCAAGCTGACTGACCACATTAATAAATTGAGCCCAGGATGGAAAACGTTTCTCGTCGTTACCTTTGGCATAGCTGCGGCGATAGGGCCCGCACTTGTCGGAATAGGAAAACTTCTTAATCTTTTTATCGGCCTCAATTCCGCTATTATGGTTTTTAAGGCAGCAGGATTTATGAAAGGCGCGGGCGGTATCATGGGTATGCTCGGGGGGTTCGGAAAGGGAATCGGCAGCATCGTAATGACCTTGGGGCCGGTAATTGCGACACTCCTTATTGTCTACTTGCTTATTCAGGACATTTACATGTACGTCAAATACGGAAAAGATGCCTCATTATTTGGCGACATGTCAAAGGTATGGGGAAATACTTTCGACAACGCAATCAATAAGATAGTGGAATATTTCTTCGAGGTGTGGGCGCAGGTACGGGCTTGGTGGGGCGACCTATGGGCAAACCCGTGGAAAACCCTGGGCGACACTCTTTTGCCTGATTGGATTAAAAGTATTATTTTCCAGAATGACAAAAACGTATTCGGAAAAGGAACTGACCAGCCAACATCAAATTGGATGAACTCTCCGGCCTCTGCTTTGGGGGCTGGTAAAAATCTTTCTTTTCAGGTAAACGTTACCACACCTGTTACTTCCGACGTGACGGAAGCGGGAAAGAAAGCAATCGCGGATCATGCCGAGAAGGTATATACTCATGTATCAAAAAAACTTTGCGATCAAATATTCAATCTTCACAAAGGCGATTAAGTGATCGACATTCTTTTAGGACGTAAACGGGAAACTACCTCAATCATGGATTCGGGCGGTTCTGCCATATTGGTGAAACTGGACGCATCACTTAATGAGAGCCACAAGTATAAAAATACTGTAACTTCCTATCCTGTCGAGCAGGGGCTTGATATTTCAGATCACGTCCGCCAGGAGCCGGAAACATTTTCGCTTGAAGGCATTGTCACGAATTCCCCGGTATCTTTCTTTCCCCTTCTGACCGATTTTAAAACAATAATTAATGGCGGAAAAGACCGAGTAATGACGGCTTATGAGGCGCTGCTTCTTATCGCCGGGAGAAAATTAGTGAAGACCCCGAACGGAAGCGGCGATTTTGTCAACATCACTATTGAAACAAAGCCGAAAATCATTGACATCTCTACTCATCTGCGGGTTTTTAGCGACATGATACTTGAAGACCTTACATTCGATTTCGATAATAAAACTGGTGACGCCCTCCCCTTTAAGGCCCAGGCTAAGCGTGTACGAAAAGTAACGACCAAAGGGGCGACAATAAATTTTACAACAGGCGGCCTTTACGGATCGGCGGGAACGCCAGACCAAACAGACGCGGCGGATAAGGGAACACAACAGACGAAAGAACCGCCGGCCGAGCACATATCGGCATTGAAAGCATTGCAGAACGGCAAGGGAATAACGGGAATGTTTAAACAGGCTTTCTCATGGTGACTATGCCAGTATCAATACCATTATTCGACAACGCCAATTTCACTGAAACCGTTTCTTTGGACGGTCAGAACTATGACCTCGCCTTTTGCTGGAACATACGCGGAGAATTTTGGAGCATGGATATATCTGACGGAAACGGAACGCTTATTCAGTCCGGAATACGGCTCGTAATCTGGTATCCACTAAAATTGCAGTACACTAATCCGGCACTTCCAAAGGGAGAGTTTTTACTCGTTGATCCGAGCGCGACGACACAGAACGTGGAGCCGGGACGCCACGATTTTACAACGGGACGAAAACTTGATTTGCTTTATGTGAGCGCAGTATGAACCAATATTATTTTAATCGCATTTACTCTTTAACTATTGGCTTTCCTTTGCAACAGCAGAAGGCCAAAATGATTTCGGGCCTGCGCTTGACTTTTGATATAACAAAGAGCGAACTTCCCGGCGGGAACTCCTGCACTATCACAATAAATAATCTTTCCGACGATACGCGGGCTTTTATCAAGGAAAGGCCAAATCAAGACGGGCAGGGGATGACCATAATTCTAAAGGCCGGATATGAGGAAATGGAAGGCCGCGACAACCTATCCACTCTCTTTGTTGGCGACATCATGACCTCAACTCACGACATAACGAAGCCGGAAGTCGTTACTACGCTCACATGCTGGGACGCTGGTATTTCCATAAGGAAGTCTCGCTTCGATAAACAATATAACGCAGGGACGCGCGTCTCGCAAATCATCAACGACATCGTGGACTCTCTCGGAGTTTCTATTCAATCACCATTCAGTTTCGTTTCAATTGATAGGCCAGATTATGTTTACGCGCGTGGATACACTTTCAATGGATTGGCGTCGGACGCGCTCAATCGCGTCTGCAATGGATACGGCTTGCGCTGGCATATCCAAAACAATGTCATGAAAATATACAGCGCATTCGATAAAAACGGGAAGCCAGGAACAGCAACAAAAAGCACGTTCAGCGCGGTTCTTATCGGCAGCCCTCGGCGGATTGCTAAGATGCAACAGGGAATCGAATCAATAGATTATGGCGGATACGAATTTGATTGCTTACTTGCACCAAAGGTGGAGCCTGGAAATATCGTAGAATTGTCATCAAAAACTATTCCTAACTCTCCGGTGAAATTGCAGATTTCAGAAGTTCACCATGCCGGAGATACGCACGGAGCGGACTGGAAAACAACCGTGAAGGGCCGTAAACTGTGAACTCAATTAATGAAAGGGACGTAGGGCAAGCGATACAGTCGCTGTTTATGAATTTGCTTTCACGCGAAATCCACACAGCAATGCCCGCGCGGGTGGAAAGCGTAACGCCGGGTTCCCCTCTCACAGTGAACGTAATGCCCCTTTTGCGCTCTGTTGGTGTGTCAGGGGTACAAAGGGATTTTAATATTATTTCTGGCGTTCTTCTTTTAACGCTTGGAACCTCAAAATCTTCGATCTACATGCCAGTAAAAACTGGCGATCTTGTGCTTCTCGTTTTTTGCGAACGCTCGCTTGATAAATGGAAGGCCGACAACAATATTGCCGATACCATTCCTGGACGCATGTTTGAACTCGCGGACGCTTTCGCAATTCCGTTCAATTTTAATGTCATTGCAGATGCAACCTACGGAAATACGGATACTGTCATTGCTCACAAAACAACTTTGGGAACTGTGAAGGCATCGCTTCTTGACAGCGGAAACGTGGCAATCGAAACACCTCCACTTGGGAAAGTGACTTTGAATGGAAAATTGGTTTCTGACGGAGGAACCCTGTTGCCAACCGACGGCGTTGTAACGGGCATGTGTTCCTGTTCAATTACCGGAGCGCCGCACCCTGTTGTTTCACTAACCGTACTTGCAAAGGGACTCGTACCATGATAGACGAAGCACTCGACACTTCGCAGCACGATCTTGCGTTCTCTGAAAACAACGGGTCTGTCGTTGCCGATCTTTTACAGGTAGCACAAAATATAGAATGCCGACTACGTTTGATTTATGGAGAATGGTTTATGAACGTCCAGGACGGGGTTCCGTGGTTTGAAAAAATATTCGTGAAAAATCCTGACCTATCAGCAATCGACATCATCATAAAATCGACAATCGCGGAAACGCCGGAAGTGACGACATTGACGGCGTATTCATCAAGCATAGATCGTGCCAAAAGAAAATTGAGCATTTCGTTTCAAGCCTTATCGCAATACGGTTCTGTTTCATTTTCAAACCTGGAGCTTTAAATATGAGTTACGGAATACAATCAACTGGCTTTGTGGTGCCGACCCTGCAAAACATCACCGACGACTTGGTGGACGCGTATCAAGCCATTTACGGCACCCCAAACACCGGCAGCGGGTCGGTGATCGGGTTCCGCATCGGAATTATGGCAAAGCAGCTCAAAGATGCCTGGGACGCACTTGCGGGCGTATATAACGCACCTTTCCCAGCAAGGGGTGATGACGCCAGCTTCCCGGACATCATGGACCTGGTGGGCCTACAAATGCTTCCCGCAGCCAAATCAGAGGTTATTTGCCAGTGTGCTACGAACGAAGGATTTGGCGTACCTTTATCGGCGGGTTATCTTATCACAGACCCGTCAGGTAACGTTTTTGCGCTGACGGAGGCCGTTACTATTCCGGGCGGCGGTTCCATTGATGGTGTTTTCCAAGCGGTTGTTGCCGGACCTGTTCCGGTGGACATCGGCACCACGTGGACTATCAGCACACAGATAACCGGATGGGACAGCGTTGAAAACGCTCTTGCCGGCAACGTGGGGCGCCTGGAAGAAACTGTGGCAGAGGCGCGTATCCGTCGCGCGCAGAGCCTACAGGTGATCGGCGCATCTGCTCTCGACGCGATTGTTGCAAGAATTAAAAACAACGTGCCGAACGTAACGCTATGCCGCGGATTTGAAAATCCAACAGACACCACGGATAGCGACGGGCGCCCTCCGCACTCGATAGAAATTATGGTTGTCGGCGGGACCGGAGGAGATATAGGAAACGCTCTTTGGGCATGCAAGGCGGGTGGAATCGCCTTGACGGGAACCGCTTCTGTGGTTGTCCAGGACTCGCAGGGAAACAACCAAACCATTAAATTCACTCGGCCAACTCCTGTCGCTATCGCCGTCGAGGTTACGATCACACGATATTCAGAAGAAACTCTGCCGACAAATTACGAAGACCTTATAACCGCAGCTATCCAGGAATACGCGGCCACATTCAAAACCGGACAAGACTTACTCATTGACCGCTGGCTTGGGCCGGTTTATGCGGCATGCTCGGGCGTTGATAAGATAACAATTCGGCAGAGCAAGGCGTCGGGTGGTATGCAGACAGACGATATTGCCATGGCGTACAATGAATATCCAGAGCCGGGCGCCGTAACTGTAACGGTTGTGGGGCCATAATGGGGATGACACCAATCACTGACTATGCAAACCGGGCCGAAAGCCTGACTCCGCAATTTCTAAAAAAGAATGCGGACAGCGACCAGTCGAATTTTGCAAAGGAAATGCGGGCGTTTGCAGATCAAGTGCAGGAGCTGGAAGATGCAGCTTTCATTGTCTACACCTATCGCGGGATTGATTCAGCGCTTGCTTATGGAGCAGATCAGGGGTGGGCAAGCAATGTTAATCCTGTTCTCGACGACATCGGTTCAATTGTTGGGGCCCCCAGGCAATCATTATTGAATGTTGATTACGCACTCTCCATAAAAGCAAAGATTCAAATGAATGCCTCCCAGGGCGAGCCTGAGCGCCTTGTCGCAGCACTTCAACAGATAATCACGACTCCGGGAAACAATCATCCAAAAATCGACCTTATCGAAATACAGCCGGCGACGGTATGCCTGAATTTGGAAAATCCAGAAAACCCATTACCTATTGCAACTTGGCTTATTCAGCAGACAATGGACAAAGTAAAAACGGCCGGCGTTGCTTTGGAGATTCAAAAGAGCACAGCGCGGCCTTTCTGTTTTTCCGTGGACAGCGCGACGCCGTGGTATTCAAACGGAAAAGGATTCGGGAATAATTCAACGGACGTAAACGGCGGACAATTAGCGACACCTTTATTTACGGAGTAGAATATGTCAAACTTAGTGCAAGATGCAATTCACGCGGGGACCCCTATTTATCCGGACATTGCCGTCAACAGTGATGGAACGGACAACAACATCACCGACAGCGAAAGCGGCATGCCGAATGTGGCGGCGACCATGCAAACAGGTGTCCCGGCAAGCGGATGGCCTGGTAACGGCATTCCTATTTTCAACAACATGAACCGGCTTTTTCGGATAGTAACGCAGTGGATACGTTGGTTTTTTTCGTTTGGCTGGCACTCAAGCAATACCTTTTATGGTGGCGCAACCGATTCGGGGAGTACTCCAACATTGATTGCACTATCGTCCATCAACAGTGCGTTGACTCGCGCAAACTGTATGATTATTCAAGTGCAGTGTATAGCGGCCGACAATTCGATTACCAGTCTTGCGGAGGCATATTTGAAAACATCCGGAGGGGTTGATTATCTTGCGATTCCCCGGCCTGGTGGCGCCAGTTCGACTGTGTATACATACATTGTCCGGAAAACCTCTTAATCCATCAACCCCGGTTCCTCCGGGCCGGGCGCCAGTGATCCTTGCACTGGCAAAAGGGCGGCGGGTAAAACCGCCGCTTCTCTTAAAGGATAAATATGAGCGCAGCAACACTACGAGAGGAGATAATAGCACAACTTCGAATAGCTGATGCTGTCGGGCGCGTATATCGCGCTCCTGCTGCTTGGCAACCCGACAACGCAAATGCAAATGCAAAACCGTTGGCGGAGTGTATTGCCAATGCGGTCATACCTGAAATACAAAACTTAGGTCTTCTTAACGTCAAGCAACGGTTTGACCCTACGCCGAATCTTCCTGTGGCGCCAACGGTCGGCGACGTTTATCAGGCGACCGCGACCGCTCACGGCTGGACGGTCAACCGCCTTTATACCTGGACCGGAACGGTTTACACAGAGCAAATCCCCGATGTTGGTCTGGAAATATGGATCAAAAACATAAACACCGCATCGATCTGGACAGGCACCGAATGGATCGACTTGGGGACTGCGGCGGCGGAAGCTGTTGCAAGCGTCGACGGCCGCACAGGCGTGGTAACGCTTGCGGACCTATATGCGCCGATTGCACACGCTCTGCTTTCCACCACCCATTCCGATACCCAGGCCGCCACTCCGCAAGAGGATGATATTTTGTTCGTTCCTCGTGGATATTATTCCTTCGCAATATCGATTGACAAAACAAAGGTTGGCGGTTCAATAGGTGGCTACGTTTATGCCTTCACCGATGCAGCAACAAGTGTGCCTGCTGGATTTTTTACGCATGTGGCCGATGCCGGCGGACTTGACATTCGCTTTTTTGACACTGATAATCTAACCGAATTAAAACGCACCATCGTCTACTTTTCGGCGGGGACAAGCAAATGCGAAATACACGTGCAGATACCAGCAATCAATACCGCGTCTAATAAGGTGATTTATTGTCGATACGGCACGGTATATACTCGCGCAAATGATTCGGACACTTTCGCCGCAACGGACAGGTATTATCCCTTACAGACAGCAACGCCAACCGATTATGGCCCAAACGGGTCATCTGGTAGTTCTACACTGGCAACCGTGGTGGACGGAAAAGTTGGAAAAGGGCTAAGCTTGGCAAACACGACCAGCCGATTAGATGGCGGGCTTGAATTTAACGCTGGCTCTACTTGGTCGATTGGTTTATGGATAAAAGTTGCATCTACCGGGCAAAACAAATTTATCCTTACTAGAGGGTATTACAACAACGGTGTAGACAAAAATTATTATCGTATGTGGTTAGGAAGTGACGGAAAATTAAACTGGACGTTTGCTAAAAATGGACAGAATGATTTTGGTGGAACTACTCCATCAGCATACGACGATAATGCGTGGCATCATCTCGTCTTTGTATGCGCATCGAATACCAGTGTGCTTTTTTACGCAGACGGACAGTATGTAGAAACATGGAACATTTCTGGATATATAGGAACCTATACTGGTTACGCAACAATATTCGGAAACTGGTTTGGGTATGGAGCGCAGCTTAATGGCCTGGTGGATTCTATACGGTATTATGTCCGACAATTATCCGCGGCCGAAATTCTGACAATTTACAATAACGAAAATTCACAGAATTCATTCGCTTCGTGCGGCGCAGAAGCTGCCAAGGCTACACCAACATGGCAGCGATTGCCGAAACCGACAGGGTCCGCGTCATTAAAATATTCGGTCGCTTTGGGAGTGCATTGGGAATAGGCTGGGTAGCGCCATAAACTTAAACCGTGGGTAACTAATGAAACTCTTTGTTTTCCTGTTCGCTTTTTTCGCGTTCCTGTTTCTGTTCGCAATTGCGCTCAACGCGGCGACACCACTCGATCCGGTTGAGGCGGTCAGGAAGGCCCAGCAGTCAGCGCCACCATGTTCCGTGAGCGTAAATCTTCCAGACACGAACGGGCGGCCCTATGCCCTTATCTGCAAGGCCCAGGGAGGATCGATAAGAATAAAACTCACGCGCACCATGCTTTCGGGACGTGAAATCAGAGAGCTGGCGGAATGGGTTGAAAGGCTGAAATCACCAGCGTCATTGAAGGATTAACTATGGCTCGAAGCGACGACAATATAGAAATATGCAAGAGCATTTTTGTGCCATGGAA
>QGNH01000687.1_pt1 | contig 30065 bp, 28 predicted proteins | sample 1735481 | NCBI WGS metagenome assembly QGNH01 (sample SAMN09239004, study PRJNA386568) | Viral metagenome, whole genome shotgun sequencing project. | reverse complement strand
CATAATGAGCCGGGTGTGGCTCGTGGTGTTCGCGGGGTGCCCGGTGCCCGTGATGGTGCAGGCGGCCGGAAGGTAGAGCGTGCCCGACAGCATGAACTTGCCGGGCGGAAGCGTGAGGACCGGCACCGCACCGCCGCCGCCTGACCAGAGGCCTTGACCGTCCGTGAACTGATACATCGCCCAGCAGGCGTCGATCCAGTTCTGCATGGCGGCGGTCGAATCTACGGTGCCGGTCGGGTCGACGCCGTAGCGAAGCGCGTTTCCCGCCGGGTAGTAGATATTGACCGGCGTGACTGCCGCAGCGATCTCGGCGGCGGTCTGCGCGATGTTCAAACTTATTGAGAGACCCAATATTTGCCATGACGTGCCGGTGTACTGCAGTAAGTATTGGCCGCTAGCCTGAAACTCACCGCCAGTCAACGCGGCGCCGTTTTGTAGCACCACAGACTTGGGTCCGAAGCCATTGACATTGATCGTCACGGGACCGGTGCTGTTATTGGCCGCTTCCACCGTAATGGTGAGGCCCTGAAAGAGCGAAGCAATCCCCGGCACTGCAACGACCAGCGCATTCACGGTGCCCGTATCGGCAGCGAAATTGATCGTGGCGACCGAGCCGCCGGAGCTCACGTTATTGACGACCCACAGCGGTGCTGTCGGCGGACTCGAATCGGTAGGCGTCGCCAGAGCAAACGTGAAAAGCTGGCCTGGCGGTAACCAGATATCCGCTCCCCCGGTACTGTCCAGTAGGATAGGATTTTGATTCGGTGTACTCCCAGACGCATCAACAAAAGTATCGGCCGGCGTTACCGTATTGTTCAAAAACGTGAATAACTGATAGCCAGACGCGGGCAAACCTCCAGCAAGAACGAATTGCTGTCTAGGGGAAGGCGAAAGGTATTCGGTCATGCTTCGAGATCCTCGGCATAGCCAAATTGATGCAATTCTTTCAGTAGCGGCTTCACTTTCTCACCTCCATCTGTCCTATAAATCGAATCCTTGAATTTCACCTCGTCTGTCGCTCCATAAACGGATTTTCTGGCGTCTTCTATCGTTTTACCTAAGCCAGTTGCCACCAAAACATATGACCCAGTCGTCTTGTATATTTCTTCATCGATAACCTTATCGTTCTTGAAAACCGGACCTTTTTCTCGCATTACCGACACAAGGTGCATCTGCTCATGAACATCGTCTATTCCGTAAATGCAGTTTCCTTCATTGAGCGGCGAAGGGTCATCATCGTAAGGGAATGGCGGCTGGGCCATCACAACGCTGAGACACGCATCGTAGGAAACCTTGAGCGAATCCTTACCAGAGAGCAAATCCTTCATCCACTTCACCGGATCTCCCGCATGAGACGCCGTCTGGTTATAGAAGGCGGGAATGCCTATCCTGGCAGTGAATTCGAATGGCCATGCTTTACCTTTCTTGTCGATTCCGACACCGATAGCAAAGTCGCCGCGATGTCCGAGTTTTTTCAGCAAGGGTTCCAGTGGAATGAGCATGTCATCGGCGAGTTTTTCCTTCTCGCAGTATTGAGTCAAGGAAGCCATTTCGCCCGTCTGGGGACCCTTCTCACCGTTCATGAGGCGTTTGTGCTCAAAACAGATTTGCCACTTGTCTGTTAGAAATCCTTCCGGCCCAAACCACCCAGAAACGCCGTAGTCGCAAAGCATATCGATCTTTTCTTGCAGCATGCACGGACCTTTCAACTTCATGCCCATTTTGATTTTTCGCTGCAGCCATCCCACTAAATCTCCGGGGTCACAAGAAACGAAGGTGAGGCTCTTGTCTTCTTCGCTGCCCATCGTCTTAAAACAATATCCCTGATCCGCCTTTCTCGCGAACTTCTCGGCGTCCTGCAAGCTCGTAAAGGTCTCATAGTGCGGCACGTCGATACCGATCTGCTCGAGCGCTTGCATGCCGACGGCGCGGTTGATCTCAAGCTCAGCCGATTTCACCGACGGCGCGAAGATTGTAAAGCCAAAGTCTCGCAGCCGGTCCATTTCGGGGATATACTTCGCGTTCCCGGTGACGAAGATGAGACCCGACTTGGCCCACGAAAGAGAATCCTTATAATTCTCCACGATCTCAATCTGCGGAAACCCTTCGCCATCGCGCGTCGGCTTCTTGCTGAAGCGAAACCACCGAACTTCATGGCCCGCAGCAGCGGCGCGTAAGCAGAAGTCGAGCGCTACTCGATCAGCATCGATAACGAGAACTTTCACGATTTATGACGCACAATGAACTCGTCGCAGGCGCAATTCGCGGAGCCTCTGTTGCCGTGATCTCATTACTGTACAGCCTGATTCGTGAGCAAGGCCGCCGCCGGGGCAGCACGCGCCGCCGCATTCATAAAGCCCTGTTGCAGATAATTTCGCGTTGCCGGACCCGGAAAACTCGCCAGCAGTTTTTGCCCCGCACTCGCCTCTAACCCGCCTCGCGTCAACGCTGGGTCAAATAGCAGTTTTGCGATTTCGGCATTCATCGCTTGATTCTTGCGCCAGCCCAAGGCTTGCTTCATGCGCCACATGTCGCGAGCTGCGCCGATCAGGTTGCCTGTGAGCGTATTCTTGGCCGCTGACACACCAGCGCCAGCCGCTTCAACATCGGCCCCAAAGCCCTGATCGGCTGCCAATCGTTCTGCAGTATGCGAGCCGCCCTTCAACCGAAACGCGGTATCGAACATCTTCGATTCCATCGTCGCGCCGTTGATGAATTTGTCGTATTCGGCCTGAGTACTGAAAATCGGGCGCAATTGGTCTTTCAACCACTGGTTTCCTATGAGTTTCTTGGCTTCGTCGCCACCAATACCCGTCTTGGCGATGCGCTCGCGCAACTTGTCGGCCACGCCCAATTTGAAGAATTCCTTGTCATTCGGGGACAAGCGATTGAAGTTCTCGGCAATCTGCTCCGGTTTTTGCGTGAAAATATCCGCGCCGGCCTTCAGCGCATCGATGCTCTGCGAAGGTCCTGACCACGAGGCTCGAGCAGCGGCATAGGACGGGTTCAGCCGGTCGAGCTCGCCAACCAACGCCTTTCTCACCTGATCGATCGCGCGGCCGCGCTGATCGAGTACCAAGCGGCCCGTGGTTTTATCCCGGTAGCCCTCTAAAATCTCATCCAGACCCCGTTTGGATGCGTCCAGCAGGCGCATATTCGGGACCTTACCCAAAATCGGCTCGCCGTCCGGACCTACGCCCTTGATAGCGTAATCGGCCGCATTGAAAGGCTTGCCCTCGGCCAGCGATTCGAGCCGCTGAACTTCGAGCCCCTTGCGAATACCCGATTTGATGATGGGATCATCCAAAAACTGCTGAATCCGCGGACTCCATACCCCGCCGCGCTCGCCGGCTGCCGCTGCACGCTGGCTTTCGCGCAAGACTTCGGTCGTTTTGGCTTCTTGACCGTCCAAAGCTGTTAATTTCGCGCGTGCCTGCTCCACCGCCTGCCCGGCGGCCGATCGTGCATCGGCGCTACGCATACTGAGGTCCCCGACATGCCCCGCTTGTGAGGCTTTTGCGGCGGTTCCTTCGACATTGCGCTCTGCTGCCGCAATCTCGCGCTGTGCGGCGCTGCGCTCGGACTGGATCCGCCCGAATTCGGCGTTGAACTGATCCTGTAAAGGCGCGGTGCTGCCAGGCTTCATGGCCTCTTCGTACAGCGGCTTTGCCGCTGCCGAGCGGCTTTGCGTCAGCGCATCGGCCGTCTGCTTCATCGAGGGTCCCGATGTGATGCTTTCCGTGATGTCTTTCGAGAGCCGCTGAGCGGCTCCCGCGTCGCGTTCAGCCATCAGATTACGCGCAGTCGTCATGCCTTCCCCAGGCTGCCGAGTGACATAGCCGGCCAGGGATTTGACGTTCTCGCCGCCCAAATCCGCCAAGGTCAAAGGTTTCCCCGCTTGGCGCGCGGTATTGAGCAAATCCATGACCTCGGTCAATTTCGGCCCGCCAGCGGCTTCATCCTTACCGAATTGCTCCAAAACCCGATGCGTGGCGGCACTTTCGAGGCTCGACGGCATTTCAGCGCCCAACCATCGTTTCATGGCATCCACACCGCGCGAGACCGACTCTGACAAGGGTTTGATCGCCCTGCCTAGCACCTCTGCCCCCGCACCGAGAACGCCGCCCGCCGCGGCTCCTACGCCCGCTTGCTTGGCCTTTTCGGTCAGATAGTTGCCCGAGGTCACGGGCATCATGGCGTTCGCCGCCGCGCCCGCTGCCGCCATCGTGCCGATGCGGGTCAACGCGTTCGCGCCGCCGCCGCCAGGCAGGACATAGTTGGTTGGTGCCATGACTTGGCCGACGGTGCGCCACGCATCGGTACCGGTCTGGTCGCCACGTTCCGCTTGAATTGAGGCTTCACGGCGCTGTACCAGGGGATCGACCACAGCGCCTTGCCCCAATACGTGACCCACCGCTTGGCCGATGCCGACGAGCGGATCCACGACGCCATGGCCTTCACTGCGCAGCGCTTCGCCAATCGGTTTGGCGTAGGACTTCGCCACATCGCCAGCCGAGCTTGAGTAATCCGTGTGAATGGGCGCCGTAGTTTTCCAGTTATCGGGACGCTTCCACGGCTGGGCTTTTTCGGTCGATCCCGCACTCACGGTCTTTAGGTACTCACCCAACTTCTTGACGCTCTCGCCGTCGCCCGCGGCATCGGCATTGCGGATCGCGGTATAGATGGGTTCGAGGTCGGGTGTGTCAGCCATGGCTCACTTCTGGTATTTGTCGAGAATCGCTTGGATGTCTTCAGGATGCGCGGACTTCGGTTTATCGGTGATCGGCTTCTTCTCGTCGCCCGGCATCAAATCCGCCACACCCGCAGCCTCCATGATCGGTTTGCCAGCCTTTAGCGCTTCCATGACTTTTTCGTTACCCGACATGACCGCCGCCGTGACCTTCTTGCTCGCATCGATAGCCGTCCGCAACTCCGATAGTTTCATGTTATCCGGGAACATATTTATCGCTTGCGTGCGAACGGTTTCTGTAGCCTGTCCCGTGCGAGCAAGCACATTCGTCAAATCAGCGCGCGTATCTTCGAGAACGGTCACATAGCGCCGAATGTCGTCATTTGCATAGACGTGTTTCTGCAATCCCAACCTGATGCTGCTGAGCATCTTTGAATCACCTAGATTCACTTTTGCCGCTGCCGCATCCAATTGGTCATAGAGCCCGCCCTTCTCGGTGAGCGCTTTTGCGGACGCGCCAATATTGCCCTCGCGCTTGGCGACTTGCACCGCTTCCGACGTCGCCGCTTTCATGTCGAGCGTACCCGATCGGATCATCGCGGTAAGTTCTGCCGCTGACTTATCCGGATGCTGCTCGACGATGTTGTTCAAGTTCTGCGTGAGCATCTTGGCCGAACGCAACCCTTGCGGGAGTGCCACACCCTGAATAGTCAATTCAGACTGTAATTCTTTGGCGCGCTCGGTGAGTGAACCGCCCTGCCCCGTCATGCCCTGAACGAAATCCGCTAATTGCTGCGCCGTCGCTTTCGGGTTTTCTTTCTTGTATGCCTCGTAAGCATCGCGTTTGGGGTCGGGATTGCTCTCTTTATTCTTCAATGCTGCGAACATGAGGTTGTCGCGAACAACGGCTTGCTTTTCACTCGCGGTCTCGTGTTGCTCAGCCAAAGCCTCCCTCTTGTCGGCCCTATCTTCTCTCTTTACCCCCGAATCAGAAACCTGTTGCGCACGGCGTTCCGCCACCCATTCGCTACTCATGCCGGCGTAGTTCTTGTACTTGATCGGGTCGAAGGTTTCAGAACTGCCACGTTGCACTTGGTCGGTGCTGAGTACGCCGCCATTATTCGCAAGCATTTCCTTATGTGCTGCGGTCGCTGCGTCGACAGCCACCTTCTCGTTTCCACCGCTACTTTTCAGGGTATCTTCATACACATCGTACGCCGCCCCTGCGGCGCGAGCTCCAAAGTCATAGGCGGCCTTTCCAGCTTCCGTCTTGTAGTGCGCCTCCTGCGCTTGTTTTAATTGCTCCTGGATCGTCTGATTCTTCATCTCGATCCCGACTTGTGGGTCCGCTGCCGTCACCACACGCAAGGCGTTCTGATTGATGTTCCCGTTCTGATCGTAGGACTGAGGATTAGCTAGCACTTGTGACATCGCATTCTGGTTTTGCATCTTCGTCTGATGCATCTTCATCTGCTGTGCCATGTCGGCCAGCGACAGCATTTTGCTTACGTCGAGGCCTTGGTTGTCGCCCGAGAGGGGGATTGATGCGTTGACGTCGGACATGTCAGTGACTCATTGCACTTGCTTTTCTGGCACTTCTGAGGCGGTCAGCGTACTGATCCATGGTTTCGGTATTTTTGGCCTCGTCCATTATTTTCTGGATTCCCTTCTTATCCATGGGTTCATCGCGTTCCAATTTGTAAAAGCACTCGGCGTCTATTTTTATCACGATTGATTTCGGCAACGCCTTGGCGGGATGCATACGTTTGTATACGGTTTCGATTGTCTGAATCGCGCGATTGATTTCGCTCAGAAATTCATCAACAAGTTGCTTAGAGTTCATCTAGTTTCTCCCATTCTTCCTCGGTTGGAATGCGCAATGGATGCGGCATGAAGGTCTTTCATTGGGTCAGTCGATCGCGTTCTGCAGTGGTGTAGTAGTCGGTAATGCGTTGAGCATCCCTCACGTTGCGCACTACACTTCTTGCTTTTCTAGCGCTTTCAATTGCTTTTCTAGTTCTTTCAATTGCTTGCATCAATCGATTTATTTCAGCTCGAGATTCATCATCAATTTCGTTTTTGCTCATGACAGCATGTACCCCCCTTGCGTCATTCCGTTGAGGCCGCCGCTGCCGGCACCGCCGACTCCCGCCGTACCATACCCGCCATTGCCATAGAGCATGGCCAACTGCGTCAAACTATTGATACCGCCGCTTGCAGCATTGGCTGACCCGATCTGGCCGGCCGCCAAGGCATTGCCGGCGCCGATGGTGTTGCTGCCGATCTGGCCGCCCACTTGAGTAGCGATCCCGCCCAGTCCCGCGGCGGCGCTCTGCCCCGAGTTCGCAGCGTTTGAGAGCATTCCATATTGCTGCTGCTGCTGCTGCATGTAGTTCTGATACGCCTGCTGGTAGTCGGTATTCGCCATGCCCTGGCCATACTGAGTCAGTGCTTTGAGGGTGTTGCCACCGCCGATACCGCCCGCAGCACTCGCGCTGTTCTGCACCGCTTGAACGCCCTGCCCCATCTGCCATGCGTAACCCGGCGATTGCTGGTACTGGGCTGCGGAGAATGGCGTTGTCAACGACCCATAGCCAACGCCTGACGCTCCACCTCCGGTATTCGGGCCGATACCCATCCCGTAATCAAGGGCCGTGAGCGCATTGCCGCCCGCCTTCATGTACGGCGCGAGATTGGCTTGCGTCGTATTGAACATGCTGAGTTGAGCCTGCGTCGCGTTCGCGGCCGAATTCGCTTGCGTTTGAGCGGCCGAGGTCGCGGCACTGCCTTGAATCATGGAACTCGCAAGCCCGCCGACGACTACCGCACCGGCTACCCAACCTGACGTATATCACCCAACCAATCGAAGGTTTTTAGCCTTAGATTGGTCCGTGTTGTCACCCATCCAGACATGATTGATCTCCTGGTAAATCGAGGCCGATATTCACTCGCATCGAGGTTCGGTAACTGATGAGGATTTCCTCGTTCTTTTGGATGGCACGCATCGCTACGGCGAAAATGTCGTCTGCATCATTCTTCATCGCCGTCGTGTTCGGGTTGCTTGAATGATTGATAAACCGTCCCGCTGGCGTTCGATGGCCTCCGATCCGCCCCGGGCAAATGATTTCGCTCTCTTGAAAGTCGCGCAGCGCAAAGAGTCCGTAGCCATGAATACGCGACGGCCGTACCTCCACTTCAACGCCGGATGGCATCGGGATAAGGTCGGTCGTATTGACAATGGCGTCCATCGCGTCTTGCGTGATTCCCAATTGGGTTAGAAATAAATGGTAATCGACTCGATCCAATTCGATCTGAGCCGCAACACGGTTCTCGCCAAGGCCACAATCTGGAATGACGTACAGCCGTGCTTCGAGCGTCGGGATATCCTCGCAATCATCCGGATTCTCGTAGATGTCGACCCACACCACTTCGTCTTCGAACACGCGGCCAATGCGCTTGACGCCTGCGGGAGCATCGAATTCAAGGGGCGCCGTCAATACCTTGATCCCCTCGTCGGTGTTCACCGCAATGGTGCCTTTTTCGAGGCGCACTCGATACGGCGTCCGATGTTCGGCGCCCGACAACACGGTCCAGGGCGGGATGATGATCGTGCGTTCGTATCGACCGGGAAAGAATGCGTGTCGCGTGACAATATTCGCCTGCGGCATCTCAAGCAGCGTATTTTCAAGCCGCTGAATGCCGTCCGCTAAGACGGGAATCAACTGAAAAGTACGCCTGAAAGCGCCGTAATCGTCACATCGCTCGTCACATCGGCCAGGGCTTGCAACGTCCCGCCAGGACCCAACAGCGGCACGTCGACATCGACATGCGCATTCGCCGCCAAGGCTTCGGCATTCATGAAGCAATTACCGGCCGCAGGGCTGCCAGCCGCAGGCACCGCATACGCGGTGATCGAGCGGGCGCCCGCCGACGTGTTGGTAAAACGCACGCGACCGTTCGTGAGCACCGTGGTCGATGGACTCGCGGGTGCCGTATAAATGACCGCAGCGGACGCGGTGAGCACCGTGGGCGCAAAGAGGGTGGTGACTTGAACGGCCATATCAGGCCCCCATCGTCAAGGCGGTCAATGCCGCCAGTTGCGCCATGACAGGGTTCAAATCTTGGGTTTTACGCAAACTCATCACAATCTCCTGTAAATCCGCAACCTGACGCTCTAAGGTCGAAATCCGGCCCGAGGGATCGGGAACGCTCATTTGCAGTGTCTGTAAGTCGGCCATCTGTCGACTATAGTCGGGACCGTTCGAGGCGCTGCCTTGCGATAGCGTCACGTTGGTGATATCCGTGACGGAGGGTGGTTGACCGTTTCCCGAGATGGCAAATAGGTTCACGATCAACCGAAAGAAGTAGGTTGTCGGCGTGCCATCCGGATTGATCCAGCGATTGCCGGCCAAGATCAGCGAGAAATTCGGAGGACTCGGATTGGCCATTACTGCATTTCCGCCCCGAGTAACCCCACACCAAACACGTCAGAACTCGATAGCTCGAACATGCGATCAAGGCCTGTATTGCGCTTGGTCGACCCTAAGCGTCGAAACATCACTCTCTTGGCGGTCTGTCCTGTCTTGCCCGCAGACGCAAAGCGAGTGAATTTGTAATTCGAACCGCCGTCATCCGAGACCCTAAGGACACACTGCGGGTTCGTCCCCGCAGGAACTCCTAACCCCGTCTGCATGTCGATCCTGAGCGAATCAAAGCGCGTGGGATCGTCCGTCGGCTGCGCCAGAGCTCGCCAGGACCGAAGCCAGCGCCGTTGCTGGCCGTTGTCCAGGGGTTGATTCAGATCGAAGGCGTACAGATTCCCGCTCTGGTAATCGCCAATCACATGCTGGCCATTGTGGAAGACGTGATTGTTGCCCCAGTGCCGCTGCCACAAGCCGTTCTGAAAAGCCGCGCGTCGATGCCATGCGGGCTCTCCGAGTTTCGCGCTTTCAGTGAAGTCATACGCCCATGTCTCATTGCCCGCCGTGAAGTTGAGCACGTAGAACAAGTGCCCCTCTTGCTGGTACGAGTACCCAACCGTATCCGCCATGGTCGAAAATCCTTGGATGCGCCGCTCGATGTACGGTGTCGAGATGCGCTCGGTTTGATAGCCGTTCGTTGCCACCACTACACCCTCACCATCCGCATTGCGCGAGAGCCAGGCTAGGCGCGTGGTCTGCGCCGTGGCGCACTTCGCCAGCGAATACGGTGCCGCAATTCCATCCTCGATAAAGACGCCTTCAAGACGCTGGAAGGCAAATCCCGGCAAGCCGCCGTTGACCCAAATCTCGGCGTTCGTGTCTTTGATGAGCCAGCATTCGCGCTTCAGGCTCATGATCGCGACGACGTTATCGGGCTGCGAATCGGCGGTCGAGAAATTCAGCGGATCCCAATTGGTCAAATCCAGCAGGTTCGATTGCCACCACGCATCGGTGCCCACTTCATTCACCAAGCCAAAGCCGTCCTGGTAGGTGGCTGAGAGAGGACCGCCAAACGGCAGATTGATGGGCGCAAAGTTCGCCGCAATCGCGGCGCTTCCCGCCGTCGCCGCCTGCGCGAGCACATAGACGAATCCCGTATCGCCGTCAAAGATCGCTACTTGCGCGCCGTTCGTAATCATTGATACCGACGTCGTCAGCGGCGTAACCGTGCCCAGAATCGTCGGATTCCAATTCTGATCGAGGCTGTAGAACGTGCTACCCGACACCACGTACAGCGTGCCAGCGCAAACAAGCGAGCCGCGGATCGGGCCATAGCCCAAAGTCTGGAGTAAGTCGAGGCCGGGAGTCTGGTAGAAGGCGGCTACCGATTTAGTGCCTTTGGCTTCGGCGACCTCGGGGTAGAGATTTACGCATTCGCTGTTCGCCGCTACCTTCGCGCGGCTGGAGTAGGCGACTCCCAAAAAATTACTAGACCTCACCTAGACTGGTCCGTGTACACATTGTACGTCCCGCCCCCACGTGAGACCAACTCAGGATCGTAAATCGCTATGCATTCCTTGATATTCGAGCGCTTCACATTGCCCTTACTCGTGGCGGCCAATGACAGCAATATCTGTGGCGGCGCTTCACCTTTGTAAAAGTACGGCCAGAGTTCAACCGCCAAACAATCTTGAATGGCTTTCTTGTAGCCGGGCGGGAAAGAGAATGCGCCAGAGATGGAACTGAAGTCGGTCAACTGTTGGAAGCTACCGAAATATAAAGTCCAATTTTGATTGGGCACTGGCCACACTCGTAACTGCGCGAGCGGATACTGCGGATCTAGGAAAATATACAAGGGGACATTAGCGTCGACCTGCGTGTTGCCAGTAAGCAGATTCCATCGCGATTGATCCTCGACCACTTGAACTAAATAACGGCTCCCATTGTTATCGAGTAAATAAGCCGCGCCTGGGTCTGTCTTGAGTCTGATCGGGCGCGTGCCGTTGATCGCGCCCCCTGGTCCAACGGAATACTGAGCGATCGTCGGAATCAATACGATGCTTTGCTCGATGGTCGCGAAGCACGACAGCGACTCGGTTGACCAACTATCAAGCATCGTATCTGCGGTATTGAGCGCCAATTCCGCATCCGCATCGTCAATGATTTCGCCAGGAGCATACGCCCCGATTTTCATCAGAGCGTCTTTGGCTAAATCGATGAACTCAGCCACTTGACGCCTCGGATTGCTCTATTAACTTCGCCTTCCTCGGCGGACGGCCGCGGCGCTTCGGCTTCGCAATCACCTGCTCATCGCGCTCGTCTTCTTCGATGGGTTGGTTGCCGGGCTCAACGGCATATTTCGCTTGCGCGAAGAGCCGCTTTTCCTCTTCTTCCGACTGCGCCACGATGGCATTCCCGTTGGGCAGGTTCACCCATTTGGGATATTCGGCGGGCCCGCCCTTCGGCGCATTGGGATCTTGCACCAACTTGCCGTCTAGCATTTTCGGCCATTCGGAGGTAGTCCGTCCTGCCACATAGGGCGACGCATGCGCGGCCGAAAACGCTTTCGGGTCAGAAGTGCCGGCAGGCACATAGCCTTTCGCCGCATGCCACGCTTCCGCGTCGGCGTCGTGCACGATGACGGCGGGGTAGCGCTCGCCTTGCCATTCCTCGAGCTGGACCGGATTATTCGGTGTTGCGGGAATGAATGGGCGAATCTGCCGCGCAGATTGATGCGCGGGGTGATTCATCGTTTTTGGGAATTCCTTGTACTCAGCCATCAGATACTCCTATTGAATGACCATCCACCCGTTCACGGCGGCAATCCATTGTAGCCAATTACCCCCTTGAGGGGGAATGACGAGGGGGACGCTGTTCGGCAGAATAAAGCCATTTCCTGGCGTAGAGCTCGCATTATTGAGCAACGTGAAGGGAATCGTGGTGGACGGATTGATGAAATTCGCCATCCACCCATCGCCGGCCGCCACAAACCCCGCGAGCGCTGAGGTTGCATCGGTCGGCATGAGTTCGTATCGACTCGTAATCCCTGGCACAGAGCCTGCGGGGAGGAAATTATCCGTAATCCCAGAAGATAGGATGGCCGCAATGCTGGCGGGCGGCGAGTTCGGGACGGGGTAAGGGCCGATATAGCTCGTCGACCATCCGGTTCCCAACGCAATCAGCTGATTCAGCTGCGCCGTGTTCACGACGATGACCGGAGGCAGTACCGGGTTGTACATCCAGCGCGGGAAACCGGGAGGCGCTAACGGTTGCGGCTCAGGCCCCACATAGGTCTGCGCATCCGGATTGATGATCGTATTGAGCATAAGGTAGTCTCGAAGCGGAAAATCCAGTGCTGCTGCAGACGGCGGTGGTGTCGGGATGGAACTGAGAAGAAAAACCTCTCCCAATGACCCCCCTCGACCCTTGGCTTGTATCGCATTGGGATCGATCGTGATGAGAGCGGTGATCCCTCCGCTTGCTGAAAATCCAACGAGTTGCGGCCCCGCGTTCCCGGTCAGCAGGAATGCCGAGGAAGCACTCCCCGCTATTCCGATAGCGTTTACGGTACCCACCGTACTCGTAGGGTCTGCGACGCCGGTTGATCCCGATAACCCGATGATTGAAAAGAAGGCCCCGGCAGATGCGTCGTACAAACTTACAACGCCCATGCTCCACCCGCCGCTGCCTAGGCTTGCGCTTCCGCTTCCTAGACCTACACCGGTAGCGATTCCATAGGAACCGCTTTTCCCGCTCGCTTGGATCGCTCCTATTGAAGTAAGTTGTACCGTGCCCTGACTACCAGAGAATCCAACCCCAGTGGTACTTGCGGTACTGGACGGCGCGATGATGTGTATACCGGCCCAGGCCGCCGCACTCGATGAGCCGCCGCCGTTGAAGGAGTGCGTATTGGCCCCGCTACCGCCCAGGATATAGCTCGCGGCTGCGTTTGGCGCTCCTAAGCCGCTCGAGAAGATTTGCGTGCCCGTGGTGGCGGCTGGGGTGCCACCGTTGTTACCGAGAATGCATAACGTTGCGCCGGTCGAACCGGTGTTGATAGGGACTGACTGAGCGCCGGTAGCGGTCGAGTAACCGCTCGCACTATCCCCAGGCTGATATCCAATGACCGTATCCGTATTCAGCCATGAGATCGAGGATAGATACCCCTTAAAGCCCCCTGCCCATGCCGCAGCTAGCGTGTGATTTCCAGAAGCAGGAGCTGTGAGGGTAAATACATATGCCCCAGCGCCAGCACCTGTTCCCGCTTCAGCGAGGTTCATGCTCACGCCATTCCAAAAACATGTCGGCGCGGCTGCGTTGCCGTTTAAAGTTAAGATCGCTGTTAACAGTGTGGCACCAACACCAACCGTCATGCCGGTCGTTGATAAGCCCGTATTGGTGGCGACATTGTAGGCATATGGCAACCCCGAGTTAGCGCTATCGGCACCGCCGTTCGTCATCACCGCATCAATAGCTACATCGCTCATAGCTTCGTGAAAACCGCGTCATACGGTTGGAGGTAAAGGGACGTGAACGCGGCACCGTTGGTCACGAAACCCCCGCTGCCGTTCGGTGGCGCGCCGGTGCCGCCCGAAGCTCCGTTGGCCAGCGTGTAGGTGATGTGGTGGCCACCGCCGTTTTGCAGCATGCCAGTTGGAATTGTGACCGCGGTTCCGACTGCCGCGTTGGCAGCACCAGGTGGGAATGAGTACACGTTGCCGTTCGTGTACGTGAACGTCATGATGCCGTGCGCACTAAAGAGCGAGGATGCCGTTGAGTTGGGCGACTGATAGACGCCAGAACTGTTGAAAAATACTTGAGTGGGTGCGCCTATCCAACCAGGAGTGCTCACTCCCGCATCGAGTTCATCGATATAGGTGACGCCCGTGCCACCGCTCATATTGTTGGACATGCCAACAACCCACTGCAAGCCCGCGATTATGCCCGCTTGCACCCGCGCGCCTTGATAGTGTGCGGCGGTCCAACTGCTTTGCGAGTTAGGGAATGCGTTGACCGTTCCTTGTCCGGGCCCCGCATACTCCAGTTGCCATATACAACGTGAAGGTAGATTAAGCTTCATGAGGGTTTGCGCAGTGACGCAGCGGGCCATGAAGGTTTGAAATGCAGAAGACCCGCCGATGTAACCTAAGGCATAGCCGTTGCAGTTTTCAAACGTGCCGATATCCGCGAAGCCCGTAGCGCTCGGTGTTATCCCCTGCGAAACGTAATCAGTGAAGTTGCCGCCCACCAAAAGATTGGATTGTAACGAGCGATGCATCGCATAATTTTGGGACCAGCCGCCTTCGATGTACGGCTGAATCGTCGCTCCCGTCCAACTACCGGAAGTGTTGCCCCACGCTGAATTGGCGTAGCTCGGGCGGGGTATTTGATTGTCATTGATTATATGCCCGACCCCGCTATTGGCGGGTTGCTGAGCAGCCCCCACGGCCGAGCCGTTACCAAGAATGTCGACCTGATGCTGATACCACGCCGTGAATTGACTCCAATTGACCGCACCATAAGTCGGGCTGGGACCGGTGATCGAGCCGACCGTATTGACCGTAAACGTGGGGCATAGATTTGAATAATCCGCAGCATATTTATTCGCATCTTCGCCGTTAACGCGCGACCCGTTCGGCGTGGCACGCAAATATCCACCGGGCGAGGCGCCTGGAGAATTACCAAGCCCGAAGTTAATCTTAGCCGGATCGAACGCGCCCGATACACCTGTGCTCGTCCACCACTCATCATTAAGCGCGTAAAAGCCATTATTAAGCACGTGACCTGAATACGCGGCCGCAGCACTCTGCAGGGACGAAAACACGCTGGCATAGTTGGTGGTCTGGTATCCACCACCTTGCCACAGTATGTAGTTGAATTTCGCCAACTGTGCATAAGAACCCGACGAGGGAACTCCATTGATCTGCACGTTTTGACTAATCGGATACGGCAGCGTCGAACTCGTGGAGATCCCAGCGGCCCGAGTAATCCCATAGGAACTCGACAAGCCGTGTAGTACCAGCTTCCCGGTCGCATCAGTATCTGCGACCATGACCTACCCCTTCTGGATCACCATGCCACCTGCAGCAATCGCGGGCGTGATGCCGCTCGATACCGTAAGCGGCGAGCACACGTAGATCAAACCCTGTCCCGCTGCGGAGGTGTTCACCGGATTGGCATTGCTTGCCGTGGTCGAGAGCGTGCAGGTACTGCCGGAAGCCGTGCCGACATAGTAAATTGTGCCTTCCGTAAATCCGGTGGGCAATGCCTGAGTCCCTTGCAACTGCGCGACCATCACCCGATCATTGACGGTGGGTGTATAGCCATAGCAGGTCAATACGCCAGGACTGGCCAGTGTGCACTCGAATGACACATCGGGCCCTGCCGTCGGGCCCAGTGGGCCCCAATCCAGGAGCGTCCCCGCGCCCGAGGATGCGAGCCCCACTCCCCAGTGAGTGAGCGTTGCTCCGGTAGCACCACAAGTGGGAAAGTTAATACCGGCCGCATTGGTGACGCTCGAGAAAGTCGTTCCCGAGCCTAGCGTGGTCGTAAAGCCGGCTGTGCTGCGCGTTACGCCTACTCGAGCGTAATTGGTATACACCGTCTCATTGGTGTTCTGCGAGCCGCCATTAAGCGGTGCGCTCGTGTGCAGCGATACATAAAGACTCGTCACGGGAGATCCCGCATTCTGAGCGACCGTATTCCACGCACCCGAAAAGACCGCGCAGAAGAGCGCGTCTAATTCGGCTTTGGTTTGGACAAATGTCTGGGTAGCCAATAGATTCTCCTAGAAAATGAGGGCTCTCGCCGGCCATCCGGCGAGACGATCCTCAAATAGACGTTGAGGTTACGCGCCAGCCATCAAGCCGACGGCGACCATCGCGGCGCGTGCTGCATCGCCGAGATTGCCGAGCGCATTGATCGCGGGTGAGATTGCCTGATACACCGAATTTCCTGTTCCCGGGGCGAGCACTTGGAAATTCCCGATCACATAGCTTTCCGTGGGCGGCACGATAGCGAGCGCGGTCACGTTTTCGTAGGTAATCGCGAGCGTATTGACCGCCGAGACACGGACGCCGACAATGCCCAGCCCTGGAGTGGCTGAGGGCTTGTTGACCCACGCCATGGACCCTGCGACCAAGCCCGTGACCGTGAACGTCTGCTCAGCCGTGGTGTTGGCGGCGACCGAGACCGGCGCCAAGCTCTGCGTGTAGTTCACGAGCGGCGCGGCGGGATTCAAGCGCTGGGTCGTGATGTTGTAGATCTCCGAGCCGGTCGGCGTTGCCCCGGCTCCAGCGCTGAGAAAGTACAGCGTCAAGGTATTGGCCGTCGGGATACCCATGACCGGAGCGGTCGCATTCGTTGCGGCAGCCTGCGCTGTTGGTTTCCCGATACCGGTCACGGCATCGGTTGCCAGCAACCCCGTCAATGTCGTTGAGCCGCCCGTGATGACCAACCCTGCACCAATCGCACCCACCGTGCCCACGTTGAAGCCGTAGGAGATTTGGTTGCCGATCGCATCGATGCCACCGAGGGCATACACCGAGTAGCTTTCCGCTGCGGTGGGAGTGATCGCGGTCGCAGTGACATTGCCGAAGGTGATCCCTAAGACATTGTTAGAGACCACTCGACAGCCCATGAGATCGAGACCCGTCTGATTGCTGGGCTTGTTGACTTGCACCAACGTACCGGCCGCCAAACCGGCGACCGTGAATTGCTGCTCGGCAATCGTGTTGGCCGCAACCGCGGCGGGCGTCAACGTCGCCGTCAACAGCGGCAGTCCGCGAATGCCGAGGATTTTGTACACTTCTGAGGGCGTCGGAGTGACGGTATTACCGGTGGGGTTCGAGAAATTCACGTTCACCGTGTTGCTCGAAGAGCCGTAGATGTTCCCCACCCCCAACCCCGCTTGCGCCGTGGGCTTGTTGATAAAGAACAGGTCGGCCGCGGCCGGCAGCATTTGCCCGCCGCTACCGCTTACCACCGTCATCGAGCTGGCGACCGTGGTAATGGTCGTCACTGCGGTGGGCGATTGCGTGGTCGAGTAGGTGGTAATGACCCCGGCCGCTTGACCGCGGGAGTCCGCGAGTTCCGCCGCGCCTGCGGGTTGAGCAACCGGAGTTGCGCCATAGAAGCCGACGAGATCGGTGGCGCTTTTCCCCAATTGGGTGCCGTTCGAGTTGCCGTCGGACAGTTGCCGCGGGGCGGATGAGGTAGTGAGAGGCATGATTAATTCTCCAGTTCTGAATTAGGAATGACGTGAGGGTTCGACCAGTTTTTCTCTCGCCCCAAGCGAATCTGCTGCTCGATCGTGTTGGCGAATTGATCGCAGGCTTCGCGCATCATCGCGGGACCTACCGCTAGCAAGGCGTCTTCGCCTTTCGCTTCGACGACAACACGATAGAGAGATTGCTTGGGCTGATTCATGGCTAGTTCGTTAACCTCACCGCAATTTCGGGGTAGAATGTTGCGGTGCCGCACAGCAGGTCAACCCGGCACGGAAAGGTATCGTTGAAAATGTCATAGGCCCTTATGATCCGCAGTGAGATGTTCTTGTACATCTCGCGTGCGGCGAAATCGACGCCTTGCGGCACTTCCATCGGCACAGTCACAAACCCAAACGCATCCTTGGTGAAGCCCAAGTTTTGCGCGTACAGGTTATTGGCCGAGCCCTTGACGGTAATCGCCGCGAGATTCGCGGGTGCGTTCGATACCGTCTGATACGGACCGGTAAGCGTGATCGCGGGATAGATGTTGAGGGTGGAATTCCCGCCAGTATCCGAAGCTGCGATCGATGTCACGACGAAGTTCTGCAAGCTGCCCGTTGACTGCCGATTCTTCGGGTTGATCGCAAAGACTCCGGCCATGGTGAACACATCACCCTGATTCAGCAGTCCAGTGAGACTTGCGGTCCAGCCGTTGGTGACGATCGATGCTCCGGTTTGACCGGCGCCGTTGACGACCGGCGTGCCGCCGTAGTTTCCCACCAACTGACCCTGGATGTTTTGATCCAAGAAAATCTCGAAGTTGGCGATATTGGCGAGGAAGCCCTTCAATGCAGGCTCGGCAACCGACTTGACGTACAGCGTTGAAAGACCGGCCGCCATCGACCAATAGGCGGCGGGGTTCAGGATAAGTACGCGCCCATCTTGCGGGCAGGCACCTTCGTCCATGCGCTGACCGACAGCGGCCAAGAAGCTGAACGCATTCGGGACTTGTCCCGGCGTTCCCACTTCGTTGAACACCTGGTTGAAGTTGGTGAGCACCAGATAATCGGCCGCGTTGGCCAATTCGGCAGCGGCCGGCTTCAAGTAGCGCTCGGAGAATTCCTCCACGGTCAGCGTCAGTTCCTGACTTGAGAACTGGAATGCAGTCTGCAACTGATTCGAGATCGTGATGCTGGTCGACGGCTCCGTGATGTTCTGAATCGACAGTCCGGGACCGTTCGTCACCACGAACCGGTTCGGCTTGCGGATCGTCAGCGTGGTGCCGATCTTGACGAACTGGTTTTCGAACTTGCGATTGACCTTCCCCGCGGCGACGAGGTTATTTTCCAGCATCACCAAGGTTTCCTTGGTAACTACGCTGGGAGTGAGTAGTGCTTCAGTCGACATAGAATGCTCCTAAAATCGCCGCGAAAGACGGCGTGGTTAATTGGCGTTGGCCCGTTGGGCTTTTAACTCGGCTTTTCGTCGTGCGGCGTATTCCTCCATCGATTCATTGTCCGCGGACTTCTTGATTGCACCGGCGCGAGAGCCCAAGGGCTTCGGCGGCTCGGGCGCTTTTGATACTGGCTTGACGGGCTCGCGCTCTAGGCGATCAGCGAGTTTGCCAATGGCGCGATCCACGGCGCTTTGCGTGGTGAGCGCGGCAATCTTCGCGGCCTCGTCCGGATGTTGACCCAAGTAATAAGCAATCTCGGTGCCTTTGCCGGTGTCCAGGTTTTCCTCGAGGATCGCGTAGGCCATCGCCTGATTGATCGACACCGTGTCCGCTTCAGCGACTTCCTCGTAATCCGGATACTTCTCGATTGCTTCTGCCTTTGACTTCGCCCACGCATCCATGCGCTTTTTGACTGAGGCTTGAGTCTCTTTCTCGGTCTTGTCCTTCGCTTCCTTGGCCTCGCGCTCTTTGACGGACTTCTCGATTTCCGCCTGCGTGACCTTGGCAGCGGCTTTCGCGCTCCAAGTGACCAGATCAGCCTCATACTTCTCCGGATCGTCATACGCGGTGCGTACGGGCCGGGGATCGGGCGCTTCGGTCTCCACTTTTGTGCCTGAGCGCTCCGCAGCCTTCTCAAGCGCGAGCAGCGCCTTGTCGAGCCGTTCCTCGGCCGACTGAGCGCGGGTCTCGGCTTCACGTTGGCGATTGCGAGCCTTGGTGATCTCGCGCTTCTGCCATGCCGGCGTATCGTCCTTTGGCTCAGCCTTGTCCTCGACTTTGGGCTCAGCCTTGTCTTCAACCTTCGCTTCTTTGGATTCGGCTTTAGGCTCTTCCTTGACTGGCTCCTTCTTGGCCTCATCCGCCTTGGCTTTGGCCTTGACCGCTTCCGTACCCCCGGAAGCCAGTTCCTCTTCACTCACCGCGCCCTTGACCGGTGGCAACTTGGTGCCAGCCTTCGGCATATCCGAGGTCGTCGACAAGGCGGGCGCCGTGTTCGGCGTCAAATCTAAACTTCGTACTTCAGCCATGATCTTCTCCTAGCCCGGTTAACCCGGTGTGTTGCCCGACGGTGCGGTCGGTACGCTTGGCCCTGGAATCCCAGGTGATTGGCCGTTAGGCCCTAATCCTTCCATCAGTGCGTTCACGCTCTCGACGAGCGTGGAAATTTGACCACCGACGGTTTTCTCAAACGAGGCTTCGGCTTTCTGCACGACTTGCAAAAGGCCAAGCTCAAATTTCTTGTTGATCGACTCCATTTCGATGGCTCGATCCGCTTGCTGATCGGTGAGCGCCTTCATCATCGCGGTGCGCTCCATCGTCATCTGCTGGATCTGCTGATTCATGCCTTGGATAAGCGCGGAAATTTGCGGCGTCATGTCCTTGGGGTCAGGCGCCAACAATTGCGGCGGCAAAGTCTTGGCGAGCCGAGCGGCAATTATCTCGGCACCAGGCCAATCGCTGTTTTTTGCAATTAAATCGGCGACCAGTTTCCCGCTCTCCGGTAGCGCCCGCGCGAAGTCCATCATCGATTCGGCCGCCTCAATCCGCTTCGTGGCATAGCTCGGTCCAATCGTGACCGTCACGCCGAACTTGCCCACCGTGGGATTGAAGGTCTTCTGCGTCTTCCCCGTCTCAGGATGCTTGCCTTCCATCACCGCTTTCGGCGCCTGCGGGTTTACGACGATCTGCTCTTCGGTATCGTCCTCGCGCAAGATGGTCATGATGCGCTTCGTGTCGATGATCTTCGGTATCAGGTCCAGCACAATCTCGCCGGCATGCTTCAAACTGCGCGACAGATTATCGACATAGTGAAACGAACCAATGTCGCCCGACCGGCGAATCTCTCTGAGTGCCCGCCCTGACTCGTCCACCGTGCGCTCTTGTAGCGTCGCATCGAAGCGGATGCCAGTAGTCGCCATCATGTCTTGCGCGGCGCCTTGCGCGGCATTCACTACGCCAGCAGGAACAGGGATCGGCGGTTGTCTCTGGGGCGGCGGTGCGGGCTTACCATTGACGTTCACCGACTTGTAGAGCAAGTACGGATACGACTTCGTGTTCGCTTGCTTCCACTGGCTTTCATGGCCCTCAACCTGGCCCTCCTCCATAATGAAGGGGGCTTTTGGTGCCAGCGCCAATTGTTCGGCTTCCGCTGTACGCCAATAATTTATCATCCGCTGCGCATCTTTCGCGTTGCGCACTACGCCGGAGGTCTTCACCTTGCCTTCGATATCGATCTCATCGCCGATCACCTTGATGATCGGTATCCACTTGCCCAGCCAAGGCGTTTCTTCCAGAATCTCAACCTGAGTCGCCTTGTACCATGTGCATTTCGGAACTTCAGTCTCGCGCTCTTGATCGATCTCCAGTTGCCCCGCATCGATCATCGCCTGGGCTTCTGGAACGATGTCCTCTTCGAAGCCTACCCAGCCGTTAGAGAGCGCGACGAGCGTTTTCTTCTCCGTGGTGATCTCGTAATACTCGACGATGCGAATATTGTCGTTATCAATCCAGTTCTTGTTCTCACCTGCCCCCGACATCACAAACGGCATCACCTGCACGTCGGGCCATTGGTCTTCGAACTCATCCTTCGGTACGAGCTCGGTGACGAAGCCGAACTTGCAATCCGCTCCATCGGGTTCTTGATGGTCCGGATCCAGGTACACCGTGAACGGGTTTCGAATGCGCCGCCAGACGATCGTTTGATCGAATGTCGTCGGACTCTCTCGCTCAGTCAGAATACGAAAATACCCAACCCCGCTCGTCACCGCATCATTGAACGCCGTGTCATAGGCAATATCCGCATTCGATGCCCGCTCGAGGTATCGAATCACGCCGCGGTACATCTTCGCAGCTTCCACATCCCCGCGGTCTCCCACGGGGCTCACGTTGATTGACGGTCGATTCTGCCGCTGATCGTTGGTGATCTGGTGAATGAAGGTCGGCAGCTTGTTGACCGTCAAGCACGGTCGTCGATCATCCTTGCGGGTCGCCATCACATCGGAGGGCCACTGATCGCCGGCCACGAACTTTCGATCTTCCAATGCGGCCGCGCGAGCCTCCGATTCCCACTTGACGCAACGCTCGAAGCGCTTCACCAGCCGGCGTAGGACCTTCTCCTGGCGCTTCTTTTCGTCGCTGCGCTTGTCCTTCGGGCTGTTGGACTCGGACTTCTTGGGGGCGCGCTTCTTGCGGTCCGCATCGCCGTCCATGTCGATGGCCGGGAGTTTGTTCATTCCAGCATCGACCTTCGGCATTCCAGGCGGCTTGCCGTCATCCTTGCTCGTCAGGGAATTAGCCATCAGGGTGAATCTTTAGGCTTCGCTGGGTTTGCAGATGCGGATCATCAATACGAATACTCTTTGACGGATGGTGCAACTAGCATTACCCAATCCGTCCCTGCCGCTTGCGCATTAAACTGAAGCGACAAGTTCTGCGCAACGGTAGTATTGATTGGCTGAGAACCCAATGCCAGCGGCGTTCCATTTTGAGTGAATGTCACGGATTGCGCTGTGGCTATTCCTTGGTTGGTGATGGTTCCATTAAGCGCAATGCTTGTTGTAGTGGTAGCGCTGCCGCTCGTCACATTCACAGTAGAGAACCAGACCCCTATGTTCTTAAATCCCGCGCTGTTATTGTTGATCTGTGAAAATTTGATTTCAAGAGCGCCGTTAACCGACAGTGAGCCGGCAGCAATCGACACTAGGGGACCGATAGCCCACGCATTGACAACGGTTGTGTAAGCACTTGGCGTCAATCCCGAGAACGCCGTCAGCGACGTCGGCCAGAATGGGTGAGTACCGCTTACATACGGGTTGTTAGAACAGAGCGCGGTCGCCACCGATGCCATTACGCAGGGAACATTCTCCGCGATACCAATTGGACTCGACGCGGGAAAGTACATATAGACTTTTGCGTGCACCGCATCTAGTGGCGCGGAAAATATCTGGCCCACTACCAACGTAAGACCGGTTGGAGTTCCTGATCCCGCTGTGACCAGCGCAGTACCCGCCTGCGTCGTCAAGGTGAATCCGGTTGTAGTTGGCGCTGGACTCGATGCGATCAGATAGGTAGTCGGAGTCGTATATCCCGTGGGCGGCGTCGTTGTGCCCCACGTACCCGATATTGTCAGCGACATGCCACCGACCAGCCCAACGCAAGTACAGGTGAATTGCCCCGTTGTCCCACTGTCCACAATTGCGGCAACGGTTGCGGCGCTCGCCCCTGGCACATTCGTCGCGGTATAGACAGGCCCCGTCACCCAAGGCGTGAATGGCCCAGTTCCTGAAAGAGTCGCGGAAAGAGCGCAGGTTGCCACGGTGCTGCTGCTAAAAACCGTGATAGCGCAAACCTTATAGGTCGTGTCCAGCACAACAATCTGCCGCCCTACATCACCGGCCGAGGTGCCAGCAAGGGTTGCTGCGCTGAAGGTCGCCGTAACCGAGCCGCTGGTTCCGCTAAATGATACGGTTTGCGCAGACAGTGGTACTTGACCATCGACCCAGTTGCCCGTTGCATCCACATAGCCGCTCGGCGCATAGATAAATGGGAGTCCTGACTGCAGAACGACAGGACTGCCAAAAGGCGCTATGGCGCTGGCAACAAATGCATCGGTGGCTATATCGGTAGATGTGTCACCCGTCGTTTGAGTCGTCGCCGTGATGCCATTTGGAAGTGCTGCACAAGGTTGCGTAGCCGCTCCGCTCGTTGAAGTGCCGCACAGTACCGATTGAGAGTGCGCGGGTAAAATCCAAAACCCAATCAGCATCAGAACCGAGAAGCAAATTGCGTGTAGCTTTTTCATATTAGTTACTCCCTAGCATTTCTGTGCCACGCACCGAGAGTAGCAACGTCCCGGTAGTCCCAAATGTTCCCGCTGTAGGCGTTAGCACGATCGCATTCGACCCGCAGCCTATCGTCGGAGCGAATGCTGGCGTCACTCCTTGGCCAGTCGTGTGAGACTGCGCGGCTAGAAGCGCTGTGGGGCTGCTCCCGCACCCGACACCGACCGTGGTAAGCCCATTCGTCGCATCAAGATTCGTCACGACTCGATACCCAATTCTGTCGATAGCCATCGACGCGGGAAAGACAATCCCTGTCGTGTAGGTTGATCCTGTGGGAGTTACGATTGCCTCTTGAACCCATGTATCTGTCTCGCCGCCGTTGTCGACTACTCCCTCCCAGTTGTTATTGACATCGAGCACGCGCACACGATTTCCGACGTAGCCAACAGAACTCAACACGATGAGCTGTTTTAGATTCTCGATATTCGTGTTGTTGAAAGACCGCCAACCATTGACCACGACATCGATTACGGAATTCGTCAGAGCAAAGGCTGTCCCTTGATTGTTAACGACTCCACGACGGTATGTTGTGTTGGAGCACGCTAGGAACTTCACGTTAGCTCGCACTGTCATTCGATCGCCACCCATGCCCATGCCGGGAAAATACGTCGCTGTTGACGGCCAATCAGGCACCGTGATGTCGAAGGAATAATTCCCCGCCACGTCTCCGTTGAATCCTGCGGTGGGGAATCCTGTTGGGGTCGTAGCGGTATCAGTTAATTTATCTCTGATCGTGGCGTTTATTAGTGCAGGGTTAGAGGGGAATCGATCGCCAAATGCGGGCAATTGGGCTGTGACGACTGAAGCGATGGCGGTGGGTGAGCCCGAGAGTGCCCCTGTCCAGGAAGTCGAAGTCGAGTATTGGGTAAAGGTTACCGTCTTAGTTTCTAGATCGCTGAAGGTGACAGGTAGATTCGCCGTGGCGTACGGCCACACGTTAAGGAGTGGCGCGCCCGTTCCCGTCGGTGGGGCGGCAAACGTGAGAATCGGGCTTGAAGTAATCGAAGTATTGAACTCCGCGTTACACTCAGCGACTGAATAGCTTACATAGCCAGCGGCCAACCACTCGCATCCGCCGTCAGGGCGTCGGGAACGGTAATTGCGAACCGTGGAGTCGTTGCTCAACTCAACTTTGAGCGAATTGCTGTATCCTGCGCCCGTCCACATTCGATCCGAAGTCCCTACATAAATTCCTTCGTCTAAAACGTCATCAATATTAATGCTAAAATTCGTGAGGGCGTTACCGTAGCCGAATACTAATGTGTCCATGTAAATCAAATGCGGCGGCGAGAACCACGTATGGTAAGGACCTATCCCGCCGACGTTGTTCGTTCCACCGCTTTGATCCTGTAGGACCGAGTAGCGCTGGGAAATCAAATGTCGGATGGTCAAGTTGTAGCCACTACCTGACCAGCCCATCAGCGTGCCGTCGACCGTGAAACCATCCCATACGATATCGTGCGGAAAACTTAACTCGGAAGGCGTCGGCGGATAAGCGGCCGCCGTGACGGTCTGACCTGCAGTCCAGTTAGCGTTCACGTTGAATACCATGGGGATGAAATAATCCGCTGTTACCCCATTCGGTACGTAGATATGCGAAGACCCAACGAAGTGCAAATCATAGCTATTGCCGCGAATCTGGAAAAGAGCCGTAACATTTGGCGTGCCCAAACCTAAAAAACTGCCGCCGCTCGTGTAATTAAGCCCTTGTACGCCGCTCGTCGTGTTGTAGAGAGTCTGCTGATATGCCTGCTGAACTGCGCCAGAGCCATTCAGCGCCGTAGTAAAAGCATTTGCATCCCCATAGTCGATACCGGCAACACCAAAAGAAGAAACCGCTGAAGGGGATGTGCCGGCGATGTATTCAACATTCATATTCGTCCACACCGAATGTTGATAGTCCAGCATCATGAAGGCGCCGAACCCCACCGGATCAACTAGGAATTTTCCAGTTGGGGTAAAGTAAAGGCTCGTGTAACTAGCAAAGAAAATTGATTTAGTTTGATCAAGCCCCATCTGTAGATAGACCGGACAATCCACAAGCAACGTTTTATTGGTCCCCGCGACGGTCGCAAGAGCCGAGATAACCGCAGCACGACTATCCGTGGCCCCCGTACAGTCGACACCAGAAACGGTGCTTAGCGGAAGGTACTGGCCTATCACGCAGGAAATTGGATTTGCCGAAGCGGTGGCGGTTCCCGAGGTGCAATTGCTCAGCACCGTGCTAGGAGGTGAAGGCACCAGGTTCGTGAGCGGAATCGGAATCGTCGCCCCCACCCCACCCGGCGGCGTGATGTTGCCCGTCACATCGGCATAGGCGCCCGTGCCGACCAAAAGACCGGCGATCAGTGCAATAAGGAACTTCATGCGCTATTCGGCGAAGGAACTTCGCCCGCCGAGCAGTACAGTGAGGTCGTTGAACCGGCCCCAGAAACCACCGCCTGAATGTTCACGGGCGGCAGATAGAACACGCCGCCCCCATTGGCGGTGAGAGTCGTCGCGGTACCGGCCGCCAGCATCGTCAACTCATCCGCCCCCTGATACTCGAGCGTCACGGTTGCACCGCCCCAGGTGCCCACGCAGTCGAACACACCGATGACGCCAGGCCAAAGCAAGATCGGCCCCGAGGGCTGTGTGCCCTGCTTCGGCGGATACAGTAAATTCAACCATGATTGCTGAGGTTGGTTCTGATTCTGCGGTACGGCAGCGCCGCATAGCAGCGTCAACGCGAGACCAAATAAGACACGTTTCACGTGGAACTCCTCACAACCTTTCCTGGGGGTAGTTTCATCTCGATCGCCTCCATCAAATCGTCCAACGCCTGCGCCTTCGCTTCTCGATACGCCTTGCCCTCACCACGGACCTCAACCCAATACTCTTGGAATCGGTTCGGGCTGTCGGGACGGGTATCGAACATGCTGATACGACTCACCTCGCAGTCAGTCATCGGCGAGTAGCAGCGGAATTCAGAGTAGGTGGGCGCTGTCATGGAGTGCAGTTAGCCTTCACATCGTGGTCGATGACTTCGCCAACTTGCTTCAGTCCTGCGTCTATGTCGGCAAGGTTAAAGCGTTGAAACTTCGCGACTTTTACGCTCATGACCCCATCCATGCTTGACTAGCTTCCGTCGACAACGTGCTGCGCGTCGCATTGCGCTCTTCCTGCTTCGGCCGCGGTGCCTTCACTGGCTCGGCGAACGTGAGTGCCACCGCATCCCATTCGTCTGGGGACCGCTGGCCGCGCTGACGCATGTGTTCCTTGCTCTCCAAGATTAATCGTTGGTCGAGGTCGTATTGATATCCTGGGGCGCAGGCATCGGCCTGCAACGCGTCTTGGTCGGGAATATCGACACCAGCCTCTTGGGTAAGCCACTCACGCGAGGATTCCCATATCTCTGAGCGGCGGTTCTTCGGGCCTGGCTGCTTCGTGCCATCAGGCAAGTATTTGATCGGCTCGCGCGGCGCACCACCGAAGTTCACGCCGATCACGATCTTGTCGTACGGCGCACCCCACGCGACCAAAATGTCGAATGTCCCGGCACCAACCCCGCCCAAGTCAATGAACACCCGCTCCGGCTTGTCCACGTCGATCACTTGCTTGATCCAGTGCGCGCCCGCCACGGTATCCACCTTGTGACGGCTCTCGATCTTCTGCACCTTGCGGCCCTTGCGCCATGCCAGGCTGAACCGGTCATCCCCAAAACGGGCGGGGTCGGCACCAATAACCAGCGGCCCGATGCCTTCCACCTCGTTCTTTCTGGCCCGCACCACGTCCTCCGGTCTGATGAATGAGTCGTGACCGGTGAATTGGAACGCCTCTGTAGCGCTAGCCGGGTATTCCTGCTTGAACAGCGTAGGGTCCTTCAACTCCTGGATCTTCGCCCGACGCCAAGCCATCTGCTCCAAGTCGAGGCCGTACTGACTGGCGTGTTCCGTTTCCTCTTCGTCTAACTGGAATCCGGGCGGCGGGACGCGGCGATACTCCAGCGTCCAGTACCAAGGGATAAAGATCGCCTCGTAATCCCCCACGCCAGCCTCTGCCTGCTGCCAGCGCTCGTGAAACTCTCCCCCCACCCCATTACCGGTGGACTCCAGGATGATCTCCGTTCCTGGGAGGTCTGGGACGGCTTGCACCACGCCCGCGAAGTGATCTCGAGCATTCGCCCAGAACGCAACCTCCGAGCCATCGAAAAGCTGTACGGTCTTGGATCGCCCCACGGCCTTATTGCCGGCGGTGCCGACGCTATAGCCCGAATCTAGGATGTCGAAGTACAACTCTTTGGCGTTCGACGCGCCAGTCTGCGGCTTGAGAGGCGAGTGCTCGTGAAACCTCGCCACCATGTGAAACAGGTTATCCGTCGCGTCCTGCTCGTGCGTCAAAATGAAGGTCTGGACACCGCGAGTCAGCGCAGTGCGGTGGTAGAACCGCGAACTGACGTAGGTGCTGATCGTCGTCTGGCGGCCCTTGACGATGATTGCCCGGACCTTGCCAGTGCGCGCCTTTTGCGCCTCCAGCTGCTCGTGCAGGTACATTTGGGAGCGATTGAATTCTAACGGAATGATCTTTCCGCCCTTGTCCTTGATCTTCAGACACTTGCGAGCGAAGAGAGGTAAGAAGTCACGCAGTTGGCGAACCGCGTCAAGCCGCGACATTAATCGAGCTCGTCGAGCAACTTCTCAATCGTCACTGTTCCGCTATGCTTCACATTGTCAGTGAAAATCCCCAAGTGACGACCCAAATCAACCAAGGCCGCCCGCTTATCGTGGAATTTGATCTTGATACCTTCTTTCGTCTGACTGATCTCAGCAATCGCCGCTGCCGTCGAATCATCTACATCGCTGCTACCAATGAGCGCTACCCCGTTACCGATGAGGACGTTGCCGTCGGCATCCAGCACCGCTACTCCCCGGCCCCACTCAACCGCTTTGCGAATGTCGCTGAACCCGAGTTTGGCAAGTTCGGCCACAATCCGATCCTGCGTCACCTCAGTACGCTTCTCGCGTTTGGCCATCGCTAAAGCAATTGCTTCACTGACCCTACTTCTCGCTACAAGCCTCGGTCCTACCTGATCGGCGTTCTTGGCTTTGTACCCAGCACGGATAGCCGCCTGCGTGGCGTTGAGGTCGATCAGATATTCAGAAATGAATCGCTGTTGCTTGGCAGTCAGTTTGGTTTTGGCCATGTTCCACGCTTTTCATGGCTTAGGTGAGGGTCTGCCCATAGGTCATGGTTCATTCAATTCCCAAGGGAAATCTTTAGCCTGCCGTGCAAGATACCGTCGGCGCATTTCGGCGCACATCGGGCAATTTTCTATTGTACAGCATGGCCATTGGCACTTCGGCGGCTCACAAGATTCGGACGCCATACAAAAACTGCCGCGCGATCGGGCTGACGTAATCTTGGCGCGCCAGCTGGTGCCGCGTGGGCATCACCGCTTCCGCTTTCGCGCAAATCGTGTGAACGCTCGTTTGCGTCAAACCGAAGGCCAAGCCGATCAACTTCAACGTGGCGCCGGTTTTGCGCATTTCCACAATCCGCGCATCCCGCTCCGCGCGCAGAAGCGGCGATTTACGCTTCGGTACGAGTCGACAGCGGCCTTTGATGATTGCCGACAGCGTGCCGGTCGATAAGCCGAATTCCGCTCGCAAGTCGCGATACTTCGCGCCCGCTTGGCGTTTCGCAATGATCCTAGCGTTACGGCTCACTTGGGCTCGAACCACCACGCGATACCGAACCCTACGGCGATCAACACGACCGCTCCGAACCGCACCCAATTGGTGTAGTGCCACAGCACATCTTCCGGTGCCGGTCGATCATCGACTTCGTGCGCCCGCAGCCGCTCAAACTTTCGATCGTCCAACGGTTCGTCGGGCAGCATGGCAACTCCTCGGAGACACCAGAGTAAAAAAAGCCGCTAGATTCCGCGGCTTACAAGGCGATTCGCGAAGGGATATGCGAATCTCAGGGGGAAAAAACTATCAAGCCGCACGCTCCTCTCTAATTTCCTCGATCGCGAATACCTTGCACGTTTCATTCGGCTCATTCGCCGCCGAATTGCGCGCGATGATGACCGCGTTCTCGATGTGCGCGGCTTCAATCACGACATTGACCTTGTATAAATACGTCACCTGGAACTTCATACAACCCGGTGCTCATGCCGCTGCATGACGTGCTCCTTTTACCTGTCTCGCGCGAGCGTGAATGCTCGGCTCGACGCGGATCACATCATGCAAAGACTCATTCCCGCTCACGGAGGCTCGACACCTGAGCCCGGCAGTCCTGATATTTCGAGCCGCGTTAACGTCTCGATCGTGAGTGTCACCACACTCACCACAGGTAAACCGCCTTACAGCGAGCATGTCCAGACCCGTGGGACCGGTTAAGGCTCCGCAGCTGCTGCATGTTCGCGTTGTGTAACTTTCATTGACGACTGAAACGCTTCTGCCGGCC
>QGNH01001392.1_pt1 | contig 30106 bp, 41 predicted proteins | sample 1735481 | NCBI WGS metagenome assembly QGNH01 (sample SAMN09239004, study PRJNA386568) | Viral metagenome, whole genome shotgun sequencing project. | reverse complement strand
GCGTAGGCGGCGGCGGCGGCGGCGTCTCTAGCTTCAACCCTAATAGACTCATCACCTGATTCTAAGTACTGACGAACGATTGCCGGCGCTTTCCATAAATGAATTACGCTTAACGCGCTAGCTCGTGCATCGGCGCGTAGTAATTCCGTCGCGTCGAAACGTGCGACGATGCGCCGCTTAGCCGCACAAACCTTATCTTCTTGTTCGACCATATCGCCGTCGATATCGACTAAGCATAAGGTAGTGCCTGGAGCGTACGTAAGCGCGTCGGCTACGTGCTTAGAGGCGTGTAGCCCGCGCTTACAGATACTTAGCTTACCTTCAAACGTTAACCACTCACCGTTTGCGGGTATGGCTGAGCCGTCGCGCAAGGTCGCATTGACGAAGTGATAGGCGCGGATCATACGATGCTCCATATTGTCTTGATGACCCAAATAGCGAAGAAGAGACAGCCCCCATGTATCGCTAATAGCACGATCGCGGCTCCAGCTTCACTTGGCTGCTTGGGCGGAATGAAGGTTTGCTTAATGGCCGGTGCGGTTAGCTTTATGCTAGCAACACAACTACGCGTATGCCAGCCTTGGCCATAGCCACACTCATTGCATCGGGTTATTAGGCTCATAAAACCGCCAGTAAGTCGGTAGCGAGTGTTTGATCAGTCGGTTGCGGGTATGCCTTAGCGATCGCTTCGGCCGAGCTCGTGGCTCTCACGTAGCGTACGGGGAAGGTTTTACCAAATGAGCGAACCGCCCAACGATTCACGCGTAGTTCAATTGCTTCGTATTTCATGATTGCACCTAAAAGCACCGAACTGCAGTTGATAACTTCTGAGTTAACCCATATTCGGTTATGTGTGATACGTCAACAACGCTTGGGTCTAGCGGTGGCATCTTTTCCTTCCCAAACGTATGCAAGCCAATCTTTACAGGAAGTTCAATTGCTTCGTATTTCATGATTGCGCTCCGTTCCAATCGCCGATCTTAAGTCCGTGGGGACCTGCATAATCACCTGACACCCCACCTTGTATGGCGTAGCCATGATCGTATTCCATCAAACGATCAACGGGATAACCCATATCATTAGCGTAGCGCAGTGCGTTATGGCGCGCGCCAAAATAGAATACGCCGCGGAGTAGTTTAGCGCCGTGGGGTGTGGGAAGTTTATTGCTCGTTTTCATCTCAAGCTCCTGATCGGTTGTAGTAGAGAACTGCAAACATAATTCGAGCGATCATCTTCCATTCATTCCTATCGCCGCGATTGCTCGCTAATCGCGCACGTTGCGCTAATACCTGCAGCGTTTCACTGTCGAATGTCATGATTGCACCCTCGGCTGCATCGCGTTGCGGTACGCCACAATGTGATCGGATAATTTGCGGGTACGCGCGCTGTCGTAGGCTAACAAATCCCCGTTCGGTGCTGCGCGCCATACTTGGACTAGCTCCTTAGTTAGGGCGGCGTGCTTGACGCCAGCGGCGTACATTTTGCGCGCTTGGCTGGCTAGCCAGCGGCCGCCGATATCGCCTGAGCGGTCTGTGATTGCGTAGAGGTTGTCTTTCATCTCAATCTCCTGATCGGTTTGTTTCTAGTGCCCTTGTAGTATCGGCGATTAATTTAGGGAAGTAAATAGCTTAACGAGACTTGCGTCACAGATTGATAAACTATTCTTGATAGTCGTGTTCCCAACCAACCGACTCAATATCATTGAGCTGATTGCGCACTTGATTAGCTGTCGCATGCAGCATGCGGGCACACTTAACCAAGCGGTCCTGCTCGGCTCGTGTAAACCCTGGCGCAATGCCCCTAATTCTTGCTGCAGTGCGCTCAAGGCTCTTGGCAATATCTCTTAGGAAAATGATGTTGCTCACGGTGCTACTCCAATAGTGGGTCAGGATTGTTTGGTATTCGATAGTTTGCCAGCGCGCGATTCAACGTGCTCACACTTACACCTAGATGGCGCGCGGCTTCGACTTTGGTGCGTTGCAATTCAAACAAAGACAACGCAACGGTTGCAATAGCTTGATAGCGCTTAAGCGCGTGATTATGTTTAGCCGCAGCACCTAACTTCAGGTTGGCGTAGGAGCTATCTGCAATGCCCGAATAACTATCGCTGCCTGCATCGTAGCTCCATACGAACATGCGCTCGCCTCGACGCGATTTGCGCTTGCGTTTTGGAAGGGGCTTTCTCACGGCGTGGAAGGTACAGCAAACCGGAAATAGGGTCAAGTGAGTCATAACCTGACATACCTTGACTAACTTCACAACGGAACATGGGCTATCGGTCGCCTGAGCATGTAGGGTAGCCTAATAGCTATTTCTTACACTGTTAAATAGAAGGTGTTTCCCTGAGCTGGGTTGAGTACTTTAAGTTATGACAGTTGTGACAAATAGGAAATAACAGGGGAATTATAGGTGTCATAACTTCGTCACACCTTCCGTCATAACTTAGTTATCCACACAAGTTGCGACGAGCTGCCAGGCAGTGCTGCATTGGTTACATAACGCTACTAGCGGCACGCTACTTGCGTCGAGCCGGCCGCTACTAGCGGCTGCCTTTTTAGGAATTGGGGGAAGGGGGTGAGGGGCCCTTTTAGGAGGCCCATGTTGCGCATAGCGGGCGGGCGCTTAGGTTCACGCGCCACGCTATTACCTATAAGCGAAAGGCCCCCGGGGAGTCGCAAAAGGGACCCAAACCGACACGCTATTTGCAAGACCCCCGGGGGTCCACTATGTGGTCAAACGCACAGACACCTCTTCGTCGCGAGGCGCATGCTTCAGGTTGTTATTCACTGGGAGATAAACTATGTCAACCGCTACTGTCACCTTGACCAAAGTCAGCACCCCGCTTCCGGCTTCGAACGCCGCGTATGCGAGTACTGTCATCACCCTGACTGATTCGGCTGGCGCCGTTCAGACAGCCACCGTCACCGGTGTGGAATCCCCGCCCTGGACCGCGGTGTTCCCGAACGTGGCGGCAGTCGCCGGCTCGACGGGTACCGTGACCGCACAGGATAAGGATAGTGCGGGGGCAGCGATCGGCGCTGCGGTATCGCAATCCTTTACGGAAATTGGTTCACCGGCCACGTTTCCGGCGACGACCGCTATTAGCGTGGCGATCGCATGAAAGAGGACCGTCGTATTGAGCACAAGCTCGAGCGGTTAGTGCAATTGGTGGAGCAGGTGGTACACCTGCTCCGCCACCGGCAGCACGGGTTCCCCACGACGTATCCGGCAACGGCCGGGATCACCGTGAGGACGGCACCTTAAGGGAGACAAGGAACATGGACGACTGCGTAGGGTGTTTGGTAGTGGCTGTAGCGTTATTCGCCGCAGCGCTCATGGTATGGGCGCTGTTCAGGCCCCTAGAATCGGGCGCAGAAGCCCCGCAACCGCCGAAGCCTCCCAAACCGCCCGAGCCCCCGGAGCCCCCCAAGCCTCCTAAACCGCCTAAGCCCCCGGCGCCGGCCCCCGCGCCCCCTAGGCGAGCGAAGCATCCTAGGAAGCACAAGTAACGTGAATCAACAGCTATGGAGTTTCTTTTATGCAAATCGTACCTTTCATCCTGCAGGTGGGCGCCCTGGTGTGTCTATCCTTCGCTGCGTTCAACTTGTTCCAAGCACCGCCAACAAAACCCTCTTGGGGGTGGCTAGGCATGCTGCTGTGGCTGCTATCTCTGATGCTAAACGGGATCGTCTTGCACGCAACGCCTGGCGTGGGGTAATCTTCGCGGAATGAAATCCGCCGATGCCCTCGCCCGCCAGTACACCGAGAAAGCGATCAAAACGCTTGGCGATGTGCTGGATGATCAGATGGCGGAGTATAAGGATAAGATCAAGGCGGCGGACAGCCTCCTTGATCGCGGGCATGGGAAGCCGAATCAGGCGATCATTCAGATCCCGGCGAACCGGCAGATTGCGGCCCTATTGGCGGGGAAGTCGGACGAAGAGCTACTCGCGCTGATCAATCAGACCTCGCTTCCCCGGTTGGCGCCCATAGAGGCTAGCTTTACGGAAGTAGACCCGCTTTTATCGTGAGCGATATCCCCGCCCAACAGGTAGCCGCCGAGCTGCTACGCCGCCAACGTGCCCGGGCCTCGCTCGTTGATTTCAGCCAAGCGATTGACGTACCGGGGGTGCCGATCATTGAGGCGGAAGATGAGGATGACCCGGTTACGGGAAAGCTTAAGGATCCTACCGAGAAAGTTAAGGTTTCCTATGCCCCCGTCGAGTCGAAGATAGCCCTCCACCACTTGCTCATCATGCAGGCCATTCAGCGCTGTATCGAAACGCCCCGCGGCAGGCTCATGATTTTCGCCCCACCCGGTTCGGCTAAGTCTACCTACGCCTCGGTACTCGCACCCGCCTGGGCGATGGGGCGCAAGAAGGGGACGCAGATCATCTTAGGATCCTACGCGTCTACGATCGCCGCGAAGCAATCGCGCAAGGTGCGATCGATCGTTCGCGACCCGCGCTACACGGCGATCTGGGCGGACAAACCGGTTCTCCTGGACGATCAGCGGGCGGTCGATGATTGGCAAATGACCAACGGCAGTTCTATGATGAGCGCCGGCTTGCTCGCGGGTATTACCGGCAACCGCGCGGACGGTATCATTATCGATGACCCCGTAGCCAACCGCGAGCAGGCCGACTCCCCGGGCATCCGGGAGAAGATTTACAACGAGTACATCGACACGGCGATGACCCGAGCGAAGCCTAAGATGTGGGCTATTATCATTCAGACCCGATGGCACGAGGAGGACTTAGCCGGTGCAATATTGCCAATGGACTATGCCGGTGAATCCGGGATCATTCAGTGTCGTGATGGACAGCGGTGGGAGGTGCTATGTATTCCGGCAGAGGCCGAACGGGCAGATGATCCGCTTGGACGCAAGCAAGGGGAGTTTCTTTGGCCTGAGTGGTTTCCTCGGGACCACTGGAGTACGTGGCGTGATAACCCTCGTGCGGCTCGCACTTGGGCGGCACTTTATCAGCAACGCCCCGCACCTTTCACTGGCATACATTTTAATCGCGAAATGTTTCGGTATTACGATCCAGACTTGGCACGAGTAGACGCGTGATACAGGGGTACGACGGGCTAGACGCGCTGCCCAAATCGCTGCGATTCTATTCGGCCAGCGACTATGCCACCATGGAGCCGCGCGCCGGCAAGAAGGAGCCCGATTTCACGGAGCACGGGGTGTGGGGCGTTGACCATAAGGGCGACTTGTGGGCGGTCGATTGGTGGAGCAAGCAGTGTGAGACGGACGTCGGGATCGCGGGGTTTATCAAGCTCATTGCTCAGTGGAAACCGGTCAGGCACTTCAACGAAGGGGGCTTGATCGACAAGGCCATCGGTCCCGCGATCCGTAGCGCCATGACCCACGCACAAAAATTCGTCGCGATTGAGTCCCTACCCTCCCTCCAGGATAAGGCGGTCAAGCTCCAAGCGTTTCACGCCCGGGCGACTGCGGGAACTATTCACGTACCCGTCAAACGGCGTTGGGCGGAGGATTTGGTAGAGCAGCTCGTGAAGTTCCCCGGCGGGCGCTGGGATGACAAAGCGGACGTGTGCGGCCTCATTGGACGCGGCGTTGACTTGATGTTTGATGCTAGAGTACCATCGCAGGAGCATAAGCCACTACTTATCCCCTTTACGGAAAAGTGGTTGGAATATTCCGAGCGCAATGAGAAACCGAAAGTGAGGTACTGGTAATGACTGACATTCTTTCAACTGCAACAGTGACTACCATTAAGGCTGATGGCACCAAGATCGTAACCGCCGTCGATTCGACGGAGAATGGCGTAATTACCTTTATCAAGGCGCATTACACTGCGTTCGCATTTATCGTAGTTGGTATCGTTGCTGTACTTCTTTGGAAGTTCCTGTAATGGCACAGGCCAATTCCTCCCCCGGGCAGAATCAGACGTTTGGAACCGTCATCGTTGCTTCCGCAGTGTCGGAAGGTACAGGCGTTCCCGACGTGAAGGCAGTCGCAGTCGCTAAGACTGTCACGTACTCGCAGAACGAGCCGGGGGTAACGCAGAACCCGAAGAGGAGTTGATATGGCGCAAGAGTACAAAGATTACGTCTTTGCTAACGGCGGCATAGAAGGGCAAGTTACTCCGACGGCTGTCAGTCAGCCGGGAGCGTTGAGTACGGCCGGTCTCGTTATCGTGACGGCGCAGATTTCATCGCAGTCGAACCCTTTTGTGGGGGCGAACTCGATCATCCTAGCAGAACAAGCGCTAGCGGTTGCGGGCCCGGTATATAGCGCAGCCGGCAGTCGCTCAGCGGTATGACGCAGACTAGCAGCTCGCCGGGGGTGCCCAAGACGCTCCCTACGGTCGCTGCGACTTCCGCAACGCCTATACTGACCGGGCCGCCCTTGACGGTAGGCACGAATACCGCCATATTCTCAACTGAGACGACTAACGTATGGCCCGCAGTATTGATCGAAAGCGCAGTCGTAGTGACACCGTTTAGGTACTCGACGCCGATCGTATTGCCCACACAGGTAGGGATGTTCCCATGAAACACTCGCGGCCAGGATTTGCTACCCGCAGCTCCGATGCGGCACCAGCCAAGCTGAATGCGGATATGATCCCCGCGATTAATCGCAATGCCCCGAAGGAAAGCACTCCTTTACGGGAAACGCTTCAGGCAAGGGCGGAAGCCGCTATGGCGAAGCTCGCCAAGAACCACCCCGTTCCTGCGGCGCCGGAGATCCTGGTGAATCCGGCTCCGAGCGCTACGCCGCACGTGAACGAACCCGGAAAATGAAATGACATCAGGTGCGTCCAATGGTCCTCTCACTCCCGGCGGCGGGGGTAGCATCCTCACCGATCCGCGTCAAGCGAACGGCAAGGACGGTGTTGACCAAGACGAAGCCGATGACAAGGAAGCTGACGAGGACGAACAAGCGCTAGTCAGCAAGCTCTGGAGGTGTTATGACGACGCCCGCAAGTTCGATGAGAATTTCCGAAAACAAGTGGCTATTGATCGTCGGTATGCGGCCGGAACTTCTGACCTATCGTGGGCCGTTACCACAAATCTTATCGGCGCTTTTATCGATATCCTGGTTGCGTTATTGTATGCACGCAATCCTGACGTATCAGTCCGCAAAGCACCGCAAGTCGATGAATCGAACACCTACCAGACGCAGATATTCGCAAGAACATTAGAGATTGTCATCTCGAGTGTCTGGAAGCGCGGGGGATTGAAGAAACCCGCCCGCAAAGGGGTTCGTTCGGTGCTATCGAACGGCGAGGGTTGGTTTAAGGCGACCTTCGTCGCGGAAAAGCGCCCGCAGCCGGAAGTGGAGACGGCGTTGAACGATGCGCAGGAAACCCATGCGCGATTGGTTGCACAAATCAAGCTGATCGAAGATGCGTCGGATTCAGAAACGCTCGACGCGGAGAAGGAAGAGAAAGAAGCGCTAATCAAGGAACTCGAAGAGAAACTTGAACTCGCGGTCAATAAAATGTTCGTGATCGATTACGTAGAAACCGAGAACATTCAGGTTTCAACCGATATCAACTGCATTGAGAACTACACAGATGCCGATTGGATCGGCAACGAGTTGTATCTCGACAAAGACGACGCGCTGGCCCGGTTTCCCCGGCTAACCGTCGATGATATCAAGTCCGCTAAAATCTATTACCAACGCGCGCCGAAGGAATTAACGACGCGGGACATCGATAACGTCCTGCCGCAGGGCATGTTAACGGCAGAAAGTGCGCAGGCCTTCGTGACCAATACGTCAACCCAAGAATCCCCGGCATTCGTGCGCGTGGTTGAGATTTGGGACCGTCGTGACAAGCAAATTCGTACCATGGTCGATGGAGTTAAAAAATGGGCGAAGGAACCATATCCACCACCCTATCCGACGAGCCGTTTTTATCCATACTTCTACTTCGCCTTCTACGAAGTGGATGGCCAGCGTCACGCGCAGTCGCTGTCCTGGCGGCTATACAAGCTACAGGACGAGTACAGCAGTTCGAGATCGAACTTCAGACTTACGCGAGAGCGATCGATACCTGGTGTGCTATTCAACGCGACGATGCTCGACGAGATAGAGGCGAAAAAGTTAACTGAATCCAAATCTCAAGAATACACAGCGCTACGGCCGAGCGATCCGACGACACCTATCGCGAATATGTTCGCGCCGAAGCCTGTTCAAGCGATTGACATGAGGCTTTATGATCCGACACTTATTCTCAACGACATGGAGAGAATATCTGGCGTACAAGAAGCGCTATCTGCTGCTATTAACGGCCCTGGTAATCCTAAAACTGCTACCGAGGCGAACATCCAGCAATCTGGCACGCAAGCTCGCACGACTTCTGATCGGGACAATCTTGAAACGATGTTAACGGATCTAGCGCAGTATACTGCCGAGCAGGCATTACAGTGTCTCGAAACCCGGGACGTAATGCGGATGGCGGGACCGAAGGCTTTTTGGCCTGCGGGAATGTCTATTGAGGACTTGTTTACGCTGGTAGAGGTTTCGATTGAAGCGGGCAGTACCGGCAAGCCGCGCCAAGCGACCGATATGCAGGCGTGGTCTACGATCCTGCCGCTAATCCAAAAATCCTTGCAGGAAATCGAACAGGCATTCGCGCAAGGCAATACGCCGATGGCGAATGCGTTGATTGAACTCGTGAAAGAGACCATGTTACGCTTGGGCGATGAAAGCGATGTGGAACGATTCATTCCCAGACAGCCGCCGCCAGGTTCCCCGGGAGCCGGAGGCCCGCCGCCGCCTGTCGTGCCGCAGATCAGTGTCAGCCTTAAGGGCGAGATCAGCCCGCAAGCCGCTGCGGCGCTCATACAGCCCGTACTTACCCGTGACGGGCCTCCGCCGCCGCCCGCTGCTCCGAATCCTGCGCCGATTGGCGCCCCGGCTCCCGGCTCGCCGCCACCCATGAGCCCTGCGGCACCGCCGCCCGGCGCAGGACCCCAGTAGTTTAAGTTTTTACAACGATAGGAAGCCCCCACATGGCTGAAGAGACAGTATTAGACGCGGTAAACGCGACCCTCGGCGATGACATCGCACCGGAACCGGCTGCGGAAGTCGAGGAACTTGAAAACGAAGGCGGCCCCGCAGAACCCGAAGTCGAAGAAGCGCCTGAAGGCGAGGAAGCGGCACCGGAAGGCGAGGAAACCGACGCGGAAGCCGAAGCGCGCGGCGCTGAGCGCAATGCGGACGGTACTTTCAAGAAAAAAGAAGCAGAGAAGCCCGCAGAAGGCGAGAAGCCCGCGAAGGTCGAACCGAAGCCCAAGGATCCGGTCAATGACCCCATCCCGAAAGACCTAAAGAAGGAAACCTCCGAGCGAATCCGCACCCTAATCGATACTACAAAGACGGTCACCGCGGAACGCGACCAGATTAGGACCGATTTCGACTATTTGGTTAAGGGTGTCCAAGCGACGGGCACCTCGCCGGAGCAATACGGCGAGGCACTGAGCTGGTTGGCGCTTTTCAACAGCAATAACCCGCAGCAGCAGGAGAAAGCCCTTGAACTCGTGGAAAGCGTTGCTGAAAGACTTGCTACGCTCCTCGGGAAAGAACGTAGCGTCGGAGATCCACTCAGCGCACATTCGGATCTCAAGGACGCAGTGCAAAAGGGCCAGATTACGTCGCAATACGCGAAGGAAATCGCTCGCACGCGCAACGGCCAGCAGTTTCGTACCGAACTCACGACCAACGCCAGCCACGCCCAGCAGCAACAGCTGCAAGCGACGCAAGAGTTAGCCACCGCCCGCGCGGATCTCTCCTCGCTCGAGCAGACGCTCCGGGCAAGTGACCCCAGCTACGAGGCCAAAAAGGCCATTTTGGTCCCGGCACTCAAAGCGGTGTTCGCATCGATCCCGCCTTCCCAGTGGAAAGCGAAGTTCACCGAGGCGTACCGGAACATCAAGGTCAATGCGCCGGCCGCGGCGCCGAGACCCGTCCCCGCGAACCAACCGATGCGGGCTAAACAGCCGGCCGGTGGGCAGACCAAGGCCCCGAGCAGCATGCTTGAGGCGGTTAACGGTGCGTTGTCGGGGATGAACAAATGAGTACGAATTACGGCAAAGTCCTAATCACAACCCCGATTCGGGGCAACCAAACGCAAACCCTCTACACGGCAGGGTTACTTCAATCCGCCGGTCTGCACGGCGGCTGGTTGCCGCTCGCGGGCCAGTCGGATATCTACGTGGCGCGTAACGTGCTAGCGAACGAGTTTCTTAACCGCAAAGAGTTCGATACGATGGTATGTATCGACAGCGATATCGGTTTCACCCGCGCGGATTTGCAAAACCTCATCGATACAACGGAACCGTTTGTCAGTGGCCTCTATACGGATAAATGTCAGCCGCCCATGCCCTTCTGCCGTGACAATACCGGTATGCAAGTAGCGCTAGAGGATATCCCGAAAGAGGGGATGCTCAAGGCGCGGTTCATGCCCGGGGGATTCCTTAAAGTGGAACGCTCTGTACTTCAGGCGATCATCGATAAGAAACTCGTTCCGTCCTACGGCGGCGGTAAGTTCCACCACTTCTACAATGGCCGAATCGCACTTGACAACCTGCTGTCGGAGGATTACTCATTCTGCGAATTGGTGCGTGAAGCGGGCTACCAGGGCTGGATTAACTGCGGAATCAGGCTATCGCACGATGGCCGGACTATGGAACCCTTCGCGCAGCCCAAGACGGATACCATCGGATCATGAAAGACCTCACAATTTGCATCCCGACGTATAATCGGGTGCCATTCTTGAAATGGACACTGGACCGTACCGTAACGGACTTCCCGGATACGAAAATCATCGTATCGGACAATGCTTCAACCGATTGCACGGGCGATTTGCAATTCCCTGGGCGCTATATCCGTCAGTCGAAGAACATCGGCGCTTTCCCCAACCTAAGGGCGGCGCTCCTAGCGGCAAACACTAAGTATTGTGTTTACCTGGGCGATGACGACTACTTAGTTCCCGAGGAAGTACAGAAAGGTATCGACTTCCTGGATGCCAATCCCGAAGTACTGATCTACTACGCCCCATGCCAGTTGTATGACGAGGTGGCCAAAAAGCCCGTTTGGGACGCGTTCTATGTCGCGGAGGACCAGACGTTCACGGCGGCCGATACGCTGTGGAACTTCATGATGCACAAGCACGTATGGCCGGAGCATGCGATCTACCGACGCAAACGGCTAGATGAGATCCTGCAACCGCGCACGAATGCCTATTGGTGCTTCGTGGATTTGGCAAACGCTGCGGTGCGGGGCCCTGTCCACTTCGCTAAGACGCCCTACTACCGCAATATCACCCAGCACCCAGTCGGGGGCCGCATAAAGTTAGGCGATCAGCAGTGCCTGACAGAGTTTGACTCCTATCTTGCTGGTTTACAGGTTTTGGCGCATGATATATTTCAAGGACACCTTACGCCAGAGATGAAAGAGAATCTGAATAAGATGATCCGTCAGTTTATGTGGTCCCGTTTTGAGGTGGCAAACCGCATTTTGACGGCACAAAACCGCCTGGCAGAAGCCGGGACTATGCGCAAACGAATGGAAATGACAGGATATTAAGCCATGGCCGACTTTACACCGAAATCCGATCCGAGTAAGGCGAAGGGCTCGTTAGCTCGAGACAATACCTCGGAGCATGAGGCCCCGCCCGTGATGCACTTAGAAGCGCATCACATTGCGAAATTGTTCAAGAACAAGCTACCGCCGATCGGCAGTAAGGTAAAAGTCAGTGGGCTTGTACACGTCGGCGCGTTCAACGAAGGTGCGGACGGACCGCCGAGTGGCGGCAAAGCGAAGGGCGGCGAAGGCAATACCCCGCGCACGATGTCCTTGCACTTCCATAAAATGGATTTGGGCACGGACACCCCCGGCGAACAGGTAGATCAGGAAGAACAGTCTAAGAAGGGTGCGAAGTCCGCGATGGACAAGGCACTTAGCCGCGGCGCGGGTACCTCGGAAGGTAAGGGCTCAAAAGGCGAAAAGGAATTGGAAGTCAGCCCGCGTTAGTTGACACGCAATCCTCTACTGGCATAGACTTTGCCGTAGAGCGATCGTAAGTCGTGAATCGTGGGTGTCGGCGCCCCACCAAATCCAGTGCTCACTCCTGGGAAAAACAGTCAGTTTTTCCATTTTCAGGAGTTACACCATGCCTTTTTCCAGCGAACAGCTCCAATACGCTGCCAACGCGGCCATCAATTATTTCCTTCGTAACGATCCGATCGACAATGTTAATATTGCCCGTCCGCTTATCAAGAAGCTGATGGAAGAGAAGAAGCCGTATGTCGGCGGCCTTCAGTACGTAGTGGAACAGCTCCGGTACTCGAACGATTCGAATTTCCAATCGTACTTCGGCGACACGCAAGTCACCTACAACCGTAAGCGCACCTTGCAACAGGCTAAGTACACCTGGGGCAGTTTCCATGACGGATTCGGCCTGAACGAAGACGAGTTGACGCAGAACGGCATCGTGATGACGGATGATAAGTCCAGTGTCCCGAGCGAAGCCGAAAAGGTTCAGTTGACCAACCTGCTACAAGAGAACAGCGAAACGCTGAAGCTCGGCTTTCAGGAAAACTTTGACTATATGCTCCATTTGGACGGCACACAGTCAACGACCAATATCCCGGGCCTAGACCTTCTGGTATCGACTACCCCGACCGTTTCACAGGTTGTCGGCGGTCTCGATCAGTCGATTTACACCTGGTGGCAGAACACCGCGATTACAGGCATTTCGACTAGCACTGCGGGTAACTTGACCCAGCAAATGGAAATCGCATGGCGCGATTGCACTCGCTACGGCGGAATGGCTCCGAACTACATCCTGGTTGGTGAACTGTTCCTCGACGCGTACCGGTTGGATGCTAAGAATACGATCAACCGCACCGTGTACATGAAGGATGATGCGAAACCGACTGACCTTGATGCGTCAGTGGGCGAAGGCATCCGCACCGGCATGTACTTCAAGAATGTGGAAATCATCTGGGATCCGGTAATGACGGTCCTCGATGGCCTCTACGCGCCGACCATTCCTTGGGAGAAGCGCTGCTACTTCTTGAACACGAAGTTCCTGAAGCTGCGCCCAATCCAGGGTCATTGGATGATCAACCGCACGCCTCCGCGTGTGTACGATCGTTATGTCCACTACTTTGCATTGACTGCAAAAGCGGCACTCACCACGGGCAAGCGTAACGCGCACGCCGTGTTGAGCATCCAGTAACCCATCAGTTCATAGAGGAAAACGCACATGCAAGTTTTAATCACCACGGGCACTTTCGCAGCAGCCAATGCCAACGCGATCTATCTGCCCTACGACAAAGCGCCGATTCCTTTCGGTGATCCGTTGGCGACCACAGTCACCTCTGCCGGTAGCGGTAGCGGAGTGGCCGGCGGCGTCTTTACGGTCCCCGGTTACATCAGCGTAGCGAACGGCGATGCCGTGTCGCTCTCGATCGCCGGCACCAGCGGCTTCTTGTCATCTCTGTCTGCCCTGACTTCTCAGGCGCAGCCGAACACCACGTACTACGTGAGTTCGGCTTCGGGTTCGACGTTCTCGATTTCAACCTCGAAAGCGTCGGCCGCAACCCCCGCAAGCGTGATCGCAGTGACGTCAACCCTGGGTCAGAACGGCGGGCAGTTGTTCGTCCATTTGCTGAGCAATCAGGCTGATGGCCCAACCATTCCGTTCAAACCAGGCAACACGGTGCTGGCATTGAATCAACCCACGAGTGCTTTCACGACCACGAACCAATTGGCGATTACGCTGTTTGGCTGCGCCGACGTGAGCACGGTCTTAGCGACTGGCAGCTACGGCGCCCCCCTGGGCCCGAACGGATCGGCAACAACTGGCTGGAACGTCATTGCGACGATCGGTGCAGGACAGCCGAAGTTGATCAACCTAGCCTATGATTGGATCGTGGCCTCCGGTTCGAGCAACTCGTTGATATTGATTCAGAATTGATTTTTTAACCTCGCAGGAGTAGCCCCTAATGCGATACGAGAGAGTGAAGGTAAAGCGCGATACGAACACGGTCCACAACCGAGCGGTTGCTCCGTGGGAGATTTCCATCCTCGAATTTCTATTCGATGAGGGAAACATTGAAAGGCTGGACCAGTTCGAGGAAGTAGCCGGGGAATACCCGACTGCGGAGAAGGAACTGGACCGACTGGTTCGCTGCTACGGTGCGGACCCGAAGAGCGGCGTGCCCTATGCCAATTCGGTATATGGCAACGCCCGCGCGGGGGTTCGCAGCTTGCAGAAGCTAATCGATGACGCAAAGAGTGAAGATGAGGACGCGTCGCTTGAGAAGGCGCCGGCCCCTGCGGTTGTCTCAAAGCGCAGTCGGAAGGCAGCAGCCGACAGTCTACTGGGTTGAGTGTGGGGCTCCTATCGTAAGATAGGTTTATAGCCCCGGGGGTTAAAGCCCGGGGCTATTTTTGTTAGGAGACCTTAGATGACAGTAGTTGTAGGCGGCCAAGGCGATATTGTAGACCCGGAGGCCTGGCAAGACGTTGCAGGCAACGTACCGCCAGCCGAGTACAGCAATGTCCCTTATAACGTCAATTATCCGCTAAACGGCGACGGACGCTATTGGTTCGAGACTAACGCGTATTCTACGAATACCAGCGGTCCGATCACGTTTATTGGCAACCCCTCCTACGTCGATACGGGAAGCGTTAACCTCCAGTGGAGCGTAGTCCAGGCCGCCAATGACGGCAGCACCCCGCTATTGGCGTATCTTACGAGCGGTAGCGCGTGGACCACGGCCACCTTAACGAGTGCCGGCGCGCAGTTGGGCGGCCTTCAGAATGGGCAGATCGTCGTTCCGCTCAATACGCTATCCTCCACCAGCGTACTGAAACTTCAGGTTTACTCGACGGGCGGCATCTCGAGCGCTTCCGCGCTGCCCTACCAAGTCGCGATTGCCATTACCCGAAACGTCAATGAGGGGCTGGCATGGGACAGCCCCAACCCCTTTAACGCAATAGATTACAACGCGTTGGTTGTGGACAATGTAGTTCAGACGGCGACGATGACATCACTATCGTACCGAATGTTGGTACGCATGGGTTTTGCAAACCAGGCTTCCAACCCGCCGCCCGGTGTGGGCGCCTTGGTACAGGACTTTCTGACGAGCGCGCAGACCTACCTGTACAAGCGCTACCTGCAACTGCACACGAAACGGCTCTTCCGTTGGAAGGTAAATCCCGGCCAGCGCTTCTACTCACTTAAGGACAATGACGAAAACGTGTTGGAAAACGTCAACATGGACCCGACACGGTGCATTGAATGGGCGGGCATCCAAGATACCCGCAACGTCTGGTATCCGTTGATACAAGGCATTCCGCCGCAGCTTTATACGATGATCACAAAGCCTTGGCGCCCCGCGCGCTACGAGCTGCGCGGCGCGATTGAACTGTACCCCGCACCAGACCAGACTTACTGGCTATGGATCAAAGGCCATTTTGGCCTTCGTTCGTTCATCAACGGGTCAGACACCACTACGATCGACAGCGAATTGGTATTCCTACACGCGCTAGCGAATGCGAAGGCGCATTACGGACAGCCGGATGCCAATAACGTGGAGTCGCAAGCAAATGCGTATCGCGCGGAGTTGATCGCAGCGACGCATCAAACATCACACTATCTGCCCGGTACGATCGCCGTACCGCCGGCTGTACGGCCGACTCTGATACAGTTTGATGGCAGCAATGGTGGCGCGTGAGGCCGTATCCGCTGACTGTTCTTGCGGGGGGTATTGACCGGCAACGCGTTAAAGGCGGTGCCGCGGCCAATAAGTTGTATGACCTGCAGAACGGCTATGTGACCAATGCAGGTTCGATCGTACCCAGAGAGGGTACGAACCGTACAGCGACGCTTGATAGCTCGACGGTAGGGCTTGCGGCGGCAAACGGACAGTTCAATATTTTCTCAAGCGCTTTCTCCACGGCGAGTTTGCCCGCTAACTTTGTCCTCAACGTGCTATCGGATCCGAATGACCGCACCCAACCCGTCACCAAGATTTGGTTCGCGAAGCCCTTTATGGGCTTTGAGTTTGTAGTCGCGCAGTTCGGAAACGGGGATATCGTTCACTACTGGCTACAGAATGACGGCGTTTGGGCGAGCAACACGGTCTATACGACGGCTAGCATTGTGTTACCCCCCACAGCTAATGGCATTGCCTATCAGGGCGTGCGCGATTTTCCGGCCCAGCCGACGTGGACCCCGGATACCATTATTACGCTAGGGCAGTTTGTAGAACCGACTGAACCCACCGGGTTTGCGTATGAAGCAGTCGCCATTGCAGGGCAACAGCAAGGCGTCTTGTACCATTTCGATGACGCGCCAGGAGCGACTACGTTTGTTGATTCCATGGGATATGGGCTAAACGCAACTGCGAACGGCGCTGGAACTACCACCACGTCGACGCCGGTTGAGTTTGGAACGGGATCGCTTAGCATAACCACGGGCTCCTACGTAAGCACCCTCATCACGACGGGGGGCCCAATCGATATAGGATCCGGGGATTTTACAGTTGAGTTTTGGCTCTACGGGCCAACAAACGGCAGCATAACGAACACGACACCCGTAGCGATAACCAAAGGTACCGGGGAAAACATATCGTTTGCCTTTGGCGCCATTCCGGGGCAAACGAGTATACGCGCATTTGGTGGCGTGGGAGATAGCGCTGGTGCGGCATTTACCTCCCGATCGTGGACACATCTAGCCTTAAGCGCAGTAGGTACTACGGCTTACGTTTTTAGTAATGGCGTCCCCCTTAATAATATTCCGAATTTTACGATGGGAACGATATCGCGTGTTTCTATCGGTGGAAATAACCTTATTATTGGTGCTGGGTGGACTACAAGCACAGCATCGCAGTATTGTCCGGGCTATATCGACGAATTTCGCATTACGAAGGGCACGGGGCTTTATACCGCAGCGTTCACGCCCCCCACAGCGCCCTTTACCGGTGGTTCTATCGCCACCCCGGGGCACACCGGTGCGACGGAGCCAGTATGGCCGACGACAAGCGGTTCTATCATTCAAGAGTTTGGGGACTTCGACGTATCCTCGACTGACGCCGGCACGACGCAGGGATCTAGCAGTCAGTTATCGACGGCATCGCCTTTAGGCTCGACTATTACCGATCGCTACGGCGACTCGAATACCATCTCGAACGCGGGGATTTTCGCGGCTACCTCGACGCTTTCTACGCTTACTCTGGCGTCGTCAAAAGTAACGACGTGGAAGCCGGGAACCCTCTATGCAACGGGCGCGGTGGTTATCCCGACGACGGGCCAAGGGGCGTTCATCAACGCGATCCCGAATGGCGATTTTGAGGGCGGCAGTAGCGCAGGCGGGTGGACATTCACCGATCCGGGCGGCCTTACCCAATGGGCATACTCTAGCGCTCTCCCTTACCAGGGTACGGAGTGCATTACATTCCCCAACGGCGCGGCGCCTGGGGCGGGCGGCGCTTTCGCCACGATGACGAGCTACGGACTTATCACCCCGGGGCAGAGCGTTACTGCAACGGCCTACGTGGACCCGAACAATGCCGGCGCGAACTTAACCTTGTGGATTCAGCTCAATTGGTACGACATCACGGATACCATTATTAGTTCGAGCGGACACGCCGTGAACGAGCAGGAAGGCGGCGGTTACCGGCAGGTGTCTATCACCGCTGCCGCACCACCCAGCGCGGCGCATGTGCGCGTATCTATCGGCGCGGGCAGTGGCACAGGTACGCGCAACGCAGGCTTTGCCGATTTGGTCAGTTGGAATTTAGAAACACCAGCGCCGATTACAAATTTCCTGTTCGAAGCGGTGCAGCCGGTAGCGGGTAGCTCGGCGGGGACGGAACCCCTATGGCCCACGATTCTAGGCAATGAAGTAATTGACGGTACCGTCACATGGGAAGCAATCGGCACGTCTATTATTACCTGGGAAGCAATTCCCATCATGTTATCCGGTACTTCGGCACCCACATTCCCGACTACGATCGGAAACAGTGTCGCGGACCCCAGCACGTTCACGGATGAGAACGGCAACGTAATCAATACAAGCATGTCGTGGGAAGCAGTTGACCGGTCCGTGTCAGACCCTAAGGACCCCAATACCGTGGCCGTTGCCATTGGCGCATCGCACGTTTTCGCAGGCGATAACGATATCGTTGACTTCTCCGCCGCGGTGAACCCCCTTGATTGGACAAGCACCAATAACGCCGGGTACCTGCCCACGGGGCTTAATAACTATGGCGACAACCCCGTGACGGCGCTTGCGCTGTATCGCGGTAATTTGATTGTGTTCAATGCCGGCGGCTATCAAATGTGGCAGATAGACCCGGACCCACAGAATATGGCGTTTCTCGACGCGCAAGCAGTAGGCTCCATATGGCCGCGCGGCGCGCAATCGGTTGCGAACGATTTAATCTTCCTAACCGAAATCGGTGTGCGCAACTTGGGCACGATTGGTGCAACGGCCAATATGGCGATCGGCAATACCGGTCAGCCGGTGGACCCCTTAATCCTGGCCCAGATACAGGCCGCGACTTACGACCCCTTTACGATCTACTACCCAGGTCGCGGGCAGTATTGGCTGATTTACGGTCCTCAGGTGTTTGTGCTGACGATCAATGGCTTGAATGGCACTAAGTCTTGGGCCCGCTACCTCTTCCCACAAGTGATCACGGATGCGACATTGAACGAAGGGTTTTTGTACTTGCGCACTTCCGCTAGCTTGATATGGCAGATGAACGCGAATGCGATCGGCGTCGATGACTACCAAGTCACCTCTGCGTCCGCCATTCCGTTTAACGGCGTGGTGCAATGGCCCTACATCGATATGGGCAACCTTGGCATCAATAAAATGCTGCTGGGTGTCGATCTCGTGGGAGACGGGGCTTGCTCTATCCAAATCGCGTCCAATCAAAGTGATAAGTCCACGTTTAACGACAATGCGAATTTTGCTACCTCCACTGGCGTAACGGCCCCTTACTTGGTCCCGCTGGACGATTTGATCCCCGGAGAACCGCTAGCTATTCCCTTGAACGCGCCTAGCTTCTCGCTGATCCTGACATTCGCCGGAAGTGTCACTACGGCTAACGCCTGGAGCTGGGAAGCGGCTAACTTCTATCTCTCGGACCAACGCGGTGGCGGGGCGACGGGATGATCCAAGTGTATACAGACCCTTGGCTGCTCGATTTCGTCAAAGTGTGCAACCGCATGCCGCAAGAGGAGCGCGAGCAGCTTGAGGCGTTCACCGGCGAGAAATACAGCGTTGACGGGGCGGCAATCGGTAACTTTACGGTGCCGGGCCCCAAGTGGGTTATCAAGGCAGACGATGAGCCGATTGCGATTGGCGGTTTTGTCCCGCAACGCCCGGGCGTCTACCGGGACTTTATGCTTAATACCCCGGAAGCCTTCGAGAAGCATTGGTTTGCGGTCACACGCATCGCGCGCCGGGCAATGGACGCCATGCTGTTGAGCAAGCAGGCGCACCGATTGGAGTGCATCGCGCACCACTCTAGGGAGAAGGCCTTTCGCTGGTACGCCACTTTGGGGTACCATAAAGAGGCCACACTCTACGGATACTGCGCCAACGGTGCGGACGCCGTTATATTTTCACGAGTGAGGCATTAGATGGGTACGAGCAACAGCGCGGCTAATGCGGCCAATGCAGCAAACTCGCAGCAACAGGCCAGCATTCAAAATTCTGTCAATCAGATCAATAACGCCTATTCGAGTCCGAATCGGACGAATCAGTACGCCCAGTACAATAAGAACCTAAGCGACTACTACACCGGCCAGGTCAATAACCAGGAAGCGGTTAACTCGCGCAATTTGGGCTTCGCGATGGACCGCAGCGGCTTGCAGGGCGGATCCGCAGCGGTGGACTCCAATACGCAACTCCAGAAGGACTATACGCAGGGGCTATTGAACGCGTCCCAAGCGGCGACTTCCGGTACCTCGGCGCTCGAGCAATCGGACGTGAACTCTAAGAACCAGCTCATCGGCTTGGCGCAACAGGGTAACTTCACGGGTGCGGTGCCTGCGGCAACCGCCGCCGCGCAGAACGCTTCGCTCGGTGCTTCAGCGAACTGGGGACAAGCAAACGGCTTGAATAACCTCTTTGCGGGAACCGCGGGCATCTACCAGAACGAGCAGACGGCGGCAGCCAATCGCAAGTCGCAAAATTCACCCTTTGGGAGCCCATATGGGTAGCACAAACTTTTTCTCCAAACTTGCTTCGGTAGACCCCCTTGCGCAAGCGTTGAACCTCCCCGGTGCGCATAAGTACGCGCAATCCCAAGCGCAGGACGCTGCGGGGCAGACTGATACGAATGGCGGAGCGTATACGGGCATAAACGCATCGTTGGCCGGTGCGAATGCGGGCTACGCTCCCGGCGGCCCGGGATCAACGGTGGGCTTTGCGCCGACGCAACCAACGGCGGAAAATAGCATTTTAGGCCATATGCAGGGGGCGGCTAACCTATCCGGCAACCTGACACCGCAACCGTGGGCGACGGGAAGCCTTAAGCCCTTTACTCAGGCGGCCCCAACGGCGGGGACGGGTAATTCCTTTGTGCAGCCTAGCCAGACGCAGAACCCCTATATGCTGGCGGCTCGCGGCGCCGCGGCGAGTGCGCAGACGCCGCAGACGCCGCAGAATAACCAAGGGGGGTTATGGTAATGGGTAGCTCATTTTTCAAAGGCGCTGGGGCGGAGCCTAAGATCACGGGCAGCAACACGAATCAGTTAGCTAGGGGGCTTAACGCCGGACAGTATGGTGCACGTAGCGCGGGAATCGGCGCGCAGAAGGACCTTATGCAAGCAGCGGCGATCAATAAGGCCGGCGCGTTCAAGCCGCTGAAGAACAGTGCAGCCTATCCGAAAGGACCTAAGACGTGAAAAAACTATATAGGAATCAATAGGTTATGGGCACAGAAGCTTTCTGGGTCCCTGCCGTAATCTCCGCTCTTGGCACTGGGGTACAGGCGGTTAATCAGAGCAACGCAAATAGCCGTGCGCAAACCGCGGAGGTGCAGGGTATTGAGCAACAGCAGCAATACCGGCAGCAGGCGAACGATCAGGTCAAGGGCTTGACGAATCAGATTGCGAAAAACACGCCGCAGCAAATCGCTGATCAGGAGCAGAGTAAGTTCGTCAATACGTTGCGTCAGAATGAAGCGGGCAGCGAAGCGCCTAGCGCGACGGGGACCAACGATACGAACTTCGGCGCTCCCGTTTCCGCATTAGCACCGGCTGCGGGCGCTAGCTCACGCTATAAGTCGGATACCGCAGCGGCACAGAAACAGACGCAGCAATACGGCAATGACTACTCTGGTCAGATGAGCGCTATAGACTCGGCGGTGCGTCAGCGGCAGAATGAAGGGCTCGCGCTGAACACCCTGGGAACGAACTTGAACGTATTGGGCGGAGAATCGGCCGGTACCGGCTTTGTTAATCAGCTTCGCGCGCAGAGCGCAGGACAGACAAGCCCGTGGGCGTCGCTGTTCTCTAATCTGTTACAGCAGGGCGCTAAGGGTATGTCAAATAACGGCTGGTTTGCGAATAGTGGGTCAGGCGGTAATTTTGATGGTAGTACGACCCCCGTCACGTACCCCACTTCAACGCCAGGATACAGCTAATGCCAACCGGACAAGACTTGGGTGACCTGTTCGCCAATATAGGTGGTGCTAACATCAATCGCCCGCAGATGAACGCATTTGTCGCGCAATCGCAGGCGCGTAACGGTTTGGTGTCGGCGCAGACGCAGGATGCGCTTATCAAGGCGTCCCAAGCGCAGGAGCAGCAAGAAGCGCGAGGGCGCATCAAGGCCGACTTACTCGGCACGGGTTCGTCGGAGTCGGACGCGCAGTTGACATCTGACGCTATGATTGCCGCCACCAATGGCGACGCGGTGACAGCGAATAAGTTGCAGATCCAACAGCATTTGCAACACGGTACTCCGGCGGAACAAGTCGCAGCGCAACAAGCGGCTAAAGGGGAAGTCGCGCCGCTTCAGAACGTCCCGAATAACTACGCGGTACCCGCGGGGCAAGCGCCTCCTAACATACAGCAATCCCCCCAAGGTGCGGCGCAGACTGCGGATACCAATTCGCAGACCGCGTTGCGTGACGCGCAAACGAGAGCCGGGGGGTTTTCTCCGCATGCGGGGTCTACGTTCGACCCCAACGACCCGACCACGCAACAAGCGATACAGTTCGGCTCCTACATGCTCTATAAAACAGGCAAAATGCCCGCGATGGGTATGGGCGGCGGACCCGCGCGCATGGCTATTCTCGCGGGCGCAACGCAGTTGGGGAATCAAGAAGCTAATGGGCAAACGGTTTCCAACCCCGGGTTTGATACGGCCATCGCGAATGGCCAAGATTACACGGGCGCGCAGAAGAACCTGAATAGCCAAGCGGGTGGAGCGCTCGGAAATCAGACTCGTGCAATCAACAACGTGTCTGGTCATCTTCAGTTGATGGAAAATCTTTTCACCGGTTTGCAAAACGGCGATATGCAGATCGTGAACAAACTAGGCAACCAGTGGAACAAGGCTTTCGGAAGCCCTGCGCCGACTAATATTCAAACCGCTGCGGAGTTCATCGGCCCTGAAATGGTCAAAATTCTGAGTAACAACGGTTCAACCGGCACTGCGGAGGAACGCCAAGGATTTTCCAACACGGCAGCCAATTTGGCCAACGCCCCGGAGCAAACTGGCCAAGCAATCGGAACGCTTAAGAACATGCTGGGACGGCAGTTGACCGATATGGCCCTTCAGTATCACGGCGCGACGGGCCGCAGCGACTTCGCGCGGCGCTACGTGGCGCCTGATGTGGCCCAATATTTGGAAGTAGACCCGCAAGCAGCTCCAACGCCATCAGGCCCCGGGCCAACGCCATCAGGCCCCGGGCCAACGCCAGCGCCAACCAGTCCGACCACATCAGCGTCCCCGGCCGGCGGCGCAGCGACGACGCTACCGCCCCAAGCGCTTGGGGCGCTCCAGGCACATCCTGGGCAGCACGTGACCTTTGGCAATGGGCAAGTCTGGACTCTCCAGAACGGTAAGCCGACAAGGGTGCAATAGTGGCTGACTGGGACGTAGTTGGAGCCGCCCCCGCACAAGTCCAAAACCCTTGGGCGGTGCGCTCGTTGGCGCCTGCTCCAGAACCCGCGCTAACTGCGGGGGGTGTAGCTAAGGGTGTCGGCGATGCTGCGCTCTCCGGGGTATCTAAAGTTGCTACAGGTGTTGTCGGCGCTCCGATCGCTCTTGCGAATCGTCTTATCGCAGCGCTCAGTGGCGGCGACGGTCAGATGGCGGCCGATGCTGCGCACGAATACGTCAATCGAACATTCGGTCACGACACGCAAACCCCGGTCGGTAAGCACATTGGCGCCGCAGTACAGGCCGCGCTCGCACCACTGGGTGAATCGGCAAATGCAGATAAGCAACTCCTGGAGCAAGGCGGCCAGAAGTTAGGGCTGCCGGCTGGCGCGGTGTCCAACCAGTTAAGCGAAGCGGGTGACATTGCGGGCACTGCGGGGCTTGCCGCGCCCTTGGCTGCGGGGGCTCGCGCTTCGACCGAGGCTGCGGATCTTGCAGCGCAGAATGCGCCCGCAGCAACCCCCGCCGCTCGGCTTGCGGCCGGGGGTTGGAAGATGCGCCCCTCTGATGTTGCTAAGCTCACCCCCGGCGGACAACCCACTATGGGCGGGGGAGCACTACAAAGCGTTGTCGGAGACCAAGCGGCGGCGCAGGCAATCGGCCCGCAGAACGCACTATTGGCTCAACAGAAAGCTGCCAGCGCTACGGGGATTCAGCTAGACCAGCACGGGTTGATACAGCCCTCGGCGGTAGCGGATGCTAAAGCGCCTCACGCTGCTGTATACGAACAAATGGCGGGGGTGCCGGGAGATACTACGCCGGATTCCTACACCCAAGCGCTTCAGAAAATACGCAGCGATCCTACACTTGCCCCAGAGACTCAAGCGGCGGTCGATAAACTGGTAGATTTGCATTCAGAGGTAGGGGATTCGGCTTCCGCTTCCGCCTCCATTAAAACATTGCGGCAAAAAGGCTCAAATCTTATAGGGAACGATAACCCCGATTTTCAGGATCGTGGCTACGCCATGAAGGGGATTTCAAACGCGCTGGAGGATGTTCTGGAACAGCGCGCTACCGATTCTGGGCAACCCGAGCTCGCAGCGCAGTTTCAGCAAGCCCGTAAAAGCTACGCTCAGATATCCAACGTTGAGGACGCTTCCAAAGCCGGCATGGTTGACCCGCAGAAGTTGCTGAGGGCTCGCGACAAAGGCGCCCCATTGACGGGCCCCTTGGCGGATATCGCGAATGCGGCCGAACAGCTCCCCGACGTGGTTCGACACCAGCATTCGTTTTCTGGGGGTGCGTCAGATGTTCCCACGACGCTTGCGGGCGCTGTACAAGGAATACTACGCAATATAGGCGGCAGGAAGATTCTGCAAGGCCCCTACCAGCAATCGCTTAAGGGCGTCGCACCACCTACGGGGCTAGGAAGCGAGTTTGACCCAGGCCCCCAATGACGAAGAAATTCCAGCTTCCGGTCATTGGCGGGATCCGCAAAGTCCTCTACGTTCCTCCTACCGTCGCGACTGGCACGGCTATTGCAGGGCTCGAAGGGCAGACTATCACCCTACCGCAACTTGCGACGCTGGTGAACAACACGATCACCCCGAATACCGGGGGCGGCAATATCGGGGGTGGAGGCAGCGGGAATGCTTCAATTGCTCTAGGCCCCGGGCTATCAGGCGGCGGTCCCCTTGTGGGCAATGTGCCTATTCGCTTAACCGCGCCTATCCCTTGGTTTGACGACGGCGGAGGCGCGGATGGCGATCCGGGGCCCCCGGGCGTCGCCGGAGCTACAGGGGTAAACGGGGCGACTGGCGGGGTAGGCCCTATAGGCCCTGCGGTATTCATGGCCGGAGAAGATGGCGCAGACGGCATGGATGCGATTCCCGGCCCGCAGGGGCCACAAGGGGTTACGGGCAGCCAAGGCCCTCAAGGCATCCCCGGGGTGTCCGGGTCTGGTAGCAGTACGGGTCTTGCGATGTGGATTCCAGACGACACCGTAACCGACGAAGAGATATACCGAGGTCCCAATACGGGGCGCGGATACACCGTGTTTAACGGCCCCGTGGTCGCCAACCAGCCACTCACCATAAACAACGCTAGCAGTGCAGCAGCAGCGGTGACGTTCACGGTTGCGGGAGCAAACTGGATAAACGCCTCAAGCGCCTCCGGTAGCCTCAACCTGGCGACCGGCGGCAACGCTAGAATGACTATTGGACTGACCGGCGCAATCATCATAAATGCGCCAACCAGTCTCGCCCAGGCGCTTGCGGTAAACGGTATAAGCGGTACAAACGCTTTGCTTGTTCAAGCGGGAGCAACTAACAACCAATCGGATGGCGTTCAAATAAACGCCGGCACTAGCGTCTCAGATTATGCGCTTGCCATCATCGACGCCACCGGGACGAAGAACTATGCCAAGGTATACGGCGACGGGGGTGTCACGATCGGAGTTGCCGCGACGGCGGATAAAGGCGCAGGAACGCTTAACGTACAGAACGGCATTTACGCTGCGGGAGTTCTCGTGGCGGGCGGCGCCAACTCAACCCCCGCCGGGGTCCACCACGGGATGATAGCGGAGGACCCGCCCTATGATGACGAACCTATCAGCGTAGCCCCCGTACCGACTAGCGTGGGGCCTCTGACGGTTAACGGGCCGCTGAAGGTTAACAGCGGAACGACGGGAACCGCTATGACCGTTAACGGCGTGGGGGGTACTACTATTGCCAGTTTCGTTGGGAATACGGGTAGTATGACGATGGACAATACGGGTACCCAAATAGTCTACACATTTAACGGTTTTAACTATCTCACCGCTAGCGGTGCTTCTGCGCATCTTCAACTTCAAGCGGGCGCCGGGTTCAATCTAACCGTTAACGGCACGAACGTTGTCCTCGTCCGAACCGGGGTGCAGATGGGTGCGCCCGCGGGCGGCGACTTAGGCGCGGGTACCCTCAACGTCCAAAACTTTGTTTCTGTGAACGGAGCAACCCCGGCCCCTGCGACTGGTAGAACCGATATAGGGATCACGACCACTTCCACGGTCATCACTACCGCCGGCGGCGTCGCAATTCCCGTCCTCGCGGCCACCATGTGGGTAGTCAACGTGAACGGGGTGCAATATGGGGTTCCCTGCTTTGCTTTATAGGCACTAACTTAGTATCATTTGTCAATAGGAGATTCGGGTCATGCAGAACAAGATTTTCAACTACGAACCGTTTACCATAACGAGCGCACCGAATACCGCGGTAAACTTGTTCAATATATTCACTTCGCAGACGCCGACCTGGGTGGGCGTAGGCATTACGCAGCCCTATGCGATCATCAAGCATATTCGCATCTCGAATGCGCTAGCTACCTCCGCGGTCAATGTGAGCCTGTATAAAGGCGCGACGATCACGAGCTTGACCACGCAGTCCTTTGTGTTCGCCAGCGTGTCAATCCCCGCGCAGTCATACCTTGACTGGTACGGCCAAGCCCGCTTTGATTCTGCCGACTACCTGGTGGGCGTTTCCAGCCTATCCACTTGCACTATCATTAATCTCGAAGGCGAGTTGGGGATTTCGTAATGGCATCAGCAATCGTTTATGTGTCGGAATACCCCGGCTTCACTGGCAGCGGTAACGAGGGCTCAACCAACATCGTGGCGCTACCGCCCACTGCGCAATACGCGGTGCTTTCCACGGTCGGTGGATTGCGCACTTTCACCATTACCTCGGCCGGCGCAGGTTTTGCTACCGGATCCTACCTTAACGTCCCGGTTGTCAACAAAACTGGAACCGGCATCGGCGGATCGCTTTTCGTCGTGGTGAGCGCCGCCTCTACGGGAACCATCAACGCTTTGTTCCCCACCAATTCAGGCTACGGCTATGCGGTCGGGGATACGTTCAATTTGGTTACCGCCTCCCTGACGACTGCTGGCTTTCCGCTCGGTACGAACAGCATTATCGCGACCTTAACGGTCCTGACCGTTGTCCCGTGTGGGCCGCCGTTCCAGGGTTCAACCCGCGTCATTGACGTATGCGTTGACTCAGCCTCCCCGGTGAACGTGATTGTAGGTTCAACGCAGGGCCCAAGCTACGGTGGCACGCTGACCACTCAACTCGGAGTACTCACCACGAACGGCGGACGCATGGCCGTCAACGAACGACAGTTGCGCGGCGTTAATTCCAGCCCGGTCCCCGTGTTGGGCGCCTCCGGTGCAGGCTTCACGCCAACGGCTCAGTTGCAGGTCATCGTAGGCACGGCGGCGGCGTAAATGGATAAGGAAAAGTGGCTTGACTGTGCGGAAGTCATTGACTCACTTCGCATATTCCCGCGTTTCCTAGTATCATGGTACATGGTCATCCTCACATGGTCCGTGTGCTACCAAACTTGGTGGTACGCGCACCTCGCGGGAACCGACAGAACCGTAGAAGTTACCGCATTCTACGGGATGGAGATGGGCGGTATATTTGGACTGGCCGTGTACATCTTTAAGATATACACGGACGGGGGCAGAGATTGGAGTCAACGATATGCCAGCACTACTCGCCCTAATCCCGGCTAAGGATTGGCTGTACGGCGGCGTAATTGTCGCATTGCTGATTGGCTTCGGTGCCTATACCCATCACGAACGCGTTATCGGAGAAGCGAAAGTCGTCGCCGCGGATGCCGCAGCCACCGCAAAGGTAGTAGCCCAAACCGCGGCGCAAACCGCAACCCTCAAAGCTCGAGCCACGATGGCGGAACAAGCCTATGACAAAGAACATACCTCTATTGCTAACCAGCCTAGCCTTGAGCCTGTGCGGTTGTGCATCAACTCGCACGCTAGCCGTATCGTCCTGTCCGCAGGCGCCGCCCAAGTCCCCGGAAATGCTGGTACCAGCCCCACCGCCCCTGGCGTTCAGCCAGTGCCTGCGGGAGATACTAGCGTCCCCGGCCCCGATATCTCAGGAATGCTCCAAGCTTTTGGGTCCGCTGCCGACAAAGTAAGCGCGGAGCTTCGTGAGTACCAATCCAGATGAACGTTCAGAACCATACTAGTGATACTATCCCTGGAGCCCTTGGTACAGCGCTAGCGGGAGGATTTACGTTCATGGGATTCATCGGCAGAGCAATTCCAATCCTCCAAGCGCTTTCTCTGCTCGCCGGCATCGCCGTAGCCATTATCACGTTTGTATACTACCAGCGAAAAATTCGTGAACACGATGTAATCGAGCGCGCGAAGATCGCAGCAGCCGAGGTTAAGGCGACAGCGGTCGTGACGGCTACCGCCTTGGATGAAGCGACAAAATGATGGCCCTAGGCCCTAAGGGCATGATGCAGTTATCTCTTGGGTAAGTAGCGACCATGCCAATCTCTATCTAACGTCTTGGCCGCGACAGCGCCAAGAAGCAACCATTTAGGGTCGTATTTTTGACGCCCCTTGCGCATCATATCGGCTGTGTTATCAGCAGAAGTGCCGAGGAATAGGTGCTCTGGGTTTACGCAATTGGGCCTGTCGCATTTGTGTAATACTAGCAATCCAGCGGGTATCAATCCGTAATGGTGTTCCCAACTTATTCTGTGCGCTCGAATGTGCTTTCTGGTTACGACACAATACCCTTTATAGTTAAGGCATCGCGTAGTTAACCAGCAGTCGTTGCGCGTGGCGATTTTGTCTTCAACATTCTTCCATAGGGCGTGCATACGATGAAACTCTCCGCGTCGGGGCTAAAATTTATAGAGCAGCAAGAAGGAATACGCTTTAACGCCTACCAGGATCAGAGAGGCATATGGACGATAGGAGTTGGGCATACAGGGCCAGATATTACGCAGGGGTTGGTAGCGACGCAAGAACAAATAGACAACTGGCTGTTACAAGACACGCAGACGGCCGTCAACGCGGTCAATCGCACAACCGACGTACCGCTAACCCAAAACCAATTCGACGCCCTGTGCAGCCTGTGCTTCAACATAGGCCAGGGTAACTTCGGTTCCTCGACCTTGGTCAAGGACCTGAATGCCGGGAACACGGCCGGCGCGGCCGCCCAATTCCTCGTTTGGAACAGGGTAAATGGCGTTCCTAACGCGGGGCTTATCCGACGCCGAGCCGCTGAACAGGCGCTTTTCTTACAGAGTTAAATCGACTCCGAAGTGCAGTGCAGCATAGCGCATGCTAGGCGTACTTGTCCCAGGGAGTCCGTCATGCATCCACCGCTATGCGAATGCGCACCAGACTGCGATCATTACGAATACGATTCGGACCCCGAGTACTCGCAAGAGGGTAGCGAAGATGGGGATGACTACTAGCTAGGAATGAAGATGCCTCGGGCGATTTCCCCGTGCTCTTTGCTGTACGTCATCGATGTAGCCTGCCTCTTCGACAGCCACCCGCCACGCGCCGCATAAGCGTCAGGGGCCGCCAAAGTGGGGTGTTGAATAACCTTAATGCCCGGGTGCTCTTTCTCCTCCACGTGGTGCTTGTGCCCCGTATGGATGTATCGGTACTCCGTCGCGCCCCACTCTTTCGGAAACTGCGCGGCATATAGGATTGGCAGACTGGCAAGTTTAGCCAAATGGCCGTGATAAAAACCAAGCAGAGTTTTGCCATGGACGTACATCGTGTAGGGGTTCGGACTCAAGTTGATCGTCACACGCGGGTTCTTATCGTAGAGCATCGCGAACATCACGCGCAGCCACACTGAGCCGGTCGGGTCGTGGTTGCCCTCTTTCATCTCCACATGCACCGACTTGTGCTTGACCAGCATGGCATCTATCACGCGGCGCAAGATCCGCACCGCGACTTGGACAACCTTCTGGTAACGGCTGTCCGCGTCAAGAATGTGGTGGCTCGTCGGGGTCATCGGGGTCAGCGAATCGAAGTGCATGAAATCGCCTAGCTGATTCAGTATACCAATCGCGGAGGCGGGCGCCGAATCGATCATTCGCAGCAGCGTCTGCGTCAGACAGTTCTCCGCTATCGTCAAGTCCCAATCCTCGCCCGCTTCCTTGTC
>QGNH01000087.1_pt1 | contig 30122 bp, 44 predicted proteins | sample 1735481 | NCBI WGS metagenome assembly QGNH01 (sample SAMN09239004, study PRJNA386568) | Viral metagenome, whole genome shotgun sequencing project. | reverse complement strand
TCGCTTCCCTCGCTCTCGTACTTGGCTAAGTAGCTGCGGGCGATTGCTGGTGAGCGATATTCATCGAACAATCGCCGCACCACATCCCACTCGCCGGGGTCATAGGTGTGATCTCCGTCTTTCGCGGCGATACCTCTGAGCGCTTCCTCCGCGTTCTCCCGTCTCTCTCGCTCGGCTTTGAGCTTCCCTTCGAGTGTGATCACCGCAGTCTGAATCCGCGCCTCTTTGTGGTCTATCTCCTCGGACTGCTCGGTGCAGTTGACGATCTCGCCGAGCAGGTTGCAGATACCTACCGCGCTCAGCACATCGCTCAGCACATCCGCGCTCATCTTCTTGTTAGTCATGGTTATTTCTCCTCGGTTAACTCGAGATTGGGATTATGTACGCGCAATGCGAGAAATGCACCTGAAAGGAAGGTCAACAAAAAGCTTTGAATTGTTCCTTCAGCATCTCTTTGTTCTACGGCCTCAGCAGTTACGGCAACCATTTGAAAGCTTAGATCACGCAAAGCATCCTGAGTAAGACCAAGGAAGTCGCAAACCGAATCACCAAACGACATTCCTTGATTTTTCTCATAGTATGTTTGTAGTTCCTCGAGTTTTTTGTCAAGGTACTCACGTGCCTCATCAGCAGTTAATTGTTGTGCATTAGCCATTAAGACTCCTTTCCACAAATGCTACAACGTAGTTTTTGCGTTGATGCTGGTTTAGCTTGCATGGTACGGTTGTGGACTCGCATGTTCTTACCATACAACTTGTTTTGGTGATCTGCTGCAGGGCCAGTATCACACGGTATACAACGCTTAACCACTAAGTTTTCAGTTTCAATCATGATTATTACAACTCCGCGATACAGTAGGATTCCCAATCATATCCATTATCCGCGCGTACATGTAGTATGGCTTCATCACCATCCTGTTCTTCAATTACGTGAACTGTATATTCAACACCATCATAGTCCACAAACTTTATACCGACATCTACGATACGACCTCCTGCACGTTCTACCCATACGTCTTGAATTCCTTGTTCTTCTGGTACTACATAGTCACGTTCCATTTATTTACCATTCTTTTCCAACATGCGACCAAGTGCAATACCAAACCGCATAGTATTGAGCACAGAGGTTCGATCAATCGCCAAATGCTCTGAGCTATTAGGAGGAGTTGTAGTATGTTCGAAGCTTGTGGCGGCTATACGATCATCGATCATACTTTGCATAGTGGATAAAGCCATCCCAAACTCCATAGCTACCAACTCCAAAGGATTCTCGTCGGGCGGTGTTATCTCACCATATCTAGCTGTAGTTTTTGCTAGCTCAGCTAGTATTTCATCGACAGTTTTAGTTGTAATAGAGTTAGGCATTAGTTTTTTCCTTTGCTCCGTCGGTTTCAATACCACACCGTTGTAATACTTCAATTGCCGTTTTTACGATTTGGTCGTCAGTTATGTTTAGAAATTCGTCCTGATGAATAACAACATCATGCTCTCCAAGTCCTGCTATATCAGTACCACAATTGCAGACACCGTATCCAGAAACGTTGGTGTTAGGGCCAAAACCAAACTCCTGACGTATCTCGTTTGTCTCACCCTCCTCGGCGGCAAACACTAATCTACGCAATACTGAGGGGTGTGCAAACAAGAAGATTAGTGTATCAAGGTTAATAGGATCACCAGCGTGCAGTACTGGAATAATAGCTCGATAACGTGACCGATTATTCGTTCTATTACCAACGATCTCAGTAATAGATAGGTTAATCGAGTAGCCTAGTTTAATCATGGTTTCAACTGCTGAAAATACAGCTAATCCTTTCTTGATTAGCTGTTCAGGCTGAATCATACAGTTGGCACCACGATCTACCACTAGCCTAACCACACGCCCCAAAGCAGTTAGATTATCTATTTGAGTAACCATATGCTCAGGCTCATCCTGCAAGTACAAATCGATATCCGGCTCATCACCTGCTAGGTCTATATGCCTTTCTATACGTTCTCCAGTTGGCATTAACCTTTCAATATGTACTTTCTTTTGAATAGCAATACATCTTTCACGGCCCTCCGGCCATCCTGTATATGCTAGCTTTACAGCCGCATCTAGAGACGATGTACCTGCCCAATCACTATCACTATCACCATGTTCCATACTAGAGTGACCTAAGCTAGTTAGATTATTGGTTCGCTGAAGCTCTAGTACATCTTCAGATTTTCCAACAAAGTCCAACCAGCTTTCATACTGGCGAATATAGTAGGGCCGTCCGTTTATGTTTTCTTTAGTGGCTTTCACAGATGCTCCACTCCATCAGCCTCGAATATAGGATCGCCACGCTTAGAACCGTATCTCTCGATATATTGCTTGAGCTTAATACGGTCAGTTTCACGCAATCCCTTCCAGAGACATAGTTGTTCTACGTGCTCTTTTGTCACACCTACATCCGTCAGTCTCATACCATAGATTGTGGCACGAGGAGATATGATATGCTCTAGACCTAGTTTACCTGCAGCCCATCGTACCGTTTGAACATACCTACACCACTCTACGTGAGTATATGTATCTCCAATAGTGTGATCGATGAGCAGTTCCGATTGCCATTCTGCCCCAGCAATAGCAGACTCTAGATTCTCATCGATATCCATACGCAAGAACACAAATCGATCTAGCGTTGTGGCATCGAGTGCATTTCTACCAATATAACGCACGTCTGCGCCTCGACCGATAGTATTTGCAGCAGCCACGATTACATTATCAGGATGCTGCAAAACATGCCTATCAGGAAAAGCACATTGTCCGTTAGCTAGCGCCGTGTTTAGGACAGAGAGAATTGATGGATTACCATTATCAATCTCATCAATTAGGAATACTCCACCACATTCATACATCTCACGGAAAGCCGTTCCGTGGTATTTGCCTGTGGCATCTCTATATCCCAGGAACTCGGACTTTGTAGTAGTTGGACACACAGAAACTAGCCGGAATGGTCGCTCTAATACCTCAGCAGCATATGCAGCAGCAGATGTTTTACCACTGCCTGCATCACCGTGTAACCACACCGGAATTTTTGCTCGCAGTACATCGATGAGCAATGGAGTTACTGCATGTTGTGGTCTTTCAGATAGCACCAACTTTTTAAGTACCGGAAACTTCTCAACTTCAGTTTTCTGCTCGAGAATATCTCGCACAGTTTTACGCACAACCTCAACATTTGCACTTGTGAGATTTTCTGCGGCACGCAATGCTTGATCCCTTAGTACAATAATTGACTGTGCCTCTTGCTGAAGCTCACGCAGCAAACTACCATCTAGTAAGCCCTCAATCAGACTTATTTCCACACCCTGTAGTGCAGTTGTAGGCGGTACAGCCTCTTTTCTACCCATTACTGTGCCTCTCCTTCATTGTTTGTGGGGTTGTTCAAAAACTGTTCGAGATCTTCAAGCGTATCCTTGAGAATTATCTCCTCATGGATTGTTAATACATCACCGATTAGTTTACGATGTAGAACCTCAACCTCGATATGACTAAGTAGCAATACCAAGGTTTTGTTTTTAGGAATTGTTAGTGGCATAACTCACCATTCAATCGCAAATATACCAAGAGAAATTATTCGGTGTTTAATACTTTTACGAGGAGAGGCCCATATTGAAAATCCTTTACCATACCATACTAGAGATACTCTCCTCATAGATAATGATCTACGTACCTTAGCCATTTTTTGTATCCATAAAAACTTTTCCGTGTGGTTTACACTCATATCCTGCATGAACCACCGTAATAAAACCTCTATGCCGTATATGAGTATCGTGGATTCTATCGTGCCGCCAGGTCCAAAAGTTATACCCTTGTACATACCACGACTTTACACGAAAGTGGAATAGCTGACGACAACAGTCGTTGTACTTATCGGTTGTGTATATAGAGAATGCCAGATAAGTTACAGCCATAATACCCACTATACCAACACCTAAACTCCACAAACTATAACTACCATAAAAGTAGAAACCATAATTTAGGCCGGCTAGTATAGTGTTTACTATAAATAGAATTATTTGCACCATTTTGTTATTCATGCTACATCACCCCTATTTTCGATGTGAGCTTTCTCTAACTTACATACCTGTCAAGTGCAAAGCCTCTTCGATACTACAATCAATAATTATGCGATCAGCACCGTCGGCGACTTCACACTTACTAATCTGCATTATCTTGCGCCGCCGCCATCACTTTATTGAACATATGTGATGCTGCAAATGGTGTGGCTAATTCGTGGAATACTTTTATAGCAGCACTATCATATAGCTCATCTATGGCATCAAAACCTATGTCATATTCATCCATGAAAGCCATAATGAGCGTTTGTGCAAACTCGAATAGCTCAGGGCGTTTGAAGTCTGTAGGCAAACTAAATAACACCCCCAATAATTCTAGTGTTGCTTGCTCACTGATCTTCATACCTACTGAATGATCTGTTTTAGATACTACAACTTTGGGTTCCATTACTTTACTCCTACGCTCAAAAACAGTATAAGAAAAAAGGCAACCACTACCCAAATCATAATGGAGTATCTGGTTCTGACTTACCGAAACGTTTTCCAGATACACTTAGTGGTGGAATATCGGCTGTTTCTATGAAGCAAATCTCAACCTCCGTGTCGTGAATTTCCATTTGCTCATCTGGTGGCAATGACTTATAGAAGTTCATTGCCGATTCCATCAGAAGTCGTGGTGATACATGCCACGGCCAATCATCGGGTTTTTGGTTAGGCATATTATCAAAAGGCCAAGCCATTGTTAGCACCTACCATTCCAAGGTGTATATGTAAATTGACCACCATCGGCCTGTGTTGAGTTTCCTGTTGGCTTAAAGTTTATGAAACTCCACCTTCGTAGTGCTTTTTCGAGTGTGCCACCAAACGTCCAGCCATATACACACTCCCAACCACTTTCTGTTTTATTACTACGCTTAACTATTTGATATCTCGAACCTATCAACCAGTCTTTCAACCCGTGATACTTTAGTAGATATAGTGTTAGCTGTGGTTGTGGTGCAATTGCAGCCAGATAATCATCAATCTGCTTTTCGGTTGGCTGATCCATCAGCGTGCTCGTTCTTTCAGTGCTATTTGTATCTTTCCAAGGTAAATACCAGGAGCATATTGAGCTTTTCTCCACTTGAACGGTGCCCAAAACCATCCACTGATATAGTAAAACCGTTTGAACTTTCGCTTATTGAAATGGTGTGTCATTACTAGCGCCACCTTTCTATTCCAAAGCGCCACAGGTAAAGGACAGAATATGTTTGGCTGGAAAACTTTCGCCGTGTTTGTTCGATGTGTTTTCTAAACCATGAAATACGGAAGTGCTTTCCGTAGTAGATGTATTTCCAGTGGTTTTGCTCGACGTATTCGTAGGCCATTAGCGTATCTTGGCGTGGATCAGAAAACCACGGTAGTAAGCATCAACGTATAGCCCGTGATAACTACTCCACCGCCACTTACGTGTAAACCACCAGCTACGGTTATATCCGAACATATTACAACTCCTTGTATGAGTAGTTTTCTGTAGCATCCTCAAGTGTAGATGCAAAGATGATGCGTAAGCGTATGCACTCACTTTCAGGATCAAGCTTTCTTAAGGTAGCGTAGGCGATATTAGCTATCTCTATAGAATTGCAAGGAATTACATCGAAGATATCATCTACTAACCCCGTAATGATATCCGATACAACTAGAATATACATTAGTCGTTGTCGCCATCTGCATCACCATGAGACGTTTTGTCCTGGCACCAATAAACGTCCTCAAGGGTGATTTGTGTTTTGATACACGTTGTCAACGCAGAGTTCTCATTAACCAGCTGGTCAATGATTATTTCATCACTACGCTCGTTTAGTTGTACAACATGTATTTGTGTTTGCAACTGATGGATTTCATTTCTATGGTGATGGACGGCTATACAAATACCTAGTATTACCCCTATTACAACACATAAAACAAGATTAGAAAACGATATCTTGAGAGCAGGCAGCATTACTTTTTCTCCTTGTCGAGTTTGTACCTAGATACACGAAAAGGGCCAGCTTATTAGGCTGACCCCTTAGTGCAAACCTTTGAATGAGTTAGGACAACGTGCATAATGTGCTGCAAGATTCAACGCATTGAACAACGCTTGTTCTGCAACACGTAATGCATAACGAGTTTGTCCTAAACTATAAAGTTCAGATTTCCCTTTTGCGTCTTGCCAGGGAATTGCTTGCTCTGCTGTGCTCAGCATTTCACGCATTGCTTTCATTTGCTCGACTTCTTGAGCCGTAAATATCTTTGGCATTATTTGTCGCCGCCCCGTTCTGTGTAAGGATACATCGGAAGTATTTGCCAATCCTTGCTACAAAGCGTAGATGCAATCGCTTCCGCTTTCTCTTTTGTAATAAACGGCCCAAGCACGACCATACGATCTGTCGCGATCTCCCTGTACATAATTACATACTGAACATCAAAAGTCACGTACAACACCACCTTTGTAGTAATTGCAAGATAACACGTAGCGGTACTAACTCGTTCGAGTAATCAGTTGATAGTTGATTACAGTTAGTACCGCTCCGTATTAGCTCACACCATAATGGGGGTGGTGTTTACTAAATGCTAAATCAGATAAGCGGACTCGTCTTCTGTGGAAACGGAGATAAACTCATTCGTTGCCATGCTCAGTACACGAATATGCCTATTAAGATTATCGATCGCATGCTCATGACGATAGGCATCCGGTTTTGTAGGCACTTCCACACCCTCTAAAGCGATGTAACACCAGCCACTGCCACGGCACTCGTTTCTTACTCTCTCGAGGAAGTCCGCATCTGAGAGTTTATCCAGTTGAGAAATAGCTGCTGTTACTTTGGTACGCAGAGTTTTGGCAGCCTCATCGTACTCGGTCTGATCCTTCTCAAAACTGGCGAAAAGTTCTACCTTTTTTGCCTCGAGCTTTTCAATGAGAACAGTACGCTCGACCTTTACTCTTGTAGTAGCCATACGAGTATTTACTCCTTGTTGTTGTGTTTGCTAAAACGGTCTACGAATAGAACCCTGATATGATCCACCAGGATTTACTGCTCCATTACGAATGGCCTTAGTTTGTCCTTTAGAACCTTTTCGGCCACCTTTAGGAACACTATGAAAGCGGTACTTTCTCATGTACCTACGCTTCCTTTTTCGATCGGCGCTTTATACGGCGCATATGACAAAGATTTCCTGCCTGCCGTAACAATCTACGGGTTTCTGTGCGCCCACGCTGCTTGATGTATTTTCCTGTGGACTTGTTATGAGCACTACGCCGCAAATTTCCTTGCGTTGTTCCTTTTGCGTGATGTTCTCCCGACAAACTAAACTCCTTTTCTACAACTTGACAAGTTGGTTGGCAATGCCTACTGCAACAATGCCCCACATAAATGATAGGAGTATTGCCATACCAAAAGATAGTGTCAGAACTAATACTGTAGCCCCGCTAATATCTAGCAGCAGTACTAGTCCGAACCACTGTAAAGCTTTTTGAGTATGCTTCGACACTATAGCTCAACCTCCCTCGTAATGGTGACGATGTATTCGTCGTTCAAAAGATGGGGGCCTTTTGTGAGCATTTCTTTTTCTGCACTAGCAAAATCGTCAGCGACAACTATAGTGCTCCAACGATTTCCTGTGACTATACACTCGACCCAAATCTTGTAGCGATGCAAACTAAATCACCACCTTTACTAGATCCCAAATCGGAGAACATTCTACAATGCTTCCGTCTGGAAGATTGTGATCTACAACTTCTGGCCCATATGAGTCAATGCAATCTATCGCATCTTCCTCACTATCAAACTTGTGCAACTCGCCGTCTGATGTAAACACGAGGAATTGTGTAGCCATATTGTTTTTACAACTCCTTTACCAGCTGGTCAAACTCGTCGTCTGTCCGTGCAATATATCTGTGACCCTGTTCAGCTCTGCCTTTGTGTAATGGTGCGGCAGATTTTCACTAGCAACATGCGCTAGTGTTCGCATGGTTTTATAACCCCTTTTTGTTGGTGGAATACCTAACTACTTTTGTACTAATGCCGGAAGTGGGATTTGAACCCACAAACCCTAAACGGGTAACAGATTTTAAGTCTGCTGCGTTTACCAGCTTTCGCCATTCCGGCAACGCTTAGGAGGTATAAATCTCTCCGTAATGATTGATGGTATGGCAAACCTCAGAGAAGTTCCGAACGTAAACACGTCCGACCCTTTTGTGGTCAACAAAAAGAGTAATCTGGAGCATACCACGAACGGGCAAAGTCTCGAAGGAAAACATTTTTCACAACTCCTTTCTGCCGAAAACATTTTGCTTACGGCATTCGTTTGTGATTTCCACTTTACAGCCCTTTCTATTGTAGTGTAGTAACTTGACAGAGCATAGCTTTTTATGGCTAACTACTTGGTGTTTGCCAACACCTGCGGAAAGTATAGGGTGGCCGTAGCCTTCGCAGCTTCGACAAAGGCGATACCTACCCTACCTGTCGGAACCGGCCTATGTGCGAGAGCCGCGTAAACAACTCCCTCGCGTGAAAGCTCGAAATGCTTAGCAGCTGCAACGTGTTTGTTGGCCATAATAAAGCACTTATCCCTTCTATCGAATTATGCAGCATTAACCAAAATACGCAACACGTAACTAACTATGTAACTATCTAGTTTGATAATTACATATAAATACAATTAGCAGTTTTATTGCTTTTACGTGTGTTGTCAAAAACGTAACACTGATGCTTATGCTTACTTATGGAATGATATCAATAGAATATAAATAGAATTGAGTTCCCGATATGAGTTCTATTGATGTCTTTCCATAAGTAGTGCATAAGATAGTAACAAGCCCTGTTTATGGAATGATATCAATAGAACTCAATTCCATTGATTATCATTTGCATAAAACGCTGCATATTATGCAAAATCCTGCATACAATATCTATTGATTATCAAAGGACTTGGTTTCTAGCAAACTCACGCGGNNCGGGCTTTTCCTTTTTTGTCCAACGTGTTTTCACTTGTGGCGCAGTATGCATACAGGGCGCGTTTTTATGCAGGGATATAGCAAAGCAGGGGTAGGCTGTGACGCCGTACCCCTGCTAGTGTGCGCGTGCTGGTATTACTTCTTCGCCTTCGCTGCTTTCGGCTTCTTCGCCTCGGCCCGCTTGCTGATGATGATTCCGTCTGTCCGCTCGAACCTGTCATCGCCGAGGGGATGGGGCGTACCGCTACCTACCTTCACGTCGAACCAAACGAGTAGCCCCGCTGCCTTGAGGGCTGCGCTTGCTGTCGTCTTCAGGGCTTGCCGCTCGGTGGAACCGTGCTTCTCTCCGGCATGCTCGCCGGTAGCGTGAATCTTGTAGCTGCCAGCTGCAGGGTACTCCACCAGCCCGAACCGCTCGAACCCCAGGAGCACACGAGTATCTGCAGGAAGAGCCTGCAGCTCGTCTTTGTTCTCTAGTACGTAGCGAACGATCGCTGCGGCCGAACCGCTACCCTCCGTCAGTGCTGACAGCGGGACGGTGGTTGTGATGATATCGAGCATGTTGTACCTCTCTTTGTAGTGTTGCTTGCCTGGTCGCCTACGATGAGGCGAACAGATTAGATAGCCATCGATCCCACTTCGCGCAAAGTGCGGAGCTGCATCGTACAGCCCTTCCAGCTGCGTTTCGCTTAGTACGATTCGATCCTCCCCTCACGTGTTAGTGGGCATCGGGTGATAAGCAGCGCAGCTACGTTAAGGGCTGCGCTGAGTTTTGTGGCTTCTCGCTGAAGCTCAGCGAGCCATTCTGTATGAGTGAATTTTTGATACATTTCGAGCTGCTGTAAGCATAGCATTAATCTAGGCTTATGTTTTCTGTTTAGGCAACAAATTGTGCCCTTTTGCAGGGGTTTTCGCTAGGGACTGTATGCCGGCGGTCGCAAATGCCCGACCATCGTATTCGTGTATCTCCAGTTTGTCCTAATCGTTAATATACGATTGTATATTGTGTTAACTCCCTTATATGTTTAACTAATTCCTAAGTGACTGTTTTCTCATCTACAATGTAGGTATGGATCAAGAACCCGAGCTGACCTCCACCACCCCCATCACGCCTCCTATGGGTGAACCTTTAGTCGATAGAGGCAAAACTCAAGCACTCATTGATGAGTACAATCGCGCCGTTGAGCAGGAGTTCAATATTGAGGCCGACCCGACTCTTGAAGACCCCGAGGAGATTGCACAGAGGGCACGTAAAAAGCTAATCGCCTTAGTGCCACAGGCCATCAACAAACTGGCTGATCTGCTTACAGCTGGTGGTACACAGCAAATTCAAATGGCTGCCGCTAAGTTTATTATTCAGGCTGCTTTCGACAAAAAGCTCATCACGTCGGATGAAAGCCTTAATGATCTATTCCGCAAGCTACAACTAGACGACAACGACAATAGTGATACTGCCAATGTCACAGCCGATCTTAAACACAAAAACAAATAATCACCACTTTAACTAGATCGCGCGACCAGTGCAACGCACGTATGATCGATCGGTCTGCGCGGGGGGTGGGTTGCGGCGATCCACCCCCACACCTTTAGCCGACAACAAAGGAGCCGATAATAATAATGTCAATGTCTGAAGAAGCCAAGTACATTCAAGATATCTTAAAGATTTACTCAGTAACTATTACCAATATACAAGCCGAGAAGTTGGTAATTCTTTTTAGGGATACCTATCGTGGCAAGGAGCCACACTATGGCCAATATCTCTTTAATCGCTGTATGCAAGTTTATGATATTTTGCATGGTAAAAGTAAATCCAGTTATAACGCCACAGTCCTCGAGATTTTAGGAGAAGCCGATAGCAATGATACCAACACCTGAACAAGAAGCAAAGCTAGCAGAGTGGTTAGCTAGCTTATGGCCGGACTTTGTAGCTAAAAAAATAATCAACGATATTAAGCCCATTGCCGAAGGTGCTAAACCACATAATGAACGCCAGCGTCAAGTCTATGCCATTCTATTTCCAGAAGGTAAAGGAGAGAACAATAATGAGTTGTAAAAGTAACGATCAATTTAATGTATGCCCCAAGTGTGGTTATTGCCCTTGTTGTGGCCGTAGTAATACGCCACCAAAAATCTTTATTTATCCACAGCCTTACACTACTCCTTATATTGGTACAACGCCATACACAATTACTTGGTCAACTACATCTGGTACAGGTAGTGGAAACTCAGCCACGTCTTCTTGATTTGTTCTGTGGGGGCTTGACTGGATGAGTAAGCGCGAACTATCTAATACTATTCCACCCGCCTATACAAAATTTATTGGATGGCAACTAAAGGAGCATCTTAATGCCTAATACGCCGCACTTTACATTTCATGTAGTTAGTTTACCCCATACGCAGACGATCCAAGATCAATCTTGGTGTGCCTTTACCCAAAAGGTACGCAAGTTTTGTAACATGATGAAGTCACTTGGTCACACTGTATACCTCTATGCCAGTGAGCAAAACGAGGCAGCCTGTGATGAGTTGATTACCTGCATTACTATCGAGGAGCAAAAGAGCTGGAATCTCCCCGATGATATGGAGAACTTTAGCTTCTCGCATGATGCCCCATACTTTAAGCTATTCAATGCACGTGCAGCTACAGCAATTCAAGAGCATGGCAAGGCTGGTGACATCATTGCCATTATTGGTGGTAACTCACAGCGAATCGTTTGTGAGCTAAATCCTACGCTGATCGCTAATGAGTTTGGAATTGGCTACTGTGGGGTTTTTGCCCCTAACAAGGTCTTCGAGTCCTATGCTTGGATGCATACTACCTATGGTGCTTACAAATCGTCTAATAGTAATGGTGAGTGGAGCGATGCAGTAATTCCGAACTACTTCGAGCCTGATCGATTCGATTTTACACCTACACCTAATCAACCTCCGTACTTGCTATATCTTGGGCGACTGATTGAGCGTAAGGGCTTTAATATTTGTACAGCACTTGCAGAGCATCTTCGTATGCCCTTAAAGGTAGCAGGAGGCCAAAAAGAGGATAGTATTAAGCTAGATCGTCCATTCATTGAGTTTCAGGGCATAGTAGGCCCCGAGGAGCGTTCTAAGTTAATGGGTGGTGCAACCGCTGTACTCGTCCCAACTGTTTACATTGAGCCGTTCGGTGCCGTAGCAGTTGAAGCTCAAATGTGTGGGACACCAGCTATCACAACCGATTGGGGTGCGTTCACTGAAACTGTAGACCCCAAGTTTAGATGCCGTAGCTTTGACGAGTTTGTCGCGGCTATCGAGTTAGCCAAAACTTTCACTACAGAACAACGGGCACAGTTGCGTGCTAATACCATCGACAAGTACTCTTGTGATACACTTCGGTGGGATTACCAACGCTACTACGAACGAATCACGAAGGGTCATAATGCCTCGTAAACAACCAATTGTTGATCGCCGATCTTACTTCAAAGAGATTGGTTATGAGCCGCACGGTCCTGAACAGTGGCAGTTCCATGACTCAACCGCACGCTTTATTGTTGCTTGCTGTGGGCGGCGGTTCGGAAAGAGTACGATGGCCGCACATGAGTTCGGTGCCTATGGCTTTACTCCTAATAGTGTCTACTGGATTGTAGGCAAAACCTATACTGTAGGTGAAAAAGAGTTTCGTATTGTTCATGATGATTATGTACGCAAGCTTGGTCTACATCATCACAAAGGCTTCAAGTGTAGCTATAACCCCAAGCAAGGTGATCTGCGTATGACTCTACCGTGGAATACAATCATCGAGGTAAAGTCTGCTGATAAGCCAGATAGTATTATTGGAGAAGGTTTGGACGGCCTTATTCTATCCGAGACAGCAACACTTGACCGCGAGATTTGGGAACAGTATATTGGACCCGCTTTAGCAGATAAGCGTGGATTTGTAATCATGCCCAGTACCCCACGCGGCTATAACTGGTTCAAAGATATGTATGATCTCGGACAAGGTGATCTCACAGGTGATTATGCTTCTTGGCGATTTCCTACATGGTCAAATGCTGCTATGTTCCCTGGTGGTCGTTTAGATCCCGAAATTCTACGCATGGAAGCAACCACGTCCGAGCAATTCTTCCGCCAAGAGATTTGTGCTGAGTTTACGGCCTATGTCGGCCAAATCTATGACGAGTGGGATTATGAAACCCATGTAACACGTGGACCCATTGTATACAACCCACAGTGGGCAAACTATTGGGCCATGGACTTCGGTTTCCGCGATCCCTTTGTTTGTCTCGATATCATGGTCGATCCAATGGATAACGTTTATGTATGGCGTGAGTACCAAGTATCGGGGATAAGTACATGGGAGCATGGTCATAAGTTACTAAACCGTGATAACCCCGATCAGTTCCATGTAGACGTTTGCTATGCCGATCCACGTGGTCCCGATGAGATTGCCACCTTACAAGCTCTTATACCTAAGCCCTTTGTAGCCACACCTGTGCCCTGGATTCAAGGTATCGAAGCTGTTAAGCGTGCGATGAAGTTGCAAGTCGATGGTAAGCCCAAACTATTTATCGATCCATCTTGTAAGCACTTGATTCGCCAAATTGAGCAATTACGCCACCGAGGTTCTAAAGAGGGCCACATGGCTACTCTTGAAGGACAGTTTAAGAGTGACGATCATGGTGCAGATGCTCTTAGATACTTTATGGGGCCTTACTTTGTGCTCGGGGCCAATAGTCACCTTTCTGACGTGTATAATACAGGAGGTAGAGATACTGAGTCCTTTTTCCAACTAACACAAGGATTTTCATTAGAGGACACACTTAAGTGGCTATAATTCCTCGTAAAAAGACAAGCTATACGGCTACAGGTACTATAGCACCTGACTCTAGTGGGCTTGAACAAGGATCAGCTAAATCCTCCAGTATTTATGAGAACGTACCAGACTTAGCAAGTCGCGCGCTCGCTGTTCGTACATATAAACAAATGAGTCGTAGTGATGCTGCTGTTGATGTATCATTACGAGCTGCCAAAGTCCCAGTTCAGAGCGCCGAATTCTTTATAGAGGCTTTTGATAGTAAGCCAGTCAATCAAGACATTGCAGAGTTCTGCGAGTTTACTCTGTTTGATAATCTATCAAAGCCGTTTGCACTCGTACTCGAGGATATTCTTCGTATGTATGAGTATGGCTTTTCAGTACTTGAAAAGGTTTGGACAGTTGGGGAGTGGGCGCCAAAGCGAAGCGGGGCCAACACTAAAACATATACAATGCTCAAGAAGCTTGGAGTCAGACCTACTCCCACAATTTCGAAAGTAGTCTACGATGATAATGGAGGGCCTGCCGGTATCGAGCAAGTTGCTATTCGTGCCGACGGAACTACCGATATTGTTCCTATTCCTATCGATAAGCTAGTGATCTTTACGATGAATGGTGATGGCAATGTTGAGGGTCAGTCACTTCTACGGACATCTTATAAGCACTGGTTCTACAAAGAAAACCTTTATAAGATTGACGGGATTCAGAAGGAACGTCATGGTATGGGCTTCCCTACCATCGAACTTCCCGTTAACTTTACACCTAAAGACAAAGCTGTTGCTAACGAGTTAGTACAAAATATTCGTACTAATGAACGCGGTGGATTAGTTTTACCCCCAGGTGTCATCTTTAAGTTCGCTGATATTGTTGGGCAGCCCGTAGACGTTATGCAATCAGTAGAGCATCATAACAATATGATTATGCTTAATGTCATGGGTCAGTTTATGATGCTTGGTCTAAGTGCTGGTGGCGGTCGTGCCACAGCCGGGGCGGGGCAAGATATGTTCAACAAGTCCTTAAAGTATGTTGCTAATCTTATCTGTGACTATTTCAATATGTATGTGATTCCGCAGCTAGTAGGTTATAACTTTCAGACCGTCGAAATGCCCAAACTCCGCGTCCGCAACATCGGAGAGACAAAAGACTTGCAACAGTGGGCATCAGCCGTCTCGAATCTTATGTCACAGAATGGTATCACAAATGATCTCGAGACAGAACAGTTCCTACGCAATATTTTCGATCTACCATACAAGCAAGGTGACAAGCAAACACCCGAAGCTAATAGTAAACCTACATCGGCAGGTAAAGCTGAACCTAATGTTGCTCAGCAAGATGCTGGTAATATGCCTAAGCCTACCGATAATGCACAACCATGAAACGTGCTCGGGCAGCTAAGCAAAGTCGTAGAGCACAACATGCTCGCACAACTAAGCGGGCAACAAAAACTAAAACCGCCCCACAGGTGGGGTCAGCAAAGTAAAGGAGGGTAGATAAAGTTGCGAGACAAAAATAACACCAAAAGTAAAGATTATCCACAGATTAGTCGCTTCGTCTCGGAGTCGTCTTGGGCTATCCTTCCTGATACGTTTGCGACTATTATGGAAATCTTAAATCGACACAAGCGCGGTGATAATTTATCTGAAGATGAGATGAGTAATATTATTCAGGAAGCTCGCGCAGAACGACAAGAAATTCCCGTCATTAATGGAACTGCAGTTATCCCTATTCATGGCGTTATTGCACCTAAGATGAATACAATGACAGAAATGAGTGGTGGTACCTCACTTGATATGTTTGGATCACAGCTAACAGCTGCTATCAAGAACTCACAGGTGGATCATATTGTCCTGGACATTGATAGTCCTGGTGGTATCTATGCTGGAGTACCCGAGGCTGCGGCCATGATTAGAGAGGCTAAAGCCATTAAACCCATTACGGCTGTTATCAATAATAAGGCACTATCAGCCGGGTATTACTTGGCAGCTCAGGCCACTGAAATTACGTGTCCACCTACCGGAAGTGTTGGCTCGATCGGAGTCTTTACGGCCCACGAAGACCATTCTAAAGAGATGGAGATGGAGGGCGTCAAGACTACACTTATTAGTGCTGGTAAATATAAGGTTGAGGGCAACCCCTTTGAACCACTATCTCCTGAAGCACGTGCCTATGCTCAAGATCGTGTAGATGAGGAGTATCAGCAGTTTGTGAGTGATGTAGCAGAGGGACGTGGAACTAATTATGCTCACGTTCATAATCACTTCGGTGAGGGCCGGGTAATTTCTGCTGAAAAGGCTTTAGAGACTGGTATGATTGATCGTGTGGAGACTCTTGAACAGGCGTTCGGAACCCTCACCCATACTTCTGTGGGCTTTTCTAGCGCCGCAGGCCAAACCGGCCAAGTTTTTACTACAAAAGCTGAGGTTGCTGATTTAGAGCATTCTGAGCCTGGATCGGGTAGTCCTCCAACTCCCAGAGAAACACCTAAAGAAAAAGATGCTTCAGGTGGTTGGCGTACTGATACACCCGATGAATTCAAAAACGACGAAGAAGCGAAGGGAGGTAGTATAGTGAACCGTGAGCAGCTAATTGCTTATTGCGAGAAGCTAGGTATCCAAGTCACAGCGGAAGATACCGATGAGACTTTGAGTGCTAAGTTTGGTGAGGCTCTCGACGGTGTAGTGTCTGCTGCTCCAGAAGATACTACATCTTCCTTCCAGACGCAATTTCCTGAAGAGTTTGCGCGTATGGTTGAGTATGAGGCCGATAGACGAGCTTCGAAGGCAAGAGAGTTCTCAAAGGCATATCTTACGCCTGGTACCACTGGTTTTTCCTCACTCGTAGTTGATAAGATTGAGGATGCACACCTTAAGGTACTGGCTGGTACTGTTTCAGAGGATGATCTTAAGGAATTGCTTGATTTGGCTCTAGCTGGTGTTGTGGATTATAATGAGCTAGGTTCAAATAAGGGTAAAGAACCTACCGAAGATTCACCGCAGGCGTTTGTAGCGCGTGTTGATGAGTTGAAGGTAGCAGGACAGACACACGCCCAGGCTGTCAAGCAGGCAACTACAGAGTTGCCGAAGGCAGCGGGCGCTTATAAAAATGCTGCGAAGCCAGCGTAAGAAAGGAGGTAGATAATGGCTTCAGGTAACTTTGTTTTGGATAAGGGTTACGATGCTGCGGCGGCTATTACGAAATTCACTGGCGTTAAGTTCAGTGCAGATCATACCGTCACGCCCGTTACTGCCTCTAGTGATATGTGCATTGGAATCGCACAGTTTGGGGTAACTGCTCCTGAGATTGTTAAGGGTAAGGGTGCATCGGTTAGAATTTCTGGTATCTCTGAACTTCTAACAGCAGAACCTATTGCAGTTGGGCAAGCAATTGCAGTAAATAGTGCCGGTAAAGGTAAGGTAGCTGTTCCTGCTACCGATAATGTTATTGGTATTTGTACAGAGTCTTCGGATGGTGCAACGGGTTCTCGTTGTTCTGTTAAGCTAGACTTTGCTTATAAGCTCACACCTGGCCCGTCTGGCCCGTCTGGCCCTAGTGGTCCTTCTGGCCCCAGTGGACCTTAATTACAACGCTGAGAAGGAGGTGAATCAATAAATGTATGATCCTGGTCAACTTTATTATGATCCGATCCTAACAGGGTTCTCGACTGGTTATGGTGAGGGTCAAAATCTGTATGGCGAAGCGGTCTGTCCGGTAACGGCTGTTAATACTCAGTCTGGTAAGTACCTGACTTTCGACCGTTCTTCGTGGCTGATTCACGAATCTCGGCGTGAGCCTGGTACTGTTGCTAACGAGGTTGAGGGTGGAAAATGGAGTTCGGATACGTTCTCCGTTCAAGAACACTCGCTTCAGGCATCCGTTAAGGATGAGGAATTGCAGCAATATCATTCCCTCGGAGGTCTTGCCAATACCACCTTTGGTGGAGGCATCGATCTTAACCCCGAGCGTGACGCAACAGAGTTTATTACTGGTGCGCTCTTGCGTGAGCATGAGTTGAAAGTAGCTACTCTGGTGCGTAATCCGGCTACCTATACAGGTGGAGCCTCTGGTTCACACGTTCAGGCAGGCGCAAGTGGAACGTATTGGGATGCTACTGGTGCATCTGGTAGTAATCCTATTGCGGACATTCGCAATGCTATTCGTGTTATCCAGGGTGATATTCGTAAAACTCCGAATGTTATGCTACTCCCGCGTATTGGGGCTAGCTATCTGGAAGAGCACACGAAGATCATCGATCGCTATAAGAACTTCACTCTGTCACAGCCCGATGCTTTCAGAATTCTAACAGGTTTTGAGGGCACAATCTATCTTGTTGATAGCGTGTATAACTCTGCTGATAACGTAGATGTGGCTGAGAATATTGTCGAGTTCTGGGGCAAAGACGTGTGGATTGGTTATGTCGATCCCGCAGCCGGACAGCGTACTCGAACGTTTGCTAAGACGTTCGCTCAGACCTATCCGAGCGGTGATCTTCGTCCGACCGAGCGTTGGCGTGAAGAGCCTCGTAAGTGTGATGTAATCCGAACTTCCTACAAGTACGATCTGAAGGTTATCAGTCCGGACGCAGGCTTCTTGTTCGATGATATCTTTAGCTCAGCTGCTTGGTAAGAGATAAGGATAAATAAATGCCTATAGAAGTGTTAGCCTCTTACAGTGATATAAATGTACAGTTACCTACGACATTTGCAGTAGATGCAAATACCGAAGGAATTGATGCGGCATCTTTGGATGCAATTAGAATTGTAAGAGGCTCACTTCTTGGGGTGTTTTCTCCAACAGTCATTGCGGGTTGGGACTCCCCGACACATACTCCTGAGTTGATTCGGGGAGTCGCTGCTCGCTTAATTGCTGCACTAATGTATAGTCGTCTATTTGCTGCACAAGATTCTGATACACCTGACTTTGCTAATCAAAAATATAGAGCCGCAATGCAGACCCTTAAGCAAATTCGTAGTGGTGAACTAATTTTACTCGATGTTGATAATACAACTTTACTAACTGCCGGATGGTCTAATACCGATTTTTATCCTAACGCCGAAGCCAGTGGCCCCATCTTTACGCTTGATATGGAGTTCTAATGCCCTACGAGCGGACTAGTGGCATAAAATTTTCGGGGGATCGCGTTAATGCCGGAGGCAGAGTTTTCTCTGATGCCGCCTGTGCTATTGAGTATGAGTGGGTACCTGAGCCTGCTGTTATTGCTCGTATGTTTGCAAACTATGCAAACTACTTGAAGGGCAACATAATGTACTTAGAAAAAGTAGGAATCGCCCTCAAACTTGATATGCTACAACGCTTCGAAGCCGAAGTTTCTCCTGGTGGTCAGCCGTGGGCACCCTGGAGTACCATTTATGGTGGTCGTGCACGCGGGCGTGGGCAAACTAAAATTCTTGATCGTACTAGTGAGCTTAAAGCTACAGCCCCCGAGGGCTACCATTTAGCTGGCAATGCTATCTATTATAGTACCGCTGGATTACCTTATTACTGGCATTGGATGGAAGGTGGAGCTACTCAGCATTTTACCACCTCAGAGGGTGATATAGGTACAGCTGATACACCCGCGCGCCCATTCATTGGTTTATCTGCTGATGAGATTGCAGCCATTGAGACTGCTTGGGAAGCTTGGGTTCTAGCTCCTATTGGTGGTGTTGGTGGTGCTGCAGGCTACTCCTTACGATTCTCTAGTCTCGGTAAGTCCTTCATGGGTTGGAGTGCGATGGGGTACTATCGCCCCGGACACTATGGTTTTATTTCCAAGAACCAGTTCTTTGGAGGTAGTAACCTTTAATGTACACACAACCCGAACAGATCATTGTATACTTAGAGACATTCCTAAAGGCCCATGCCACAACTTTAGGTTTACACTATGTATGTGCCGCTGCTGATGCCGAGGAGATCGTACCCGCTTTTCCGGCTGCTATAATTGTAGCAGGATCAAAAAGCAAAGAGAAAATAATTTCTCATAAGTTTGGTATTGGATTAACAGCAGAAATTTTTATTATGCATGGTGATCTAACTGAGGATCATAGAGATCGTAATATAGCCGATATGGTATTAGCTAGTGCAGTAGAAGCATTACTTGATAATGATCCCACACTTGGAGGAAATGTAGTTGATGGTTATATCAACGGTATTGATCCAGGTTTTGTGACCCGTAAGAAAGGTACAGGTATAGTTATCACATCAAAAATGTCTTGGATTGGGATCAGTCGATCAACATTCATTTAGGAGGCTAGATGGTAACAATTACAATTAATTATGGTGGATTTCCTAAAGGAACTGAAGTTGCAATTAAAGACCTAGGCAGCTTTCCGAACTCAACACCTGTGGTGCTTTCTGAGGAACGGGTCGCCGCTTTTGAAAACAAAGTAGGCGTCGATATTGCGGACTTTTTTGCAACTTCCCCACAGATTAGTATTGAAAGTAAAAGTACTCTTATTAACAAAAAGACGGAGGAGGTGACAAAGTAAATGGCAACAGCAGGACTTGGTGGTACTGGTTGGCTAGCAATTTGTTTCGAGCCTACAATGGGCACGTATGTAGCCCCTGGAGCTTCTGGTTCCGGTGCTATTTATGTACCAATCCTGAGTGAGAGTTTGTCCTATAAGGATGAAAAGTATTACTCTGAGCAGATTCGTGGTGACTTGATTGAGTCAGCAGTGGTTCCTAGTTATTACCACGTCGAGGGTGATATCAAGATGGAAGCGGACGCACAGTTCCTTCCCTACTTCTTGTATGCATCGCGGCACGATATTACTAAGGTTGGTGCTACTGGTGTAAGCGGTTCGTTTGATTATACGTTCACGCCTTCACTAGCGGCATCGGCTAGCTCAACAGGCAGCGGAGCTTACTCACGGACAGCATCAATTACTGTGGTTCGTAATGGCCTAGCATTTGGTTATGCTGGTTGTACTATGGGTTCCATTGAAGCTACACTTGATAACGGTATTCTTCAGTTCACCTTCGGCGTCTTTGGCTTGAGTGAGCAAGGACTTGGAGCTACTGGAACACCTTCGTGGGTTTCTGCGGCAATTATGGGTGCAACACAACATCAGATTCAGGTTGGTGTAGCAGCTGATCCGCCTTCGGGTCTAACAGCTTCTACTGCATTCAATGGTTATACAGCCAATATTAACTACAATGCGGCTGCACAGAACCGCGTGAGTGGCTTACGTTCGGCAACGTATATTTCCTATGGTAAGGTAGAGGCTACCTATACTACGGAGTTGGACTTTCTTGATCGTACTGGATATGATGCTTATGTGGCAGGTACAGAACAGAGTATTCGACTCGAGTCTTATAATACTCGGGGTGCGTCCGGTGCAAGTTGGGCAACGGCTACTTCAGGTGTGCGAATTGACTTCAATAGGTCTGTCTATGACGCCTATGAAGTTGGTCTTGGCTCGATGAGTGATCTTATCATGGCTAATACTACAGGTAAGGCACTTGGAGTTGCGGGTGGAAAGCCCCTTCGTATGACCGTCCGTTCCACAGCATCTATTTTATAAGCGATATAAGGAGAGAAAATGGTAGTTGTTGTTGTATCTAACGAGTACAAACGAGTTGATCTAAAGTCAGCCCCTGGAGGCTACGTTCAGATTCGACCACTTCCCTATGGAAAGAAGCTTGAGCGTCGAGACAAGTCTACCAAGATGAGTCTCGAAGCTCAGGCTCGTGGGAAGAAGGGTGAAGCTGATGTTCAGAAGTTCGAGTTGGAACAGATTTCAACTTGGGCGGCTGGCTTTGATTTTGCTTACTGTATTGGTGAGCATAATCTTACAGATCAGAATAAGAATAAGCTCGATTTTAGTGACCCAAGAGTTCTCAATCACCTTGATCCAAAGGTCGGACAGGAGATCGAAGCTGCTCTTGCAGAAATTAATGGCGATGAGGAGGAAAATCTTGAGGATTTTCTCAATCCGCCTACCTCTACTTCCGAGGCCGTGGGGAGTTAATTGATGATCCTCAACTGGCGAGAGAAGTAGTCTTGTGGACACGAATAGCCCTTCTATGCGAAACGGTAGGTTGTCTACCGAATCCGGGAGGGCTATTCCAACAAGACGAGCGTCATTTGCAACGATTAGAAATTATCTATATGCAAAGGCAGATTGCACAAAATGAGGAAATGGCGGAACGCGAAGAAGCTCAAAAAGTTGCCCATCAGCACGGTTTCTAAACATAGAAAAACAGACCTACTTATTATAGTAAAGGCCCAAAATAAGTGATTCGATCTACTGAACTTTTGCTTATTGTTAGAGCGCAGAACCAAGCTTCTGGCGCTTTACATCGTGTTGGGCGCGATATGGGTCTGCTCGGTACAATCGCTACTAGACGAAATGCTCAGTCTGCTATTACAGCACGCGGTGAGCAACTAACTATGCAGCGCCAAAATCTAATCTCGCGTAATACACTACGCCAAGCTGCCGCTGAAACACAAATGCTTACGATTCGTAAGCAGCAATCCATAGTAGCTAAAAAACTAGCAGCTGCACAAAAAACTCAAGCTCAAGCACCTGCCACTATGGGTGGACTATCATCCGGTATTTCCCGTAATCAGAAAAAATTGCTACAGAATGCACAACTTGATGCTAGTGCCCGTACTGAGTTATCAAAAAAGGTTGGTGATGCAACCGCAAAGTATAATACAGTTGTCAGGGATGCTAATAAAGCAAGTGCTGCTGAAACTTCACTACTATCACAACAGCAAATTCTGCGACAGCGAGCCGTTCAAACTCGATATCGAAGTATTCTAGCTGAGCGTCAGTTTACTCAAGCCTTAAATGCTAATACGGCTGCAGCAGATGCAAATGCTACAGCACTAGCCAAGTTGCGTAGCTTACGACTGACACAGTATACATCGGCTATTGGTACTGGTCTTATGCACGTTGGCCGTCTTATGCAAATGTTTGGTATGGTTGGTACAGCGGCCTTCGCCGCCGTAGCTGTATATGCTGCAAAGTTTAGCTCACAAGTTACTCTAGCGGCCACACAGACTCGTCTAGCCGGTCAAGGCATCGGAGTTGTTGCTAAAAATAGTACATACTTGCAAGCCCAAATTTTAGGACAGATGAAACAGTACACAGCCTCGTCTGCAGATATGGCTAAGGCTACATACGATATTTTCTCCTCGATGGACATTCCGCTTAAGCGCGGCCCCAAGATTTTGGAGATTTTTAATCAAGCTGCTATCGGTGGGCAGACCAACCTTAATGATGTTACACAGGCCGGTATCACTATCATGAATAACTTCCGTATTAAGAGCGTAGATGGTCTGCGTAAAGCTATGGATGTACTCTTTGCTACAGTCCGCTATGGTCGCATGACGTTTGGTGAGTTAACTGGTATGATGCCACAGATTTCACCTGCCTTCGCTGCTGCAGGCTATGGGCTGAAGGAAATGGGTCAGGCAGCCGCATTTATGACTCGCGTTATGCCTAATACTCGACGTGCTAGTACATCACTTGCCCGATTGGTTGAAATCTTCGCACGTAAAGACTTCGTAGCAGGTGCCAAGAAGGCCGGTGTAACAATCACTGATCTTAATAATCGTCTACTCCCCATTCCAACTATTGTGGATCGCTTGGCAAAGAAGTTCCCTGAACTTACCAAGGCTATGAAGTCAGGTAAGGGAGATGTTGCTCTTTCCAACTTCTTTAAGACTATTACAGCCCTAGGTTCTCCCACAGGCAAGGGTGGAACGATGGGTACTATTTTTGCTCGCCGTGCTTTTACCTTCTTTGTGACACAGGCAAAGCTTGCTGGTGAAACCTACAAAGAAGTTGCTAAAGATCAGGGTGAGTTCTGGAAGTCCTTCAAGGCCATGAAAGCTACTCCTGGTGTTAAATGGAGCATCTTTATTAATCAACTAAAGGCGATTGCTATAGAGATTGGACAAGATGTAATTCCAGCACTCACTAATATGGCAAAGCCTATCGGGCAACTAGTACGTTGGTTTGATAATCTAGATCCCAAAACTCGTAAGCAAATTAGTACGTGGGCTGCCATGGCTTCTGTTCTTACCCTTGTGGGTGGTATTATATCTTGGGTTGCTGGTGCTTGGTTAAAGTTCTTGGCTGTCTTTATTCGCTTTATTGGAATCGGTGGAGCGGGTGTACTTACCTTACTAGCAATTGCTGCAGTTGTTACGGCTCTTAGTGGTCATTGGGATGGTCTTAATGGTATCATTAATCAGTTCTTTAGCTTCTTTACTAATCATGGTGTATGGGGCTGGATTGCATACTTTGGTCTAGCTAGTCTTATGGTTATGAAGCTAGTACGCACATTACTAATTCTACGAGCATCACTAGTCGCAACTGCAGTAATGCCAAAGGCTGGAATTCTTGGCCTTGTGGGTGCTCTTGGCGGGGTAGGCGCGGCTGCTGGTATAGGAGCTATTGCCCTAGGTGGAGCTGCTATAGCAGCCCTAGCTATGAAACAAGATATGGATTCCGCTAAAAGAGCTGCACAAGCTTTAGCTACAGAACTTACAGCTAACCAAAAGTTTTTTACTTATGGTGCTAAACAAAGTGGAATGATTGGACGACTACCAGGTGATATCAAAAATATCACTGATGCTAAAGTTTCACGAGATCAAGCTAAAGCAACTTGGTTAGAAGCTAAGAAGGCTAAAGCTCTACATCATACTGCTGCTAATGCTAACTTGGCTAAGCAAGCATGGCAGAACTACAATCTTGCTATAGATGCTGTTGCAGTTGCAAATAAAAATGCCAATGATAGCTTCAATGCAGTAGCACGTTCTATTGATATTACTAAGCAACAAGTTGCCCAACTCAGTGCTAAGAAAGCTGCACTTAAGACCTTACTCGATCTAGCAAAGGGGCAAACAGGCTTTACTAAGATTAAAACTCTTGGCATTGCTGGTGTCTTAGCAGAAGAGATTAGTGTGGGTGAAACTATCTTAGCCCAACGTGGTAAGAAGCTACAACTAGGTATTCGCAATATGCTTGTAGGCATGGGTAAGATTGGTGAGATTCCTAAACTAAAGGGTGGTCAATTACAACTACTTACTAATGTTGTGGCTAATGCTCAGCGTTTCTTATCTCGTCATGAAATCCGTATTATTCTAGGTCTGGATAAGGGGAAGCTTACACCCAAGATTCAAGCTGCACTTGCCCAAGCAAAACGTGATGTAGCTAAGCAAAAAGTACAAGCTAAGATTCAAGTCTTATGGACGGGTATGAAAGGTATGCTTACTAGCGGTGGAGTCTCAGCTACAAAGGATGCTAAGGCTGCACAAGCTAAGGCCGCACAGTGGTATGCTAGCCACCCTGCTAAGCTTAAGACGATTGTCATTCCTCCTGATACAAGTATACTCATGGGTGTAGGAATACAAATGGTTGGTGGTATTGCTAAGGGTATGCGCGATAAGAATGCTATTGCTGCTGCCAAGGCTGCTGCTACTTATGTAGCCAATCAAATTGAGGGTGTATATAAAGCTATTATTCAATCTTCATCACCATCTAAGCGGTTTGCTAAGACTGTTGGTGCCCCAATTACACTTGGTATCGCTGCTGGTATGTTAGCACCGAGTAACAAACCAGTGATCGAAGCTAGTGCGGCTGCTACTATTAATCTATTCCAGGGTGCTTTGATTACTAATCTTGAATCTACTAATAAAAAGCTCTCTAAGCGGACTAAGTTGCAAATCAAGAAGTGGCTTGCTACTGCTGATGCTGAAATGGCTCGTTATAATAAGACTAAGAAAAAGGGTGGTGGCAAAGAAGTTGATCTTCTAAATGCTCAAGCCAATCGTGCAAAGGCAGCCGCTAAGGTACAAAAGGTAACCATCAAGGATTTGATTAAGGATACACAAAATCAAGCTAACATGTTAGTAAAATTTAATAAACTAATGGGTACATTAACAAGTCGTGGTTTACCCATGGACTTCTTAGCACAACTCGAGGCTATGGGTACTGATGGTGTTAAGTATATGCAAATGTTGGCAAAAGCTACACCTAAACAACTTAAAACTATTATTGCTGCTTGGAATAAGGCCCAGAAGGAGATCAAGAAGGCTCAAGTCTATACGATCGCCGATTTGCAAGCTTATAAGGATACGGTCATGGGCAACCTTAAGAGTATGTATGATGACTTCCATAGTCAAATGACTGACTTTTATGGTGGAATGTTTGATGGACTTGATACTATTCTTGATGATCGTATTCAAGCAATCCAAGATAAGATCGATGCTTTTAAGTCGGCTTTTGGTGATCTCTTTACTGGTAGTTGGTTAAGTAGTGATCTCATTGAAGCTAAGAAACAGTGGGGTGCTACCCTCAACTTTACGGATATCTTCAATGATCTTCAGGCACAAACTACAGCCTATCTTAAGTATGCGGGTGACTTGATTAAGCTACAAGCGGCTGTACCGAAAGACTTGTATGATGAGATCGTCAGTCTTGGCCCGGATGCAGAACCAATGATTGTGGCACTACTTAGTGCAACTCCTGACCAAATTGCTCAGTATATTGCTATGTGGCGTAGTACCCATGATGCAGCTGTGGCTGCTGCTGTAATCACCCCACAAGATATTCTTGACCAAATGACCAAGCAGGCTGGTGACTTCACTACATGGCAAGCAAGTCTGACTGATCTTGCTACTACGTTACCTGCTGATCTTATTCAGCAGCTCACAGCTATGGGGCCAAGCGCCGAAACTTATCTACAAGCCCTTGAAGCTATGACTCCTGCCCAACGAGCACAATTTATTGAGTTGTGGACGAAGGCTGGCAAGATGATTGATACAGCTACCCAAGGTATGTTAGAAACTCAACTCAAAGTCTGGCAACAGCACGGTGTAGATGTAATCCAAGCATTGATTGATGGTATGACTGCTGCTGAACCTACATTAACTGCCTATCTGGAAGGATTGTTCAAGAATATTGTTAGTGGTGCATATAATCCTTCTGGCGGTGTTAATGCCCCTGGTGGTAGTGTTGGTACACCGCCGGGTGATAGTGGTGGTGGACGAGGGCCAGGTAATGCTCCTGTTACATATGCTACGTTCAATGTCACTGCTCATCAAGATGAATCTTTGGAATCTACACTTGGACGTGCTACCTTTAGATTAGCGAATAGGACTTAACTATGATAACTGCTGCACGATTTGTAAACGCCAATGGGCAGACGTGTAACTTCAATGACAATGAGTTGCCGTTCAACTCCTTTACTACTTCTGTGGATTGGCGCTTTACTGAACGTGATAAAGCTATGCAGCACGGTATCTGGCAAGGGCCAAGTTACTTAGGTAAGCGACTATTTACAGTCGAGGGTGAGTTATTGGAAAGCTCAGCCGGTGCTTATTGGGTAAAACGCCAACAGTTTATTAGTTCTATACTGCCTCGACCACACTTGGGCTATCAGACTGTAGGTACGCTTTACTTAACGTTCGATGGTATTAATGAAGAACTCAGTTGTCAATGTACTCTTGATGGCTGGCCTGAAATGCCATTACAAGCACTCTATCCCAGTTCGAGCAAGTATCAAATTAATTGGAAAGCATTTGATCCTAGATTATATGGTACCCTCCAAAGTTCAAATGCTACTCCTTATATTACTGCTTTGGGCGGGCGAGTATATGATAATGGTGGGGCTATTCGTACCTATGCTAATGGTACCCGTAATTACGATACTACTGTTTCCTATGCTATATTTACACCCATTACTATTACTAATAGCGGTAATGCCGAAACATATCCTGTGGTTACTTTCTATGGCCCAAGTTTTAACCCCACCTTAAGTAATGGTACACAGACTCTTTCTCTCGTTGGACTAACACTAGCCGCTGGTGAGTATGTTGTGGTAGATATGGCTGCTCGTACAGCTATTAAAAATAGTAATACTAATGTCTATAATACTGCAGTAGGATCGGTATGGTGGGCACTTGAGTCAGGTAACAATAGTATTCTCTATACTGATGGTAGTGGTTATACCTCTACTGGACTAGCTGTAATAACTTGGCGTAATGCCTATATGATTTAATAAGGAGTGATTTATTATGGCCTACACAGAGTATATTTTTCCACTACCCCCAAACTTTGCAGCAGGAGCATCGGGGGCACGAATAGGTTATACGCCTCAAAATGATCGGCAAGCAATAGGGGATCTATTAAGTGCCGGTGTTATAAGTGCCCCCACAACCATTACAGGTGATTTTGCTGTTACATGGGCTAGTGGCATGATGGTTGCTATTGCTGCTGGTTCTGCGTATGTGCCTGGGTTAAATGTAACAAATCAAGGTTTGTATCGTGTATTAAAATCCTCATTGCAAAATCTAACTATCGGGACTGCTGATGCTACTAAACCACGTATTGATCAAATCGTTATTCGTGTATTCGATCATGAAATGGATGCCTCTAACAAGTGGGAAGCTAGAGTACAAGTAATCCCTGGGACAGCAACGACGGGTGCTACATTAGATAACCGAACAGGCGCAGCCAATTTGACCACCTTAACAGAAGGTAGTAAGTCGGTCTTATTATTAGCAGATGTGTTAGTACCAGCAGGAGCAACCGTACTAGATGCAGCAAAAGTAAGAGATCAACGCATGGTAATTGGTGGAGTATGGACTCCATATACACCATTAGCAATTGTTGGTTGGGGAACACCAGATTATAGTAGATTTCAGTTTCGCTATAATGCTCCTAAAGGATTAGATATAAAATTTTATGTTGAAGGTACAAGTAATAATTCATATACAAGTTTCTTAATTCCTTCTCCTTATTATGCCCATCTTGGCTCTTCTGTTTATCCTATACAATCAGCAATATATGCTATAGATAATAGTGTGGCTGGTGTAGGTTATGCTAATTGGGCTAGTGGAGATGGTTCAATAGATTTATCTTTTGGCTATAATCTTAGTTGGACTGCTACTGGTTACAAACGTGTGGCAGGTGTAATTACTATATCTCTGGCTTAAATAATGTCTACTTTCAGAGTCATACATTACGATCACTCAGGTAAAGCTTTAGGAGAATGTACTCCTAATAACCTAAGTTTTGGTATGCCTTTGAATGACGTTGGCTATATTCAATATGACCTAGATCGAAATCACCCATTAGCAAACTATCTCTACACTCGTCCTTATGTGACGGATTGGCAATTATGGGTTGATGATATACCACTGATGGGTGGTTTACATACAAGTATTAATCGACAAGACGTGTCTAGCAATTGTATTACTGTGGCGGGTAAAGATTGGCTACACTATCTTGAAAAGCGTCAATATCCATTCAATCCTGATCCTGCCCATGTAAGTGATTATTGGTTATCACTAACTACCACCGACATTTTTACTGTAGTTAGTACTATGCTTAATACCACACTTAGTATGTCTAACAGTTTAGCATTTACGTATAGTTTTGGTACTTGTGGAAATACGATCAGTTATAATATACCTATGGGTGATACTGAAGATATTGCTAGCAAGTTAAAAGCACTTGCGGGGGGATCACCAGGATTTGACTTCTTTATCTCTTACGATAAGGTTATCACTCTTTATTCACCACATAAAGTAACTACATCTAATCTAATCTTTGAACTTGGCCGAAACTTAGCTGATGTAACTTGGACTAATAATGGACCAAATGCTACTCATACACTGGGTTTAGTCACAGGATTATCTACTAATCTCGGTGTTATGATTGAATCAAGTCAACAAAGTTTATATCGTCGTTTGGACAATTCTGTTAGTTTTGATGGCATATTTGATGCGCCGTCGTTATTAACTCAAACTACAGGGCAACAGTTACGTGATGAAAAACCAATGATTGAACTGCCATTAACGATTGTGCCTGATACCGACTTTTGGACTTATACTAGACCAGGTGTAGTTGCACAAGTAATCATACCTGATCCTTACCAAGATATTAATGACTATTATCGTATTGTTGGCTTAGAATGTACGCCGAGTGATGAAGGGGATGCCATTGTGACAGTGACAGTCGATGATCAGACGCTCTCGCTTTAAGCAAGATATATTTAGGAAGTTACAAGGTAATGACGCCGAATTAAAACAACAGACTTTACGGACTAACTTACCTTTTGATTATACAGGTACTCCTGGACCTGTTGGTCCTACTGGGAACACTGGGGCGACGGGTGCCACTGGCGCTACAGGTACCACGGGGGCAGCGGGGTCCAACGGCACGAATGGCACTAACGGCACCAACGGCACGAACGGAACCGGCTACGCCGCGACTTCTACAACCTCGCTCGCTATCGCCGTAGCGTCCAAGTCCTTCACCGTGCAAGCCGGACTCGCTTACTCGACCGCTTCTCGTGC
>QGNH01001391.1_pt1 | contig 30169 bp, 34 predicted proteins | sample 1735481 | NCBI WGS metagenome assembly QGNH01 (sample SAMN09239004, study PRJNA386568) | Viral metagenome, whole genome shotgun sequencing project. | reverse complement strand
AGGTACTTATCCACAGGACTGTTAAATGCTCCAACATGCTCCAATCTGTTCCAATGGCACACTTTGGAGCAAGCAATGCTGCTCCAATTGCTCCATTTCCCTTTAGGGAATGGAGCAAATGGAGCATGTAAGCGTGCAAATGGAGCAAAGGAACGGAAAGTAATAATGCACGGACATGCACGCGTGCGAGCGCAGGCCGAGATGCACGCGTGTCACGTTCAAACGGACATATGAACGTGACAGACAAGGCAGGCACCCGCCCAAGTGAGAGGGACACCCTCCGGTACGCTCGAAGCGCACCCTCCGCATTGCCCTGGATTGCCCGCGCCGGCGAAAGGCCTTCCCCGAATCGCGATCAAACCGGGCGCCCCCTTGGGCGTAGAGATTTTTCTAAAAATTTTTTCTTAAAATTTAATAAGTTATCACCGTCCCACCGTCCCTCCGTAAATCGGTTATTGCGTAATTACCAGCCAAAGGTGCAATATCGCGGTGGAGGGTAAACAAAAACCCTCACGGCCTCTGTCCCGTGTTGACTCACTTGCGGACAATGCTAGAAACCAGGCATCTTCGCGCACTTGCACCCGTATCTCAGCCCCCGCGCATCGCCTTCTCCCGGTTCGCGGACATGCCACGGGCCGCTGCGCGAAGCTCTGCCTCCCAACAACTTTCGAGGAGCACAATGCCGATTCATGCGACAACCCCTGCCGAACTTGCCCGCGCCAAAGCCGAGCACGACGCCGCGCAGGGAAAACCGCACGAAGGCGCTGCGCTCCCGCATCCGACACCACAGCCGGTCGCACCCGTTCCTGTGGCCGCGCCGGCCGAGCCAGTGAAGCCGCGCACCGTCGCCGACATGCGGGTTACGCTGCCCGGCTATCTCGGCCCGATCTTGCTTCAGCACTGAGGAGAAACCTGTGACCGTGATTCAACCCGCCGCGCATATCAGCGCGACGCCCGCGCCGCTCTCGCCAGCGGCAGTCGCTTCGCACGCGGCAACCGTCGCCGTCGCCGCGACCACGCCGCCCGCCCTGTCCGCGGATGTCGCGGCCGAGGTCAACCGCATCGAAGCCGCGCTCTCCCTCGCCCTGCACAGCGTGCAAACGCAATACGACGCCGATGTCGTGAAGGTCAAGGCCGAAGCGGCGAAGCTCGTCGCCGACGTCAAGTCGACGTGGAACGCCGTCAAGGCGAACGTCGGCAAGCTGATCGCGTCGCATAGCGCCGCGGCCGGCGTCGGTGCGGGTGCGCTCGCCGTCATCAAGCATTTCCTGTAGGAGCACTCGTGACCACGTACAACGCAATCCTCGCGATCGGTTTTGCCGGGAGCGCTCCGACGTTTCCGCCGGGCACGGTTGTCGCTTCACTTGCGATCACCGTCACCGGCACGGCCGCGGGCAACACCACGCCGATCACCGGACAGGTCGCGCCCAACTCGACGAGCGCCACCGTCGACATCACGGTGCCCGACACGTACACGGCGAGTGTCCAGGCGCAGGATGCGAACGGCAACGCGCTCGGGCCGCCCGCCACCGACACGTTCGTCGTGACGGCGCCTGCGACGGTTTCGCTGTCGCTGCCGTCCACGGTCACGGTCACGGTCACGACCGCCCCGTGAAGTGCTGGCGTAGGCTGATCGCGTACACGCGCTACCGGCGCCGCATCTCGTTGCGGCTGCCGTGTCATGTGCGTGTGCGCGTTCACGCTCATGCAGCTTGAGCTCGACTGGCCCGTCGAGGATAGTTCCCCCCAGGAACTATCCGACGATGCGTGGCTCGAGGTCGACTCGATCGAGGCGCCGAAGTCGCGCGTCCCGTATCACGATCTGCGGTTTGCCTGTATGCGCGGCAGCGGCCGTGTATGGGCTTGTGATGGCGAGTATGTCGCCTTTCGCCCGTACAACCACGTACTCGACAAAATCGTGAACCCTGCGTTTCAAGAACGTATCGAGAAGTTTCGCTCGAGCGGGAACATGAAGCACGTCGGCACGTTCGACGAGGTCGAGGTCTACCAGTTGCTCGAGGGCAACCCGTGGAAAGCGACGCGTGACGAGAAGTACATCGCGGGCAAGAGTCTGTGGAACGACATCAGGCACGCCGCGAAGCTCGCGTGTCTGCGCGAGTGGAAGGATTACACCGACTTGCTCGAAGCGATGGCGACCGGCATGAAGGCCGGGCGTGATCCTGATTTCGCGCGCCGCGCGTGGCAGGACGCAGTCGAGCAGGTGATGATCAACATCTACCAGATGGGCGGCCCGACACCACCCGAAGTGCGCGCTGGCGTCGAGAATGTTCGCGCGTCGCGCGGCTACGGTAAGACACCCGGGATCATCATGGTGTCCGATGTCACGGCGTCGAAAAACGTCGTGTTCGAGAAGTGAGCGATGATGACTGGCTGAACACGGACGACAGTCCGGTCGACCTCACGCCCGCGGCTCTACCCAGTGTGGGTACGATCATACCCGAGGACATGCGGGCGCGGATCGAGCTCCACGACGCTGCGTGGTCGCGCTTGAAGCCGAAGCAGAAGGTGTTTCTCACGACGTGGCGCGAATGCGGGTTCAACACCCGTAAAGCCGAGCGTATCCTGAAGGGCACACCGAACGCGGTGTCGCGCGTGACCACGCAGGATTGGTGTCACAACCCCGACTACGCGTTCGTGAAGAAAGTCCTCGAGACGACGAACGCCTCCTCGGTGCTCATACCCGAGAAGTTGATTTTGCGGCAGGACGACATCGTCGAGCAGCTGCTTGAGCCCACGCCGATACTGCACCAGGGGATGCCGACGGGGTTCTACGAGAACCGCGCGCCGGCCGCCGCCAAAGCCAACGAGAAGTTGATGGAAGCGGCGGGCATACTCAAGGGCGAGCAGAAGGCGGCGCGCGTCACGGTGCGCGTCGTGAACCTCGCCGGGTTCGAGCAAGCGGTCGACGCCGAGGTCATCAATGAGTGATGTCGTTGAGATCCGGCACCGGCCGCAGGGTCCGGTGCTCAAGGCGTATGGCGAGTCCATCGCGCCCGTGCATATCATCCGCGGTCCGTTGGGCGGCGGTAAGACGTACGAGAGCATCTACAAGATGCTCGATCTGTGCATCAACCAGAAAGCGACCAAGCAGGGTGAGCGCAAGACGCGCGGTGCGGTCATCCGTAACACGTACCCTGACCTTGTTTCGACGGTGCTCAAGGATGTGCGCGAAGTCATCCCCGAGAATATCGGGCGCATGACGATGGGGCATCCGCAGGAACTGGACCTTGATTTCGACTTGGAAGATGGTACGCGTGTGATCGCGAACATCATCTTCCTCGCGCTCGATAAGCCGGAGGACCAACGCAAGGTCCGCGGCCTCAACGTGACGTGGATATACGTCAACGAAGTCAAGGAGCTTGCGCGGGCTGTGTTCGACATGCTCACGACCCGCGCCGATCGTTATCCGCAGATTGGCTGGTCGACGTGGGCGGGCGTGTTCGGTGACACGAACGCGTGGGACCAGGATCACTGGCTCGAGGACCTTGCCGAGAAGTCGCGCAAAGGTGAGATCGTCGGCTACGAGTTCTTTACGCAGCCCGGCGGTGTCGTCAAGGTCAACGGTAAATGGGAGGTCAACCCGCTCGCCGAGAACCCAGCGACGACGCGCCGTGTGAACGGCAAGCCATCCTACTACGACAACGCTCTGCAGGGTAAACGCGAGGAGTGGATACGCGTCAACCTTGCCAACGAGATCGGGTATTCGTTCGACGGCAAGCCGGTGCATCCGCTCTACAGCGACACCATCAACGTCGCGCACCAGCCGCTGATCCCGCAGGCGGGCATCGTCGTGTGGGTGGGACTCGACTTCGGGCTCATGCCCGCCGCGGTATTCTGGCAGCGCCAGAACAACGGCCAGTGGTGGGGGCTCGACGAGATCGCAGAACCGAACGTGCCGGCGACGCAGTTCATTCCAATGCTCAAAGCGAAGTGTGCGCAATGGAATGCACTGGTGCCGAGCCTACGGTTCGTGTTCAAGGGCGACCCGAGCGGCGACAATCGCAGCGGTGCGGATGGTCGCACGACGATGCAGATTTATCGGCTGGCCGGCATCCCTGTGTCGGCGTGCTCGACCAACGACGTGCAGCCTCGGCGCGACGCGCTCGATCGGGTGCTGATGCGTACGATACCAGGGCAGCTGCCGGCGCTGCTGCTTTCGCCGCACATGAAGATGCTGCGCAAGGCGCTCGCGGGCGGCTGGCAGTACAAGCGCGTGCAGATCGGCGGCACCGAGAAGTATCGCGACGAGGCCGACAAGAACGAGTTCTCGCACGTCGGCGACGCGGCCGAGTACGGTCTGATTGACGCGGGCGAGAACTCCACGATCGGCGGCGGCACGGGTTTCGCCGCGCCGCCCGAGTGGCCCACTGGCGGCAAAGCGATCACGCCGCAGCGCGGACCATCGCGGATTTTCGACCCTGTAGGCGGCGTGTTCTTCAACGAGCCATGAGCGGTTTATCGCTGCTCGACACCGCGGACAAAAGGATTGCGGAATGGTATCTGGTCTATCACCATCGCGAACCGTACTACTGGCCTGCGAGATTCTTGAAGCCCGGCTTCCGCCACGTCGAGTTGTGCCGGCCGATTCAGTATGGTCCGGGTTTGAACGATGTGATGTGGCTGAACGTGCTCCCGAACTACGAGATGCTGAGCGTCGACGTGGATATGGACTCGCGGCCCCCGTGGGTGAAGTGCCCGGCCTCTACCATCCAACGCGTTACGGCGGCCCGTTCGGTGCCCTCTATGCGGACATGGTGTTTGGTGGGCCTGCCGTCGTGTGTTGAAGTCGCGAAGCATTGCCTAGGTATCAATTCGTTTTGGCTACGCACGCCGTGGCAACTGTACAAGTACATCGACCGCCGCGGCGGCGTCATCATCAGCGAGAGGTAGCGTGGGCGGAAACAGTAACTCGGGACCCACGCTTCAGCAACAGCAGTTGCAAACCGAGCAAGCGCTGACCAACGCGAACCTGAACCTGGAGGAGAACGACCAGCGCAAGGTCATTCTGAACTCGCTGTCGGGCACGCGTAACTTCCGCGAGTCCGCGTTGTCGCGCAGCGTCCGCGGCAACAACGACAACCCCGGTGCGCCGATCGCAGGTGGCCCGGGTACGTCGCAGCAGATCAACACGTACGGGCAGATTACGACGACACCCTCGGTCAGTCTGCTCGACTACGTGAACTCGGGCGGCTCGCAAGGTTCCGCCGGCACCACGGGCAGCACAGGCGGCGGGCGCGGCGGCGCGGGCGGCGGGCGCGGCGGAAGCGGCAACCGATGACGCTGATCTCGAAACTGCCGGCCGATCTCGAGGACGTGGAAGCGCTGATCAAGCGCCGCAAGAACGCCGAGATGAAAAAGGACTTGTGGCGTTCGATTTATCGCGACGCCTATTTGTATGCGATGCCTGCGCGGGAGACGTTCACATGGCATACCGAGGGGCAGTACAAGAACCGGCGTTTGTTCGACTCGACGCTACAGGAAGCGACCTACACGGCCGCGAACACTTTGTGCGCTCTCCTTTTCCCGAGTTGGCAGAACTGGGCGGACTTGACCCCCGGTGGGGGCATTTCGAAAGACATGCTCGACAGCAAACCCGAGATCGTCGCGGGACTGCAGGCGGCGACGAAAATGTTCTTCGCGTATCTGAACGCGTCGAACTTCAACACGGTGATCTCGGAAGCCGCGCTCGATCTTCAGGTAGGGACTGCAGCGTTATCGTTTGACGAAGGTGACAATGAGAATCCATTCATCTTCCAGTCGATTGCTCTTTCCGCCATTGAAATTGAGGAAGGACCAAACGGGTCTATCGAGACGACCTGGATGGAGCGCCATCCTCTGGGTCGCAATCTTTTGCGCATGTACGACGGCCTCGAGATGCTGGACCTTAGCGCGGCGACTCGTGACAAGATAACGAAGAAACCAGACGAGAAGTTGCACATTTTGCAGGGTGAAGTATTTCACCCTAAAACGAAAAAGTATTTCGGTATTGTGGTCGACCTTGAGGGCGGCCCCAACATTATCTGGCGCTACGACTATGGCCCCAGCAACCCGACAATCGTCATGCGCGCCTCGAAGTGCGCGGGCGAGACTTATGGCCGTGGACGGGTGCTACTTGCGCTGAGCGATGCTCGGACTCTGGACAGGATGCAAGAGTTCGTCCTGACGCAAGCGGCTCTACAGGTAGCACCCCCGATGACGGGTGTCAGCGACGGGGTTCTAAACCCGTACACGGCCAGCTTGACGCCGAACACGATTATACCAGTCGCCAGTAATGCCGATAATTCGCCATCGCTGCGGCCAATCGAACTCGGCGGCAACTTCAACATCACCGAACAGATGATGAAGGACTTGCGGGAGCGCGTGCGTCGCACGATGCTCGGGCCGGAACCTTCCGAGGGTCCCGTCAAGAGCGCCACCGAGATTTCGGTCGCAGATCGCAACCGCCTGTGGGCAATGAACGGCGAGTACAACCGCATCCAGGGTGAAGGGCTCGCGAAGATCGTTGCCCGCGGGTGTTTCATCCTGCAGAAGAAAGGCTTGATGCCGCGTTTCAAGATCGACGGCCACACGGTCACGGTCAAGTACACCAGCCCGTTCGCGACGACGCAGAATGCGGACGACGTGATGAACCTGGAAAAGACGGTTCAGGCGATTCTCGGTTTGGGGCCGCAACTCGGCGAGCAGGTGCTGTCGATGGGCCTGAAGGTCAAGGAACTCCCGGCCTACGTGGCACGGTTGAACGGTGTCCCCGAGAGCCTGATTATGAGTGACGAGGATCGCAAGCAGGCGATGAAAGATGCGATGCAAGCGCAGCAGATGGCGCAGCAGAATCAGGTGCAGCACCAGGGCGCGGTTGCGCAGGCGCAGAATGTGCCGCCCCCCGGCCAAGGTCAACCGCCAGGGCCGCCACCGCCGTCGGCCGCGCCGCCACCGCAGTAGGAGAAACACCCAGCCGCAGGGGTTTTGAATGCCAACGGCTATCGCAGTAGGAGAAGTACATGGCCGCAGAGGACCTGAATGCCGACGACTGGCTGTTCCCGAAAGCGTCGGACCAGAAGGCGGCAACCGCAGTCGAAGCGCTGAAGCGGGCGCAACTGTATCTGATTTTCGAGACGGGCGACGGCAAGACGTTGCTCAAGACGTGGCAGGACTTCGTGCGCGGCATGAAGCTCGCGCCCAATGCGTCCGTGCAAGAATACGCAGCCGCGAACGCTGTTAGGGAGTTTGTTGAGGGGGTTTCGAAGCAGATTGATTTTGCCCACAACCGAGGCGGATTGCCTCAATAGGATAGACGATGGCTGACCCGACACCTGCAGCCGCTGCACCAGCAGCGACACCCGCAGCCGCCGCAGCACCGACACCGGCTCCAGCGCCGGCGGCTCCCGCAGCGCCTGCACCCGCTCCGACAACCGTATCCACGCCGGGCGCTCCCGCCGCCGCAGGCGGCCCGGTATCCGCCGAGCCCTCGCTGCTCGACGTTGCCGCTCCCGCGGCCCCGGCTGCGCCGCAGACGGAGGCCGAGAAGCTGGCCGCCGCGCAGGCGCTGGTCGACGCCTCACGCGCTGCAGCCGACCCGAATAACCCCGCGGCGTGGGTGTTGGCCGAGGGTGTGCTGGGGAAGGGCGAGCGGCCGTCCTGGTTCAAGGCCGACAAGTATGCGACGGTTGCCAAGCAGGCCGAGGCGTACACGGCGCTCGAGCAACGCTTCGGTGCGTTCGTCGGCGCCCCCAAGGACGCGGCGGGCAACGTCAAGTACGAGTGGAAACCGCCCGAGAACGCCCCGGAGGCGGTCAAGGCGGCGAAGTTCGACATGGAGAACCCACTGTTCAAGGGGTTCAACGAATGGGCCGCGAGAGCACAGCTGAGCCAGGAGGGCTACAGTCAGGTGCTCGGGATGCTCGCGCAGTACGAGGCGAACAACGCGCCGAACCCGGCCGCCAACAAAGCGGCGATCGGCGCCGACGCGGACACGCGCATCACGGCGGTCAGCAACTGGGCGAAAGCCAATCTTGAAGCGCCCGAGCAAGCGGCGCTGTGGGATTCGATGCGCGGCAAGAACGCGCCCGTCGTGTTCAAGGCGATCGAGGCGATGATCAAACGCACGTCGCAGTTTCGGATGCCGAAGCCCGGCGAAGATACCGCGGCGCCCGGCGCTGGCGGCCTCGCGGAGATCGAAGCGCTTGCGGCGGCCAAGGATGCGAACGGCAAGCGTCTTGCGGATGTCGACCCGAAGTATCGCGCGATGCTGTTCCAGAAACGCACGGAGTACTTCAGGGCGAACCCCGTACCGCGGGACCGCATGGGAAATCTACGAGGGTAATATATGGCGACTTCCATTTTCAACAGCCCGCAGAATTTCACGGCCAGCGATTCGTATATCGCGCCGGGCGCCACGGGCGGCGTGCAGATCCAGGCGGGCACCGCCAGCGGCACCTACAACCTTGGGCTGGTGCAAATGCCGCTCAGTGACTTCGCTCTGACGGCCGGCTATGCGAAGTGCTTGTGGACCGTCGTTGCAGCCGCGTTCGCAGCGGCAGGTATCACGCTGCCGTATGCGACCAACATCTACATGATCGCGGAAGTGTACTCGGTGGCGCCTTCGGGCACGCCACCGTACATCCCGCCCACGGCGATCTCGGGTGCGAGTGCGGAGTTTGGCGTGTACTTGCCGACCCCGATCACCACGCCGCCGCCGCCGGTTATCACGCTGTCGTAAAGCGATGGCGATCATCACGCCTCCGCCGCCGGTTATCACGCTGTCAGGTGCGACGGCGAGCGGCGTGCCGCCTTGGGTCAGCGGCAACGGCTTGTGGCTGAACGGCAAGACGTGGATGAACGGTGCCGGCGTTGCTGTCGTTCCGCGGGGTTTCGATCTCGACGGGTACGAGGACAGCGTTCAGAACGGTGCGAACCCGAACACGCTGTACAGTTGGAACCAGGGCGGTAATCTGCTCGGGTACTTCATCACCGCGATTCTTGCGGAGTGGAAACCGAGTATCATCCGTTTGATGCTGACGACGAGCAGCATCTTAGGTCAGGGGACCTACGACACCAACGGCAACTATCATGCGCCAGGCCAAACGGCGCAGCAGTATCTCGCGCAGGTAGAAACCTGTGTGCAGATGATTCAGCAGGGGTTGAACGCGGCGGTCGTGCTTGGCATCCGCAACTCCTGCCCCGACGCATACGTCCCTGGTCAGAGCGGCCTCGTCAAGATGCTGCCTGGCAACCAGGGTACGATGCTCGACGCGACCAACGGCATACCTGCATGGGTTGCCCTCGCGGGTTTGTTCGGGACCGGCGGCACGTCGACGAAAGTCAACCGCTCTGCTGTTCTGTTCGATTTCTTCAACGAGCCGATCATCGGCGCGGGCAACCCGACGGGCGGCGGCATATCTGGCGTAACGAATACGCAGATATGGGGCATGATCATGGGGACGATGGGCTACCAGAACATTCTGTGTACCCAGTACCCCGACGTGACGGGTGGCGGCAAGGGCACGATCTACACGTCGTGGCAACCGGCCGGGCATCAGCAGACGTTGAACGCGGTGCGCGCTGCGAACGCGAATAATATCTGCATATTCTCAGGCCCGAATTATACGAACCCGTGCAGCCAGAGCGGCGACTATATGGGCGGCTGGGAGATCCTGTCGCAGCAGCCGGGGTTGATTCCTGTCGACCCGCTCGTTGCGCAGGGCTACCCCGCGCAGATCGCGGTCAGTTGGCATCCGTACCAGAACAACGCGCCTCAGCCCGGCAGCGGCCAAGGCGGCGGCCCGTGGACCGAGTTCTGCAATCTGCCGATCGCGGGCATCGTGCTCGAGTTCGGGGACAACTCGTATGGCGGTCAGTACGGCCCGGCGGTGTGCCGTTGGAGCGATGCGAACAACATACCGATCATTGCGTGGAGCATGAATGCAACAGGGTCGCCGTGTCTGATCACGCAGACCACGAACGGCAACGGTTCGCCGACGAAAGGATACGGCGACGGTGTTTTCTCATGGATGTCGAACCACTCCCAGCCGTAGAGTAATTTTAGGTGGCCTTCACTGAGGGCCACCGTGAATTACGAATGGCGATGACGCGGGGACCTCGCAAGAGCCCGCACAATCATCGTCGCTAGTAGGTGAGGCGAATGAGGGCCGGAAACGGGACCCCGAGTTAGCCAGTGTGCCGTGGAAGTCGGCCGGTTTCTCCTCATTCATTTTTCAAGGAAAATCCTCATGTCAATCAACTTGGGTGGCGTTTATACGTCCACCACGGACGCCGCGATTGCGGAGTTCGACACCGAAGTCAAACTGGTCTATCAGGGCGAAGGCGTGCTGCGCAACTGCGTTCGCGTCAAGTCCGGTGTGACCGGCCAGCAATACGCGTTCCGCAAGATGGGCGTCGGCATTGCGTATCAGCAGACCTCGTCTGCCGAAGCGATCACGCCGAACGACACCAGCCATACGAAGATTTTCGCGACGCTGACGAACTGGAGAATCGGTGACTACACCGATCTGTTCGACCAGGCGGAAACGAACATCGACGAGCGCGCGGAGCTTGCGAAGTCCTTCGCGAAGTCCATCGGCCGTGCCGAGGACCAGCTGATCATCAACTCGCTGGCGGCTGCGACCAACACCGCGGGCACCGTGGCCTCGGGCTACGGCGGCACGAACACCGGCCTCACCGCCGACAAGCTGCGCCACGCCAAGCGCTACCTCGTGCAGAACCAGTCGAGCGGCGGCGACCACTTCATCGCTACGACTGCGATCGGCCTCGAGACGGCATTGGCCGAGATCGAGATCACGAGCGCCGACTACCAGACGATGCGCGTCCTGGTGGATGCGGATCTGAAGGACAAGAAAGCGTTCGGCTTCACCTTCAAGATCATCGAAAACCGCGTCGAAGGTGGCTTACCCACCGGGTCGACGAACGTCACGGAAACCTTCGCGTGGGACAAAGCCGCAATGGGCCTCGCCACCGCGATCGAGCCGCAGTCGCGTGTCGATTTCATCCCCGTGAACGGGGCGTGGTTGTCGCAGTCGATCTACATGGGCGGCGCTGCCGCTGTCGATCCGCTGGGCATCGTGACCATCATGGTCTACGGCACCTAATTGAAATGGCGACCCGACAGCGGGTCGCCGTCTCATACTCCATCTCTCGAGGGACAGTTCAATGGCTTATTCATCTTTCACGCAGAACCTGTCGCGGGCGAGTGTCGGTAACGACAACAGCCCGACGATCTGGACCTACACCACGACGGACCCGCTGCATCCCGCGGGCGTGTCGGCGGGCGGCTATTTCAACGCCGTCGCCAACAAGCTCAAGATCGGCGATCTGATCTATGTCTGGTCGACCAACGCAACCCCCGGAGCGGGCTTCACGGTCGTACTGGCGAACTCGCGCAACATCCTGGCGAGCCCGCCTGTGGCCGGCGTCGTGCATTGCGCCGACTTTACCGCCATCGGTATGATCTCCTCGTCGTAAGGCGTTCCCGCAAGGGGTTTCGGGAGTGGGGTTCGCCCCACTCCCTCTTTTGAGGGAGTCTCATGGCAGTCACAGTTCCATCGACGGATTTCGTCAACTATCAAATCCAGACCGAGATCACGGCGCTCGGGAACCTCGTCACTTCGAACGCTTCGAACGGCGCACTAGCGTCGTCACTTCAACAACGGCTGCAGGAACTGCAAGCGCAGCTGGTCGTCAATCTTATCACCAACGCCCTTTGCGACGCTGGTGGAAATACCGGCGGCGGGTCCGTGCCGAGCCGCCTCAATGCGTCGACAATCTTGGCGACGTGTACGATCAACACGTAATGCCTGGTGACGCACTACATTACAAAGTGGACCCCTTTCAGATGGGCGTGCGCTATGCGTTGCCTGCAACAGGGGATCTTGAATGTCGGAAATCGCCAGCAGAACAGGTTGTATCTGCTAGCCGCAGCGATCACGAATGCGAACGGCACGGCATCGTGGGCGAAGTGGCGCGTGGGCAGTGTGACCCGTACATCGTCAAATTCTATTCTTATTTGCGTGACGGCTGTGCCGGGCTTCACCCCGCCAGTCGGCACTAACGATGATGGAACATGACGCAGTACATTGCGAAGTGGACCCCTTTCAGGTGGGCGTATGCTGAGCATTGCTTGCAGCAGGGAGGTTTGAATGTCGGCAATATCCAGCAGAATCGGATCAATCTTGCGAACCTGTGCATCGCGAACGCGAACAGCACTAAGACGTTTGCGAAGTGGCGTGTTGGCGAGTATTCGCGCACGTCAACCTGCGGGCTGCTCGTGCTTGTTACATCGGTGCCCGGCTACGTCGACCCGCAGTTCTTCGTCGGCTCAGGAACACTCCTTGCTGATGAAACCGATACGATCATCTTGACCGATGAAACCGGCACGATCGACCTTACGACGTAGGTAAACATGAAGCGTATTTTCCTTGCATCATTACTCGGCTTCTCAAGCCTTACCGCGTCTGCGGTCACGCAAGAACCGTTCTCGAAGTACCTCTATAACCTACCTGCGCCGCTGGCGCTTCCGCTCAGCGGGTCTGAGACTTTCCCTTGTGTTCAAAGTGGTGTTCCCAGCGAATGTACGGTCAGCGAGGTACAACTGCCGCAGTCCTCGATTGCTTCGATACTCGGGTATCCCGGCGGCTCCACGACAGCCCCGGAGTCTTTTACCGAGATCCCTTCGGGTGTAACGCTCGACGTATCTGACTTGACGCAGACCAGCAACAGTGACGTGATCCCGATCAATTTTTTGCCGGGTACACAAACGTCTTACCCCGCGGGGTCGCATACGGTTTCCGGCGCGGACAACGGCACTGTGATTGACAATACGGCGACCACCGCGTCGACCTTCTCGCTACCGCCGATCAATGCGGTCGCGCCCTACGTGTTTCCAAGTGCATTTCAGACTGTAATGGCGAACACCGGCACGGCGGTAACGACGCTTGCGGGTGTCGTAAACGTGTCCCCGGCGCTCGCTGCGCCCACGCTCAACGGCGCTGCCGGGCCTTTGTACCTGGGTCCGAACGGCTGGTCGTTCACATTGACGGACGGCACCGGGGGGTCAGGTAACTACGTGATCCTTGAAGGCGGCGGCTACCAGTTCAACTCCGCTGGCGTCGCGGTGTGGACGAACGCACTGATTGCCTCGGGATTCGTCCCCAACTCGCCGGCCTGCGGCCTCACAGGGACCGGACGCATCGCCTCGTATACGGGCGGGGGACTGGCGTTCTGTACCAATGGCGCAGGTGCAGGCTCCCTTGATGCTTCCGGGGACCTGGCGATCACTGGCTATCTGTCTGCGCAAGGACTCGTGAGCGGCACGGTATTGATTCCGACCGCGAGCACGCTGCCCGTGACCGCCGGCATCAACTACCCCGCGGCGGGCGAGTTGGGATTCGTCGCTAACGGCATTCAGGCCGGCTATGTGGGCAGCGCGGGCGCCCTCAACTGGAGCTACCCGGGCGTATTCACATCTATGCAGCTTACCGGCATGACGACGGCCGGCATTGTGGAGAACAACGCGTCGGGAACTCTTGCCACGTCCACATCACTGCCAAACGGCACAACGGCCACGACACAATCGACCGGCAACACCAGCACCTATGTCGCCACCGACCAGTTTGTCGCGAACACGCTCGCGGCCCCCGGCCCGATCGGTGGCACGACGGCGGCCGCCGGATCGTTTACTACGATTACCGGCACGGGCGCTGCCGGCACCGACTTGATCACGGCGGCCTTGATGCGCCTGAACTACAACGCAGGTACGGACGCCACCAGCATCGGCGGCGGATCAACCACGGGCACCATCGTGATCGGCGGCGGTTCGAACAGCAATATCTCGCTCAACCCCGCATCCGGCGGTCTGACGATTACTGGCGTGACGACTGGCACCAATACGGCGACGCTGTGTATCAATAGCTCGGGCACGGTGGCGATCGACGCGGCGAATAGCTGTGGGGTGTCCTCGTTGCGCTTTAAGACCGATGTCGCTCCGCTGGTGGCGCATGTGAGTGATCTGCTGCAAGGTCTGGAGGTCGCGACGTACCGGCGCATCGAGGACGCCGCCCACCCGGTGGCGGACCCAAACTTTGCCACCAAACAAATTGGCTTGATTGCCGAGAACGTCGCGTCGCTGTTCCCCGACTGCGCGATCTACGAAAACGACATGCACACGGTGAAATCCTACCGTCAAAGCTGCATTGATGCGGTCCTGGTCAAAGCTGCGCAGGAGTCGGCCTCGAGCAAAACCGGGATGCAATGGCAGATCGACGGCCTGATGGCGGGGTGCGCGGCGCTCGGCCTGCTGCAGTTCGCCCGGCGCCGGCGCGCAGCATGATCCGCTGCTTTCGCTCGCTCGCCCTCACGGCGCTGCTGCTTGTCGGGGTCACGCAAGCGCAGGTAATTTTCCTGCGCGCGGGTACGCGCAGCGTCGTAGAGCCGACCAACAACGGCGCAGCGGCTGCACTCGCTACGGCGACGCAGAATAGTATTTGCACCGCGCTTGAGCCGTTCTACGTGGAAATCGACGCGATCAACGGGTCGTCGTCTTGGGGCACGTCTGTACCAGTCGGGGGATCGGTCAGTACGGGCACGGCCATGTCGGTCGCCTCCGCGTCGAAGATCCAATACGGCGCGTATGTTACGGCGTCGAAAGGCGGCGCAGCGAACCTCACCGCTGCGGATATGCTTGCTGGCAGTTTCAGCGACGGCTACAGCAACATGGGATCCGAGACGGCCGGGACACAATGTGTCGGTCCTTCGGGGCTGACGCCGTTCTCCGCCAGCATATCAAGTTCCACAACGCCGACGGTATGGACAGGTACTGGGTTTAAGATCCAGAGCAACCAGGCGGTCACGCTTTCGGGCTCACCCCCGGCGCCTTTCAATACAACGACAACTTACTATGTGACTGGCGCCACAACCAGCACGACGTTTTCGCTTTCTACCACCGCGGGCGGCTCGGGCAGCGCAATCACAGCCAGCACTTCAGGTTCTGCCAGCGTTACGATTCAGCCGAACTTCTCCGCCGGTACGTCGATCGGCGGCACGGTCGATTCGGTTAATTACTGCCTGCCGCAAGCGGGAACGGTCAATACTGCCCAGCCCAACTCGTATCAATTCAGCAGCCAGGCGACCAACAAACAGTTCGATTACGACGGCGGCCACGCGCAGAACAATGCCAGCGCGAATTTCTCAGGTGCCGGCCAGTTCGCCAAACTGCCCCCGGGCTCGGGCGCGGGCACGATGTACTCGCTCTATGCTGCGCAGTTTTCTAACGGCGGCGCGTTCACGCAACCGATGGTGGCTGGCGGTGTGTATCAGACGCCAACGAATTACCTCGCGTTCTTGAAAGCGCTGACGAACTCGACCACCATGATGTCGGTATTCACGCCGACCTACATTGCGGCGAACGGCGTGTGTGCGTGGACGACACCCAAGGACAGCACCGGCAACTTGAACGGCAACTGTCCCACCGCGTATTTCAGTCCGATCACGAGCGACTGGTCCTACGTTTTCTACTACTGGCTCGAGGGCAATTTCTTCGGCAGCGGCGCGGACTCAGGCCAATGCCTCCCTGACTGCTCGGCTAATAGTGTCGGTGCTTTCGGCGCGTACCCGTTTATCACGCCGCTGTGCCCCGCTGCGGGACACGCAGGTAATCTGTGTCAGACGGTCGCGGAGTTCAACGCGGCAGCGACAGGCGGTGTCACACCGTGGACTTACTATGGCGGCGTGTTCCGTCAAGTTCCGCCTGGAACCAGCCCTACCGGCAACGGCCAGGCATCCGCGGCTTGCGGTGCGTTGATACGCGCGGCATATCTCACAGGGGTCCAGCAATGAGCCCGCATCTATCTCGGAAGTTCCTTCTGACCGTGTTTATCCAGGTGATAGGCGCGATCGGGTTCCTCAAGGGCAGGATGGACGGCGGCACGTACGTTGCGCTATCGAGCCTCGTCCTTAGCGTCTACGGCGCGTCGAGCGTTGCAGATAAGCGGCTCAACCCCGGCCAGTGAGGACGATGCTGGTTGTCGGGAGCGCCGCGTGCGTCTACGACGATCTCAAGCGAGCGTTGAAGTTGCGGCCTCTCGCGAGTCTGATGCTGGTCAACGGAGCGTGTCAACTCGTCGAGCACGCCGAGCACATGCTGTGCGGCCACGAAGAAAAGGCTGAGCAGTTTGCCGCTGCGCGACGGAAGAAATTCCCAAAGACGCCGATCAGAATCCACGCGTGCTGCGTTATGCGAAAGGTTGAGGAGTACAAAGCCCAGTACCCCAGCGTCACCGACTGGTGGCCGCACGAATGCGGCCAAGCGGCCGGGTCCGCGGGAAAGGCTGTAAAGATGTCGCGCCTGATGGGCTACGACGAAGCGGTCCTAGTGGGCTGCCCGATGAACGGCGGCGGATACGCGCCCGGCGAGACGGACGGCATTCAGCAGTCGATGAACTGCCTGCGCCTCGGCGATGACGGTGACGCTAAAGGGTATCCGGCACCCGGCAGCAACGGTACTCGCTGGATGAAGGTTCAAGAGACTAGGATGATTCAAGGATACCGCAAACACTTTGCGGAACTGGCGAAGGGCGAGTTTAGCAAAGGCGTGTACTCAATGTCGGGTTTCACGCGTGACCATGTGGGCGAACCGCCCGAGGTAAATTGATATGGCAGTCACAGCATCAGGCAACGACCCGAACGGCAAGCAACTCGACGCCACGATCGCGAATCTCACTTCGCAGTTGGCGGTCATCAACTCAAGTACGAGTACGCTCGCGTACAACCGTGTCAAGCAGGAACTCAACTACGCGCAGGTTGCGGCTGTGACGTACTACATGAGCACAGGGCGCATCAGCGCCGCCACGATTCTCTCAACCCTCTCGTAAGGAACCAGCATGGCAGTCACAGCAGGCGCCGGCGATACTGCCGGCAAAATTCTCGACGGAACGATCACGTCGTTGCAAGCCGCGCAAACGGCGGCCGTTTCCGGCAGCGTCCAGTACGTCATGCTGAACGACAAGATCCGCAACGCGCAGTTGGAGGCCGTGCAGCACTACCTGCAAGTTGGCCGTATCCTGCCGGCCACCATCCTTTCCACTCTCTCGTAAGGCACGCACATGGCTGTCACAGTTCCGAGCACGGACCCCAACAACTACTACCTGCAGGCTGAGATCACGCTGCTGACGACTAACCAGGCGGCGGCTGTCACCGCGGGCAACGGCGCGTTGGCGCTGCAGTTGTCGCAGCAGTTGGATCAGTTGCAGCAGCAGCTGGTTGCGAGCCTCATGGCGAACGGCCAATACCGCACGCCTGGCGTCGGCAACTCCGCAGGCCCGAAGCCGAGTTTTCTCACCGCCAGCGGCATTCTCGCCGCGGGCACGATCAACACGTAGGGTACTGACATGGCAAAATGGGTCGATTTCAAGAAGGCTTGCAAGTTCCCCGAGATTCTGCGCGTTTACAAACGCGCGGGTCGTGGGCAGGGGACAGGGCAGGCCGTGCCGGCGTACGGCGCGGGGCTGCTGCAAAGCGCTCCGAAAGGGTTTGCGCGCACCGTCCAGATATTCTTCCAGGGCGAGGTCGTCCAGAACGCCTCGACCCCGAATCTGCCTGCCTGGATTCGCAAGAACCCGCTCAGCAACTCGAACGACTGGCAAGATTGTCAGGTCGATGTGACCGCCATCCCGGGTGTGCGCCCGTTGCGCGACGACGGGAAGTGGACCGGATTCGTCGCCTAAGCTAAACCGCCGCGTTCGTCTAAGGGCAGGATTCTCGGGTCAACCGGGAGATGTGGTGTGCTCCCACACGCGGCGACCATTCTGAGGAGAAGCAGATGGGCTCATTTCATGCCACGCAGATTCTTGTGTGGATCGAGAATATCAGGAACCCGATCGGCGCTGAGATCGGCGTGTTCCGCGGGCGGACCTCACGGACGTTGTTGGCAACCCGCGGGGCGCTGACGCTATACATGGTGGACTCGTGGGCCACCACGCCGGCAGACGCGGCCTACGCGCGTAGCGGCGACTTCCATTCGAAACTGTCGCAGGACGAGCAGGACGCACATTTCGAAGCAGCGAAGCAGAATGTCGCGTTCGCGCATAAACGCGCGATTATCCTACGAGCACCATCCTTGTTAGCGGCTGCGACGATAGCGGACGCCTCGCTCGACTTCGCTTTCATCGACGCCGATCATTCGTATGAGGGCTGCAAGGCGGACATCAATGCCTGGTGGCCGAAGATCAAGAAAGGCGGTTTTCTTAGCGGCCACGACTACGAGAACCCCGACTACCCTCTGTTCGGAGTGAAGCGCGCGGTCGACGAGTTCAGTAGCAAAGTTGAACTCGGAATGGGCTTGACGTGGCGCGTATGCAACGCGTATGCAATATGCAAATAGTCACGGTGCTGCGCTCAGGCGGTGACTTCACGCCGCAGCACGTTCAAGCCCTGCAGCGTCAGTGCGCGGTACATGCGCCGTTTGACGAGTTCATCTGCTTGACGGATGTCGGGCATATCCCTGGTGTCCGCACGGCACCGCTTGAGCACGCGTGGCCCGGCTGGTGGGCGAAGATGAACATCTTCTCGCCGTTGATGCGTGGCGATTTCCTGTATATGGACCTCGACACGGTTATTGTGGGGCGGTTCGATGACCTCACAATTCCCCGGCCGTTGACGCTGCTGCGTGACTTCTACCGCGACGGCGACAAGCGTCGTGAGGGTCTGCAGAGCAGTTTGATGTTCCTACCCGAAACCGATCGCGCCGCCGTGTGGCAGGATTTTGCGCGTTGCCCGGCGATGCACACGGTCGCGCACTCGCGCGGCGGCGATCAGGCGTTTCTCGAGAAGCATTGGCTGGCTAAGGCGGTTCGTTGGCAAGACATGGTCCCCGGCCAGATTGTGTCGTACAAGGTTCACTGTCAGAAACAGGTGCCGGATAACGCTCGAGTGATCATATTTCATGGGCAGCCTCGGCCGTGGGCCGTGCCCCAGTTCAAGGACCTCTACTGATGGTTGCCACGTCCCCGATCGTCACGCAGACGCAACTCAGTTGGATCTCGGCTGCGCTCGTGCTGTGCGGCGAGAAGCCGCTGAACTCCCTCACCGATCCGCGCTATGGCGCACAGGTCGGCGCGGCGTTGTTCGATATGACTTATGAGGACGAACTGCAGAGCAACCGCTGGCGGTTTACCTGTACGAAAGTCGCGCTGGCACAACTCAACACCGTGCCGCCGAACGAGTGGCAGTACGCGTTTCAACTGCCGCCGGATATGCTGCTGCCGATCGGGATATGGGGAGTCGGCCCGGACAAGTCGTACGAGATTTACGCGAATCAACTGTACACGAATCTGACCTCGAACCCCGGCCCGCAGAGCGGCAGCCCCGGCCCTCCGGTGCTGACGTTCGACTACCAGTTCAAACCCGACCCGTCGACCGTGCCGTCGTACTTCTCGCTGCTGATGACCTACAAGCTCGCGCGGGACATGATCAAGCCGGTCACAGAGTCGGACTCGGCTGCGTCGGCGATGATGACGAAGTACAACATGCAGCGCAACCGTGCGATGTACGCCGACGCGCAAGGGCGCCCGAATCGGCCGCTGCAGTCGAACCCGTTCGTCCAGGGTAGATAGTGGCCGGGATTCAAACCCATTCGATTCAAACCAACTTCCTATCGGGGGTTCTCGACCCGCGCACGCAGGGCCGGGTCGATACGACGGCGTACGCTTCGGGCCTGCTGACCGGGCAGAATATCGAGATGGTGCATCTCGGCGGCGTGCAGCGCCGCCGCGGGCACGCGTACTGCTCGACGTGTCCGAACCAGTTGACGCTGCTCAACACGGGCGCCACGTATACGTGCCCGAACGGCGGAACGCCAGCGAACGTAGCAGACAACAACCCGCGCACCGCCAGCGTGACGACGACGACGCCAGGAACCACGACACCGTACGTTGTCGTCACCGTGGACCTCCACAGCCCAAAGGCCGTGCTGTTCGCGGATGCCGTCGGTATCACGCTGGCCGGTGGCGCGAGCACCCAGTTCTGCATTCAGTACAGCACAGACAACTCCACCTGGACAACGCTCGGCGCGTCGTTCTACCAGCTTGACAGCACGGCCGAGTACACCTACCGGCGCATCGGCCCGGTGACGGCGCGGTACTGGCGTATTGCGAAGATAGGTGGAACGAGCCTCACGTACGAAGTCACGTTGACGGACTTCAACCTGTGGGGCGATTCAGGCGTTGTTTCGAACGGCCGTCTGATCCCGTTCGAGGTATCGACCGGCGAGCAATACGTTGCGGTTCTCACTGATCGCTCGGCGACCATCATCAACGGCGTGACCGGCGCGACGATCGACAACGTCGCCGTGCCGTACGCGAGCGCCGACTTGCCGTTGCTGGACGCACAGTCGAGCGCCGAGTCGATGATGATCGTCCACGAGAGCTATCCGCCTCAGTTCCTGATCCGGTTGTCGTCGCCGTTGGCGACAGGTGCGGCGAACGAGGCGTACTACAATTTCCAGACGTTCATCGCGCAGTTCACGAACATCCCGCAAGTCGACTATGGCGACGCGCTGTCACCGACGCCAACGTCCGATCTGCAGACCCTGACTTTCAATTCCGGGTGGAATGTCGGCGACACGTTCACGATAACGCTGCTGACCGACACGACCGGACCGATCACGTACGCGGGCGACAACCAGACGACGGCGAACGCGATTGCCATCGCGGTGCAGGCGTTGTGGGCGGTCAACGGGTTTACCGGCGTCAGTTGCACCAGCAACGGCACCTACCAGTACACGCTGACGTTCGCGGGCGCTGCTGCTGCCGATATTGGCCCGATTGCGATCACGAGCTTGAGCAGCAACGCGACTGCCACGGCCGCCGAGACGCAGGTGGGCACGTCGCAGCAAGAGCCGGTGTGGAGTTACAACCGAGGCTGGCCCGGCACGGTGACGTTCTACCAGGGCCGCATGTGGTATGGCGGCACGCAGTCGCAGCAGGAAACGATACTCGGCAGTTGGGTCAACGACATCCTGAACTTCTCGACAGCGCAGGGACTCGACGACCAGGGCATCTATGTGACGATGTCCGGCGTTGCGCTCAACGCCGTCGCCGGCATGTTCCCGGCCCGGTCGCTGTGCATTTTCACGACGGGCGGTGAGTATCGGTTCGTCAACGACAACGGCTCGGCGATCACGCCGACGAGCTTCCCGACGAACCAGACGCAGTACGGCGGCGCGCATATCAAGCCTGTGATGATCGACGGGAACATCCTGTTCGTTCAGCGCAACTTGAACTCGATTCGCGATTTCCAGTTCGACTACGCGCAGGATCAGTACAACTCGCTCGGCGTTTCCGCGCTCGCTCCGAACTTGATATTCGACGTGCAAGACATGGCGGCGTGGAACGGCAGCCAGCTTGACGAGATCAATCTGGTGTTCGTCGTCAACGGTACGAACCCCAGCACCGACTCCGATGCGCAGCCCAGCGGCTCGATTGCCGTGTTCAACACGCGTAAAGAGGTCAACGTCCAGGGCTGGACGAACTGGGTCACACAGGGCACCTACAAAAACGTCTGTTCGATCGTACAGAGCGTATTCTTTCTCGTTCAGCGCGTGATCAACGGCGTGACCGTTTTGATGCTTGAGCAAGCGGTGGAGGGCACCTACACCGATTGCAACTACACTACGACAAACGCAAGCCCGTCGAGCACGGTGAGCGGGCTCAGTTGGCTCAACGGTGCTTCGTGCCGTGTACTCGCGAATGGCTTTGTCTGCGACACGGTGACGCCGGTCAACGGCAACATCAATATCACGATCGACGGCAATCCGTACTTCGGCACCGACATCGAAGTAGGGTTGAATTTCAACCCGACCGTCGAGCCGATGCCGCTGCAGACGGTACGCTGGCCGGCGGGTTCGAACCTCGCGCACAAAAAGCGCATCGTCGGTATGCGTATCAAAGTGCGCAACACGCTCGGGCTTCTCTACAACGGCGAGGTTCTGCCGACTGCGCAGATCGACAACTTCAACTTCGACTCCGCGCAAGTGCCGTACAGCGGCTTGATCGAGTTGGAGGACAGCACCAACTGGGATCAGGACGTGGACAAGACAGTGACATTCACGCAGGTTGACCCGCTGCCGTTCTACTTGATGTTCATGGACATCACACTGTCCGGGGAACAATAAATGGGTTCAATTACGATTCCCGCGGCGGCGGTATTCGGTGGCGACGCTGTCGCAGCGGCCACCGGGGCGACCGGCTTTGCCGTTGACTGGGGCGCGACAGCCGCCGCGTGGGGCGCCGGCTTGGGCGCCGTCGGCTCCGCGGCGAGTGCTTGGGAGTCGCACGAGGCTGGCGTCGCGGCCAGCAACGAGGATAAGCAGAAAGCGCGTGTGGCCGCGTTGAACGCCACGCAGCAGCAGATCAATCAGCGGCAGAACATGCTGCGCGCGTTGGCGTCACAGAACGCAAACGCAGGTGTCGGTGGCATTGGTACGGGCGGCGGCTTCGGCGCGAACGTACAGCGGCAGATCACGCAGAACCAGAGCGACTTGCTTGTCGACAGCGCGAATGGCTCGGCGCAGGTATCTCTGCTCGATCAGGCGGCGGGTAACGCGCTTGCAACGGGCAACATCAACGCGTCGACCGGGCTGCTGAAAGGCGCGAGTCAACTGCTGACCGGGGGCAGTTGATGCCGAACAGCGAGCCGATCGATTACCGCTCAGTACAAGCACCTTCCGTCGTCGACACGAGTCTGCCGGACAACGGCGCGGCTGCGCGTGCGGAAGCGCTGTCGAACGCGTTTCGCGAGTTCTCGGGGGTATCGCAGAATGTTTCGAACCAGTTCCAGGCTCGGGCGGGCGCCATCGCGGGGGCTGCCTCTGGTGACACCGGGCACCCCGACTACAAAACGGGACTCCTCTCGCTCACCAGTTACGCGCGTGCGTTCAACAACGCAGCCACAGGCGCCTACGCAATTCAAGCGGAAGCGTCTGCTGAAAATGACGCAGCACGCCTTCGCGTCCAGGCGAACAACGACCCCAACACTTTCTATGCCACCTACACCGCTGCTCGAGATGCCGTAGTCAAGAACGCCCCGCCGATGGCGCAGGGCATGTTGATGGAACTGTACAACCGGCATCTGGCCTCGGGCATGGCGCAGATTTCCGGGGATCAAGCGGCCGAAATACAGCAAACGCACAAGCAAGAATACGACGCGGGTGTGCAGCGCGCGATCAGTCGGGTTGCCCAGTTGCAGGGCTCCGACAACGTGGAAGATAACCTGCGCGGCGATGACGAGCACGCGAAGATGACGTTGCTGATCCAGGGCGGTGTGAACTCGGGGCTTTACAGCCCGGCCGAAGCGCAGGCGATGCAGATCGCAGCTGCGAAGAAAATCACGGCGCAGGTGTTCGAAACGAAGCTCGACACCGAACTCGGTAAGATGCAGTCCTCGTCGATCGTCAACAACGGTATCGCGGATTCCGGTGATGTCGTGCGCCTGATCGAGAAGTTCCGCCAGATGCACGAGGACAACTTGAAGGACACGAACCAGCCGCCGGTTTTGTCCGAGGACGAGTACAACGCGCTGATGATGAACGCCAAGCAGAAGCTGCTGCAGGAGCAGATGTTGGAGTCGTCAACCCGGCGCACGCAGGATGAACAGAAGTTGTTGCAGTTCGAGAACGGCGATCGGACGATCACGGTTGCGATGGGGAACATGGCACAGGGTACGCTGCGCCCGACCGACCTCATAAACATGGTTACGGATATGGTTCACACGGCGGACTTGCGGCCGGAAGTGGGCCGCGCCGTGTTAGCGGCTGTGCAGCGCGGCGGCGACGCGCCGCCTAGTAAGCAGGGGTTGTTCTACTTGGAGAACGACCCCGCGGTGTTCGACTGGAAACCGCAGGACTACGCCAACGCCGTCAACCGCGCCGACATCAACTGGCCGCAAGCGATGGAGTTGCAGAAGTACGTCGAGTCGAAACGACAGGGTTTCGAGAACCACATTCCAGTCAAGAACGCAATCCGGTCGCTCGACTCCCTCCTGCTGCCCAAGGGCATCACTTTCGAGACGGCCAGCGACGAGCAAAAGATGGCGCACACGAACGCGCGTGTGGAAGTGTTGCGTCAACTCGGCGCGATGAATCCCGCGGAAGTCGACAGCAAAGCGCAGCAAGTTGCGAATAACGTGGCGTCCGAGTACCAGGCGAAGGCGCTCGACGCGAAGGCGCAAGCGTACACGAGCCAGTTGACGTTCATCGACAAGACGTTCGGACCCGGCGGCCCCAGCTTCAAGAACAAGGCTGATTATGATGCCCGCAAGGCACATTTTCAGGATCTGGCAAAGCAGGCGCAGGACCAGGCGGCGCAACTCCGTAAAGGGATCAAGCAGTAATGCCGTTCACGGATCAAGACGCGCGCAACGAGATCATGTCGTACCAGCCACCGGAGGACGAGCACCCGATTGCGCAAGCGCCCGTAAGCCCGCTGCAGGCCGTGCAAACAACGCCGGCGACCGTCACACCGAAGTTCTTGGATGGTGTCATCTCGACGGCGGACAACTTAGGGACCGTGCTCGGCGTGCATACGCGCATGGTGCGCGACGTGATGGCTAGTGCGGTGACAGGCGCCACCAACGCCGCGGACGCCGTCAAGTCCGGCCTGTCTGCCGGCCCTGCCGTGAAAGAGTCATACGATGACAATGGCAGCCTGACCGCGGAGAAAGATGACTCGCCTGCGCCTGACCCGGTGACGCCGATCTACAACGACGCGCGCACCGCGGTACTCGGCGTACGTGATGCGATTGCGGTGAAGGACCCGAACGTCTGGGATCAGTTGTTGATGGCGGCCGGCCAGTTCGCGCCGTCGTTTACGATGTTCTCTCGGGTTGTTGCGGGTATCCACGGGTTGGCGGACTTCGGCGCCGGCGGCAATCTCGTCATGCGCGCGGCTGGCGCAGCGGCACGGTTCGTTGCGGCGGATACGCCGAACACCATGCTGATGCAAGGCCCGCACGACCCGCGACTCGCAGACATGGTGCAGTTAGCGCGGCACTCTGAGACGAAGTTCGGCGATGTACTCAAGGCGGTCGCGCCGGATGACAGCCTGCTCGGGCATTACATCAACTACCTAGCAGACCACACGAACGAGTCAGAAGCCGAAGGCCGGTGGAAGAACGTCATCGACAGCTACAACGCGGGCGCGGCGGTCAGTGGGATTCTGCACGTCGGCGGCTCGATACTGAAGCAAGGGTGGAACGCTCTGCACTTCATGGCGGACAACAACATGGGGTCTATGAGCGACCTCGCGCCGCCGGACCCTGCAACCGACCCGTCAGTACCGAAGGGCTGGGGGTCTGCGGAAACTGGTGTGCAGCAAGACGCAAGCCCGCTTGAGAAGGACCCGAGCTTGACGGCCGCACGCACGTTTTTGAAAGCGCAGACGGACGCGGGCCACGAAGGCAGTCTGCACGCGATGGTTTCGGCGTTGAGCCAGCATCTCGACACGAGTACGCAAGACGGTGCGTTCTATAAGGACATATTTGATCGTCTTGCCTCGAAGAACCTCCAAACGCGAATCACCGCGCCTGGTATCGGCTTGCACAAGTCGGTCGATAAATTGCCTGACAAACTTGCCGGCATGTATAGCGGCACCGAGGACACGATTGCGCTGTACCCGCGTGCGTTCAAGAGCAACGAGAGCACAGCGCATATTCTCGCGCACGAGGCTGTTCACGCTGCCACGTCGCAAGCGATTGACACGCAGCCTGCGGTCAAGACTGCGATCGGCAACCTGATCGCGGAGGCGAAGGACAACGCGTCGGATCTCGGTAAAGACGCATATGGGTTCAAGAACGAGAAGGAGTTCGTCGCTGAGGCCGAAAGCAACCCGAAGTTCCAGAAGCAGTTGAAGCAGATGAAGTCGGACGACGGGCGACCGCTTTGGGACCACTACAAGGAAGTCATCGGCGGGATATTCGGTTTGGGCGCTGCTGCGGTGGCCGCGCCGCAGTTCGAGAAGCTACTGACGGGGGAGAACAAGGGTGCCTGATTACGGTCTGACCGAAGCACTGTCGAACGCCCTCAAGGTGATGGGCAAGTCGAATTTCGTCCGTGCTCCCGAGGCGGAAGCTGCGGCGCGGGCTGCCAAGCTGGCGGATACCAGCACGGCCCCGACGNNCCCCGGCCGCCCCCGCGGCGCCGGCACCCGTCGACACGACGACCCCGCCTAGTGGGGAGCCGCCTGCCCCGCCGACCGCGGACCCCGCACCGCCAGCACCGCCCACAGGCCAGCCGGGGGTTGACGCGGGTCCCGCGGTGCCCGACGACACCGCCCCGCCGCCGGGTCCTCCGGTGGACCCGGCCGTGCCCAGCGCGCAACCGGGCGACCAAAACCCCGGCCAAACCGCCGCAGAGGCCGCAGGACAGCCGCTACCGCCGGGGGCTGCCCAAGGCTTGCCACAAGAGCCTGTCCCGGCTGCAGCGGACGCCCAGGCGGACGCAAAGCGGTTCCTGACGGCCAACCTCGGCGACTTCGACGGCAAGCTCAACATGACGCACATGCCGAACGTCGACCGCATTGTGGCGCCCGACGGCATGAAGGCGGCTCTTTTGCAGGTGGCCGACGACAACAAGGACGCGATCGACGCGGCCCGCCGCGGGACGATCACGAACGATCAGTTGGTCGCGCTGGCGCAAGACTTTGCCTTGAACACGGATATGGTCAAGCTCGTCGGCTCGCGGGAGCTTGGGACTCAGTTCGAACGGCCCGAGGTCGTGCTGGCCGCGCGCATGGTCGGCACCAATCAGCTATTCCAGGCGCAAGCTGCCGCCGCCCCGTTGATGAACGGCAGCACGGCGTCCCCCGACATCGTCGATTACTTCCGACAGAAGAACGCGTTCCTGTCGTACTGGACCCAGTTAATGGGCGCTCGAGCGGAGCAGGGGCGCGGCTTGAACGCGTTCAGCATTCCAGCCCCGAACACGTTACCGCCCGAAGTCATGGATCATATCGCGGACTTGCTGAAGCGGCAGTATCCGAACCTGCAGGCGGAAGTGACTGCGCTCAAGATGGCGCTGACGCCCGTGGGTATGGCGAACATCTTGTCGGGCAGTTTGGCGACCCGCATTGGCAAAGCCAGTTGGAGTCTGCTCAGCCGGATTTTCGTCAACGGCATCCTGTCCGGGCCGCCGACGTGGGCGAAGATTTTCGTCGGTAACAACTACAACCTGCTACAGAACACCGGGGATATTTTCGCAGCGGGTATGACCCGCCGTACGATCGGCCTCGCGCAGCGGATGATGCGGATGCCGACAGCGGACGAGAGCGCGCAGATGTCGGACGCCTACACGTTCACGCACGGCGTCATCAGCGGCAGTATGGACGCTTTTCGCCTTGCAGGCCGGGCGCTGCGCACAGGCGTTTCGCTCGACGGCGTCCTCAAGTTCGACCCGTCTGAAGTGTCGGGCGTCAAGAACGTCAACCCGGCGCTCGGGCCGACGCAATCTATCTTGCCCGAGATCCAGGGTACATGGTTCGGCTCGCTCGCGAAGGGTATCGACAACTTCATCGACTTCCCCGGCCAGCGCATGATCGGCTCGATCGACGAGTTCACCAAAACGCTCGGCGCCCGCGGCTATCGAACGATGATGACCATGCGCGAGATCCAGTCGAAGCTGCAGGACGGCTCGCTCAAACCGGGCGACGAAGGTGTCATCGCCAAGCAGATGTTCGAGAACCCCAGCCCCGAGATGCTGCAAGCCGAGGAGGATTACGCGCACCGGATGACGTTTCAGAGTCCGTTTCCGCCGGGCAGCGGTGCCGCGGACTTCCAGAATCTCGTCAACAACCGGATTCCAGCGCTCAAGTTCGTGTTCCCGTTCATGCGTACGGCGATCAACATATTCAAGCAGTCGACGCTCGAGCGCACGCCGCTCGGCTTGCTGTCCTCGAAACTGCGCAATCAGTTGGCGGCGGGCGGCGCGGAGGCCGACATCGCGCGCACGCGCATGGCAACGGGAAGCGCTTTCGCGGGCGGCGTCGCCTGGATGGCTGCGCACGACATGATAACCGGAGACGCGCCGCGGGACCCGAAAGAGCGGGCGTTGTGGGCAACAGAGGGGCGCCAGCCGTATTCGATCAGGATACCCGGCAAGAACGGCGACCCGGATACGTGGCGTTCGTACGCCTGGATGGAGCCGGTTGCGAGCATTGCGGGCATCACCGCTGACTCAATGACCGCGTTCCGCCGGATCAACCAGGACGAGCAACTAGACTCGCTCAAGGACCCGTCTGCGATTTATGCGGACATGATCGGCCACATAGCGGGCGCGGTGATCACGAACACAGCGAACAAGACTTTTATGACCGGCGCGGCGAAGTTCAGCGAGATGTTCTCCGACCCCGAGCACGGGTTCAACGGATGGGCGCAGGACTTCGGTACGTCACTCGTGCCGTACAGCAAAGCGATCGAGTTCACACGCAACGTGAACGACCCATTCCTGCGCGAAGCCTGGAGCCTGCACGACAAGCTGGCGAACGACATGCCGTCGATCATCGGGGAGCACGCGCCGTTCGTTCACGAGGGATCGAAGGACTTGGGCGTCGCCGTCGACCTGTTCGGCAACCCACGCACACACGGTGGCCCGTTCGGGCGCATGAGCCCGTTCCCTTCCTCGCCTGCGGGCGAGGACGACGTGACGGACGAACTGAACGCGTTAATGGATCACACGCAGCAAGTCCCGTTCGGGATGCCGCCGCACACGGTGGCGATCGGAGGCGGCGCGAGCGGCCGGGGTATTGTCGGCGGCACGGGTATGCAGCTTACGTCCCAAGAGTATTCCGAGATGGTGCAGAAGGGACGCAACGAGCCCGTGTTCGACGGGAACACGCTGAACCTGCACGACAAGCTCAGGCAGATCATGGGTACGCCGATGTACATGAACTCAACACCAGCGGGTCGTTCCGCGACCCTGGCGCTGTACGCGAACAAAGCGGATCAGATCGGTCGTGTGCGGCTGTTCAAAGAGAACGAAGATTTCCGCAACCGCATGATCCAGTGGGACATGGAAAAGAACGCACTGAAGTCGCCAATCAACGTAGATGAAGGGTACAAATGAGCACCACGATCGACAACGTCGAGAACATCAACCCGATCATCCAGTACATCGCGACTGCCGGGCAGACGAGTTATCCGTACCCGTTTCCGATCACGGCGAACTCGGATCTCGTTGTCGATGTCAACGGTACGGCGATTACGGCGTACACGGTCAGCGGTGCAGGCAACGACACGGGTGGCTACGTTACGCTGACGACCGGGTCGAACTTGGGCGACATCGTCACGATCTACCGCGCCATCCCGATCACGCGGGCGACACAGTTCGCGCAGAACAGTGGTTTTCAAAGCTCGGCGTTCAACGCGGAGTTCAACCGCATCTACCTGATCATGCAGCAGCTTCAAGCTGCGCTCGGGCTGACGCTAAACATTCCGATAACGAACCCCGACGACCCGGTGACGACGCTCACACCGGAGAATTACGCCAACAAGTATCTGACGTTCGACTCGAACGGCAACCCGCAGCCGGGGCTGCTCACGTCGAGCGGCACGCTGACCGCCGCGATCCTCGGCGACATACTCTACCCGCAAACGGCGAACGAAACTGCCGCTGGCGTGACGCCGCTCAATTTCCAATACCCGGAAGGGTATTTCCTGCGCTACATTGCCTCGTGGACGAGTGGACAAGCGGACACCGGCGGCGTGAACTCCGCTGCGCTCAACAACGCAACGACCGTGGCAGCGCATGGCAAAAACCCATTGATCCTGCCCGCTGGAAAAATAGAAATAGCCAGCGCGTGGAATTGCTCGGCAGTTAATTCCGCTCTGACCGGGACCAACGGCGGACTTACCGTCATCGGCCAAGGCGTCGGGAATACGTCGATCACTTATGCGGCAGGCCAGAACAACATCGGTATCGCTTGGGATTGCACAGCCCTTTCGTATGGCTATTTCGAAAACTTTACGTTCGTAGCCGGGTCATTCGCAGCCCAAACATACACGAACTGCCCGCAGATCGCGCTGCTGCTTGCCTCTGGCGCCCCTGCGGCAACGCCATCTGGACCGCGCATTTACAGCATCGACATCACTTTCAAGAATG
>QGNH01000626.1_pt1 | contig 30181 bp, 68 predicted proteins | sample 1735481 | NCBI WGS metagenome assembly QGNH01 (sample SAMN09239004, study PRJNA386568) | Viral metagenome, whole genome shotgun sequencing project. | reverse complement strand
GGATGTCGCCAACATCGCCACGCGACCCTTCGGGGCAATCGTTGGGAAACCTGCGATACGGTGTTGGCCAGCGGCGTGACGCCGCCCGCTCATTTCGGGGACGTAGCTCAGTTGGGAGAGCGTCTGCCTTGCAAGCAGAATGTCGCCGGTTCGATTCCGGCCGTCTCCACCATTTAGGCGTTGGATGCGCGGGCCGGGGCTTGATACCGGCTCGCACCCGGAGGCAGGATTTGAACTCGCGTGCCACGGCACGTCGTTCAGAGCCGTGTGGCTTACCATTCGCCCACTCCGCTGCGCAAAGGCTGACGAGGCCTCGGGTTCGTCCTTCCGAACGGCCGCGCATCCGAGGCGTCAGTAGCGCGAGAGCGGCGCGTCTTCAAGTCGGGAGCGAGAAAGATCAGGAAGATTCCCGCGCGAAAGACGCCATCCAAGCGGAGCAGGTTGCACTAAGTCGCTCAGCGGCTGCGGACGCGCGCGTGGCGGCTCGGGAGGCTAAAAAGGCCAATAACATTGCGAGGATTGCGCTAGCCATAGCAATGATCGCCACGATTGTATCGATCATCTCCCTGTACCGCTCCCCCTGGACCGCATCGCTGTCTCTCTTGCTCGCAAATCTGCTTCCCACGCCTCACAGCGCCGAATAGCTTTCCTTGCGAAAATGATGGAAATACAGGCAGCAATTATCGCCAATACCGAAGTAAACAGGCCAAATAGATGGGCATCCATGGTGACAGCCGCTCCCGTTTCCTGTAAAAATCGCCCAACCTTGGCTATTGCGCTTCCTTTTAGCGCCCCCGCGCATCCGAGGCGATTGTGCGCTCATTTCAGCGCCTCGTCGATCATGGCGCCGAAATACTCCGCGCTTTCGATAGCTGCTAGCGCGGCAACGACCTCCTCAGTCTGGTCATAGTCGTCGAAATTCCTCATTTTCCAATCGTATTCTGCGTTATACTGGTTGCCATATAAAGCCTCCATGCCTCGAAGGGCAGCAAGCAATTCGTTCGTGATCTTGCTGACGCCTACAGCCTTTATCGCGGCTCGCGCAGCGTCACGCCAGAAGCGCCGACAGAACCACGCCGAGAGGACTGGGTTACGATCGTCGGGAAGCCCCGCCCATGGCACCGTCGCGCCTCGCGCGGCAGCATCAGGCGACGCTCGCTCGACCGTCTGCCAGTACATCGCCGCCGCGACGCGCTCAATGATTTCGCTCATAGGGGCGCACTTCTCTCAATCGTGACCGTCCATTGGTCGCCGAGCGGATCAACGAATATGAGGCGAAGGGAGCATTTGGTATTCAATTCGTCGCGCTCTAGCTTCGTGGTGCGCCGCTGCACGTCAACCTCTAGCTTTGGCAACCCTATCGACAAGTTGTTCGAGATTCCAACGGGATCGGGAACGTCGCTGAATTTCAGCGCCACGCGATGCAAATGGACGCTCGTTTCGGCTTTGGTTTCAGTCATGGCTTGTCCCTCGGCAATCCGTGCGGCTCGGAAACTATGTGGAGGCGTTCAAGATCGGCTGGCGTTGCCAGCGCGCGGCGTATCCGCTGGATTTCGTCATAGGAAAACGGATAGCCCCAATTGCCGTCTTGCTCGGAGCCTTTGCGCACGATCGCGCCGGCAAGCTCAAAGACGAGGCGCTCACAGCGCTCGATGCGAGATCGCAGGGCTGCCATGACTGCGTCGGGCGGGTCTACAAGCCCCACGAATGCCGGGCCTGACGAACCCTGCACGCCGCGCCCGTGGCCGATGACCGTATCGTCGCTCATGGCTTTGTCGTCCACAGATGCCGGCCGAGGAAGTGGTTTATCGCCTCCAGCACCCCGCGCGCGGCCTCATCGACGCTGATTCCGACAGGCACCACAATCCTTGGCGGGTCGCCGGGCAGGATTTGCATGGCGATTTTGTCGCCGGCCATGAACGTGACGCTGTTTGGCGGGAGGTCGTCGGGCATTTTGGGAGAACCCCAATTGCCACGCCGGACGAATCCAAGACCATCGCTCATGGGGAATGTCCTTTCAGGTGAGGCGGCGCCGTGAACGTTTCAATGCCGTCGTCATTCACCCGCACGCTGCATTCCGTTCGCACGAGCGAGGGGTCTAACGACTCGAAAGGCCAGACGATGTTGCGGGCCTGTTCAAGCGCGAAGACGAGCCGATTGACCTGGGCGCGCGTTTGCAGTGTGCATCCAGCGATCTGGACACCGTCAGGGTCTGCCATTGCCACCGTTATCCTCATAGCCTGAATTCCTTGGCTCGGCAGAGGAGAGCCGTCAGCGCGTTGACGTCCTCTGCAGTGTAGGGAATGCCCAGCGTCGCAAGCCAGCGGTTCGCTAGCGAGCTGAGGGCCAAGACGGCGCCAAGCGGCAGGCCGACTTGGTCCCCGAACGATACCCTTATGGCTTCGATCACCTGCTCTTGGGTTTCACTCTTGATCGTCATTGCTCAACCTCCTGTTTTGCCGCCTTGGCGATGATCTTCAGGCATTCGACATAGGCGTCCGCGCGCGCGTGGTCGCCAGCTTCGCGCGCCGGGCGGATTTTCCGCGAGATATTCTTGACGGCAATCGCAAGTGGGGGCCAGCGATCGTAGCCTCTCGCCGGCCCCCTTTTGCAGAGCGCCATCAGATACGCTCTGCGGCGACGCGCGGTATGGTCCGGCGTCCCACGCGCCGCGCCTGACGACGCCTTGTTCGGCGCCGCCAACAATCCCGCCCACTGCGACGAGATCGTCCCTACAGCCCGTTTTGCGACCGAACGGGCAAACTTTTTGTCGACCGGCTTCCCTGGATGAAAATGCGCCGCGTTCAGCACCGCGCCCGCGACGATTTTCAGCATCCGATATTGCGGGCCGTTCGCGCGTTTCCAGAGGCTGCTCACCCGACATGCCTCCATATCGCGCCAGCCCGGATTTTCTTGACCGTGGACACCCCGATCGCGAACTGGCGCGCGAGCACCTTGATCGGGACGGAAGGCGAGCCGCGTATTTCTTTCACGGCGGCGTCCGTGAGTTTGGCGCGGCCGTGGCCAGAGCCGCAACGGTAACCACGCTGGCCTGTGGTTTCAGCCTCCACCCTTTTCCTCCTCTTTCGCCTTGATGATCGCCTCGCGCATGGCGTTCTCATAGCGCGCGACGTTGCGCAGCGTCCGGAGCGCGGCTTGAAGATGCGGCTCCAGATATTCCGCTTCGCTCTTGCGGAATCCGGTTTTGATCAGCCCGGCGACACCGTGTTCGAGGAGGGCCGCAAGAGCGGTGCATTGGGAGTGGATTGAGGCGGGGGCTTGCGTGGCCATCAGGCGGCGACCGTTTGCTGAGCGAGCCACGCGCGGGCGATGAATTCGGAATATGCTGGCGGGATTGATTGGCTCAGCTCAATCTCGTTCATCCAGTCGATGCCCATAGCGTCGCGCCGGTTAGCCGCTGTGGCATTCGGGAGGCCCATGCCCCTCACGCCGCTCGGCGTTCCTTTGCCGACCACGCAGACAAATCCCTTGCGCAGCAGCCCGACGCGGGCCTGCGGCACGAGTTGAAAAAAAGGCCACGAAAGTTCAAACTTCCGCCTCCGTATGACCCGAAGGCCGGGGAACATGTCTCCGTGCAGCACGATGTCCGCGCGCAGGGGAGCGCGCATGACGTTTTCGATGCACGTAGCAGGATGCCGGGCCATGATCGCGCGCGTAGCGGCAATCTGATCAGGGTATTCGGAGCCCGCGCGCATACGCGCCGGGGCTCCATCCGTCCACCGTTTGCAAACCGGCGACGCCCAAATGAAATCGAATTCCGCCATGTCAAGCCCGCAGTTCAGCACGTCCGCTTGAATGAACCGATCGCCGACGTAACGAGGTTGCGCCTTTATATCGACGCCCGTGACGCGAAAGCCCGCGCGCTGTAGCCCGCGCGTTGCGCCGCCAGCGCCGCAAAAGAGGTCCAAAGCGCGAAGGAATGCCATCAGGAGAAAAAGTCCATTTTCACGCGCTTCCGTTCGGCGATGCAGATCGTGTCGTTGTGAGCGCCGCCGTGCGTGACGAGCAGGATTTCAATCGGATCATAGCCACGCTTTTCGCCCATGCCCGCGCTCTGCCAGCCGAACGAGAGGACAATGCCGCCCGGTTTGACCAGCGGGTCCAGCGCGTCCCGCACCCGCTTGTAGAGCCGCGCGTTTTGTGTTTCCTCCATGCCGACTTTGAGGCCGATCGACTTGTAGCACTCGGAAATCTGGCGCGGCGAATATGGCGGGTCGAATATCGCCAGATCGGCCCGGACGCCCTGCGCGGTCCAGAGTTTGCAAGCCTGCTCCGCATCCATGTGGAGCGCAGCGTCCGTCGCCGGGTCCAAGTCATTCGTGAACGTTGCCCGGCTCCCGTTGCGCGCGAACGGATCGGCGCTTACGGGCGCGGCGACCATATATTTCCAGACAAATTCGCCGATCGGCGGCACAGAGAATGTGTCCCGGTGCGGCATTGCCCATGTCCGGCTGAACAGCATCGCCGGTGCGGTCGCGTTCATCGCGGATATTCCATCGCCATGAAGGCCAGCAGGACGAAGGCAAATCCGAATGCGATCGAGGTTACGTGCTGCTTGCGAAGCGCCATGACGAACAGACACCCGACGAAAGCGGTGAGAAGGACGGACTGGATCATGGTTTTCTCGCCTCGCGCTCGCGTTGCGCCAGAGCCGATCTCAGCGGACTCGGATCGCCCATAAGCTGGCTTGTCAGTAGCGTAGCCGGATCAATCGGCGCGTCAGGCCGCACGGTCAGATCAACGCCAATGGTCGGCGTGAATAGCGGCTTGGACGATCGCAAAGGCGTCGGCTTGGCGGCGACGGCAAAATCCTTCATGCGCTGCACGCGCGCCGCGCGGCCGACGTCAATCAGCTTGGCGACGGTGACGGGCGGGGCTAGCGCGGGTTCTGGCGCATCGGGTTCCAGCGCTTCATCGGCCAAGTCCCACGCCCGCTCGGTGTGCTGCATGGCGTTTCTGACGGCATGCCGAACGACGCTTTCGGCCTGCTTATTCCAGGTGCCGTGTTTTTTCCGGTCAGCGAGGCGCTTTCGGGCGTGCATCGTGGAGAAGCCCTTGCGGTCGCCAAGCCACCCCTCGATCGTCTTGCATGGAACGGTCGGGAACAATTCGAGCAAAACCGCATAGGCAATCCAGCGGGCATATCCGCGTGGATGGCCAGTCGCGAGGTCGATCGGGCTTTCCTCGAAGACGTGCGCTGCCGTGGTGATTGCTACGGCGACCTCGTGCGCAGTCGGATAGACGGGTTTCACAGCGAACCGCCATAATGTCGGCGATGGTCCGCCAGGCGCTGCTGTTCGGTTTCCAACCTCTTTTCCACCTCGGAAAATTCTAGCATGCTCATCGCTTCCTCGATCGGCGCGAGAGACTCCAAAAACGCACGCGCGTTTTCCGACACGATGCCCATTGATACTACCTGCGTGCGCAGGTCGAGCGCCTGCTTGTCGATCTTGGTGAGCGCCGATTTCGTCATCGCGCTAATTTGGCTCTCCGCCACGCGTCTGAGTTCGCGGCGACGGCTCTCCAGCATGTTTTCGCCGCGCGACTGCCACGACAGCGCAAGCGTTGGCGCAAATGCGGCCGGGATGCCAATCTCTTGGCAGCGTTTCGCGATGATATCTTGGCTCGCCGCAACGACGGCCATGGCCTCTTTGGTCGCGGCCTTCCACGCCGCGTCCTGGTCCCAATGATATTCGGCCGCGAGTTTGGCCTCAAAATCGGCCATGCATTTCGCCGCCTGCTCACTCGCGTAGGATTTCAGTACCTTCGCGCGCTCCTTGATGATCATCCCAAGGTCGTGCGTCTCGTTGCGGCTGAGACGTCGCGGCTGGTCTTCCCCCATAGATTTCCCCTTTCCCCCTGATTCCGCGTCCCCTCACGGAAAGTAGACTGTAGCTTAGCGGCGCGCGGTGTCGAGCGTGGCGTCAGTGCCGGGCATGAGAGGAGAGGCGGCGATCATAGCGACAAAATCGCAGCGCGCGCAGTTTTCGTCCGTCCACGTCGGGTCTGGCGTCCTAGACGGATAAGCGGCACCCCACGCTTCCACCATTTCCGGCGTCACGTCGGACAGGCGCTCTGCGATAAGAGAGAGGACGGCGCGGGCGTCCTGCCGTTCCTCGGCATGGACGGCGCAATCGCGGCCGGCCAAAAGCTGCGCGATCTCAGCCACGAGCTTCTCGTGGGCTTCGGACTGGGCGGTCATCGTCACGACTCCTCGTCTGGTTTCAAGGGAAACAGCCGCCATAAACAGAGCGGCAGGATCGTTCCTCCGCAGGCAACGAACGCCTCATCGTAAGTCATGTTCTCCGCTTTCATCTTCGCCCCGATTTCGGCATGCCACTCGGCGTCGAATTTGTTTATGGCGGCTGTCAGGCGACGTTCGCGCGCCGCTATCGCTGACGGGGTTTGAGAGAGCGGCCGCTTCTCTGCGGCCCTCGAACCATGCGGGCGATTGGTCACGTTATCGGTCCCAAATCTGCGACCACCCGCGCATCGCGGCCCTCCGGCCTGTCGGTCGAGCGACAAACGCGCTCGCGCATCCTCACCACATGCCCGCTGTCGCCCGCACAAAGCGGACAATCGTCCGAACCATCAAACGTCGATTTTTGAACGCTGCTAAAGCCGCATTCTGGGCACTCGAAGTAGATGAAGTCCGGCTGATCCACAAAAGCTACTCCACCGATATGACCTTGGTGATGATATAGTTTTCGATGCACAACGTGACGCGCGCCACCTTGTATTGAAGGCGGACGACCGCGCCCTTCGCGACTGCGGCTTTAAGCACCTCGGCATCAGCAGGGTTCTGAAGCGTGAACCACATGTCCTCTGTTGACATTGAGCCGGTGCCGTTTCGCATGACGCCGAGACTCATATCGAAGTCGATATGATCATAGCAAAGCAACGGGGTGGCGTTGGCAATCTTCTTGGCCTGTCCCACGGCCTCGTTTTCTACGGACGAATAGCCGCACCCGGACAGCCACAAGGCGAATATCAATATGGTGCAACGCTTCACGCAACCCTCCTCTGGTAACGCTGCCCGCGCGTCGGGAAGCACAGATCGAAATGCCATGCGCACCACGAGCGCGATTCTGGCGCTTGCGGCGCGCCGCAATATCGAAGTCCTTCAAAATCCTCTTTGGGATCGCCGATCGGAAATTTGCAGTCGGTCCCGAGGTCGAGCGCATCCCAACAGACAAATCGGCTGGCCGGCGNNGGCGTGGGTCGAGCCTTTCCAAACGGCTTGGGAGCGTCGCTGACAGGCCTCTGGCGTTTTTCGACGCTGGGCTTCGGCGCGGCCTTCGGGCGCCGGCCGCGCAGGCTCGCGAGCTTGCTGATGACCGCGCCTTTGGTCGAGCCTATTTCCTGCGCGATGACGACTGAGGTTTTTCCTTCGGCGTCGAGCGCGAGAAGCTGTTTCGCGCGTTCCTCGGTCCAGAATGGTGACTTGAAGGCCATCAGGGCTTCTCGCGTTTGGCGCGGCGCGCGGCAGCGGCTTCGCGGATCAGGGTCTCGACCATCGCCTTGAAGGCTGGGATTGGTCGCTCGTGCGCGCGCTCGTCCTCGATCACGTCGCGAAGCTCAATCGCAAACTCGCCCAGAAACAGGCGTTCCGGCTTCGGCTTTTCATCGGCTTTTACGGGTTGTGCCGCCACGGCTCCAGGCTCCCTTTTCGCGTCCAACATATTTTCTATAGCGTGTCCGGTTTCTGTTGTAAACAGTCGATCGCTCGTATATATTTTTTCATAACGCGGGAGATATTCCGGCGACGACTGGAGAACGCGATGACGAACGCTGAAATCAAGGGCTTGAGCCGCAGGGCTCTGGCCGACGCCTATGCGAGGGCGCACGCCCAAGCCAAGGCGGCAGAAAAGGCGCTGGAGCCGCTGAAGGCCGAAGTGCTGGCGCGGGGCTTGCCTGAGATCGATGGCGCTTCGGCCACCATCCATATCGACGATGTCACCGTGGGCACGTTCGATGCGAAGAAAGGCAAGACGTTTTTGACGGCTCGCCAGCTTTCGGAATGCACGGGCACGCGCACCGACCGCAAGGTGCGCGTCGAGTATCGCCATGCGGAAATGCTGAGGGAGGTCGCATGAGCACCATGGCGCAAGTTTTGTCAGGCCGCGTGAAGATGCGCGGCCTGACACACTGGTATGCCTGCCACACACTGTTCAACGACAGGGGCCATTTCGAGGGCGACGACGAATATGGCGATGAAAGGTTCATGGCCTATTCAGAAGTCGTTTGGTGCTGACCGTGAACCGCGATCCCATGGACGTTGCGCGCGGGGCGAGCCTCGACNNGGGACTATCAGCAGATCATCGCCGAAATGGTCGCGGCGACGCCATCGGAGGTCGCCAACAACCAGACGGCGGTCATGCACTACCTGGTCGACTTAGGGCGCTGGTCGATCCCCGACATCGTGAGCGCCCTGCACAAGGTTATCAAGAGGAGGGAAGGGCCATGAAAAATCGCATGTATCAGACCCCGAATGTCGATCGTGAATGGAGCGCCAGTCGCAATACGCATCACGCGGTTGCGGTCGCAATCCACGCGATCAGCGACAGCAAGCGCTCGCCGGAAGCCATCTGGGAAGCGCCCACCAGCACAGAGTTCGATGTCGTCGCAAACGCCGTAGAGGACTATCTCCTGCACGGCGATTTTGATCGGGAGCCTGACGGCAAATATCCGTGGGGCAACGAAAACATCGTGATCCGAGAGGAGTGAATGCCATGATACCGCGACGGCAAAGACATGAGCGGCTGATCAAGGATTTCAGCGAATCGCGCGTCGCTAGCGCATTCGACGACATGGTGCGCCGCAAGGGACTTTTGCATTTCCTTGACGATGAGGCCGTTGAAGAACTGGCGCGACGTCTCGCGACGGATCATCGCCGCGTCCAGCGCATGAACCGGCGCAATCGCGCGCTGGCGCAAACGGGAGTGGAGTGCTGATGTTTCGTGTTCAGCGCGAGCCTTGCGCCACATGCATCTACCGGAAGGACTCGCNNTCGCGCACCTCGAAGATCAGGTGCGCGACAAACACATGGGCTTCAAAGGCCATCGGGTCTGTCACTACTCGAAAGACGCGTGCTGCCGAGGCTTTTGGAACGCGCACAAAGACGAGTTTCCCATGGGCCAGATTGCGCAGCGGCTTGGCTTTGTGGAGCTTGTGGACGACGACGAATTGCACTGACGCGACGATCACTGGCAACGGGAGGAGCGACAATGTTTAAGAAGACCTCGACGTCAGAGCAATTCATGGGAAAGACGGGCGACTTTTCGACGCGAATTTCAGCGCGCGGATACGGAGAGTCGAGCGATACAATGGAAGTCCTTACGTCCCTTAAGGAACAATACGACGCGCTCAAGGTGAGGTTGCGTGCGGAGACGGACAATGCGGAGCGCTCTAACCTAATCCGCCAGATCGGGGACATGCGATTGATCCTTGAGGAGGGCGCTAGGTTCTCATTCGAGACGATTTTTGTACGGGTCGCGCAGGCTCGTCTACCGGCGAATGTCTTTCTCTTGTTTGTGGAGGAGGCGCGTACATACTGGAGGCGTGAAGGCTTCGCTGCTCTCGCGCCCCCGCCAACTCGGCGCCAGTTGCGCAAAAACGCGAAAAGAGAAGCGCGGAGGGCTAGTCAATCTGACTGACGCGATGACTGGCCGGCGGGCAGAGACGCCGGCCATGCGATGCGCCAACGAGGGCGACGAGAGGGGGAATTTCATGGCTGAACGCTGTACGAATTGCGAACCCGGCACTTTCAACCACGAATGCGGCAGACCCGCGTCATGGGCCGGCAAGCACAAGAGCGGCCACGTCCAGATGTTTTGCGATCGGTGCAAGGCGGATGGATGGGAATCGCGAGGAATAGTCGACTGGAAAGCGTTGAGCGCGCCACAGAGGCCGAAATGACCGACACGCGACCATCCCCGCTGCTTTCGCACGACCCGGCCTCACGGGCTTTCGCTGCGCGCGCAATCGCGCGTCTGGAGGCGCAACGAACCGGACGCGACAGCTTCGACGCTTGGATCAATTACACCGTGCGCCAGTGGCGAGATTTTTTGGCGACGAAAGAGGAGGTAAAATCATGAGCCATTTTTCAATGATCGTCGTGACAGACGAAAAACCAACCGAAGCGGCGCTCCATGCGATCTTGCTGCCGTGGCATGAATACGAAAGCACGGGTTTTGAGGAGTACGTCGTCGACGTCGACAAGACGACGGAGGCGCTCGCGGCCTATGCCAAGCGTGGCGATGACGAGCGAGAACAGTCGCCGGCCGAGTGGGCCGCTGAGTATTATGGCGTGCCCATCAAGCACCCCGGCACGCACGTCGACGCCAAGTACGGCAGCATTGAAGTTGACGCTGGCGGCAACCTGCTGAGGGTGATCGACCGCACGAACCCGAACCGCAAATGGGACTGGTGGCAGATCGGCGGTCGCTACAAGGGCAAGATCGCTCTTGCGAACGCCGTCGAGGTCGACAGTGCGCGCTTTGGCGACGTCGCCATGGCATTCATGAAACGGATGCGCGTGCGCGATCGGCAGCGCACTGTCGACGGCATCTACGAGTGGCTCGCTAGCCAGAGCGAGAGGGGTCTTTGTCTTGCGCGGGACGACACATGGGGAGACTTCAACGTTCCCGAGGGCCAAACGCTGGACGACTGGATCGCCTCGGCGCCAGCGCTTTCCAGTTGGGGATTCGTCGTCGACGGCGAGTGGCGAGAGCGCGGTCCGATGGGCTGGTGGGACATTTCAAGCGACGACAATCCGGACTGGCAGCAGGAGGCTGACGCCATCCTTGCGGCCATCCGGCCCGACCAATGGATCACCGTGATCGACTGCCATATTTGAGGAGCGAAACGCCATGAGACGCGAATGCGGCGACTGTACTTTGTGCTGTTCCTTGTTGCCGGTGAAGGAAATATCCAAGCCCGGCAACCACAAGTGCCAGCATCAAAGGTACGGCAAAGGCTGCGTGATCTACGGCTCTCGCGAAATGCCGTGGTCGTGCAAGGTCTGGACATGCCGATGGCTGACGAACGATGACACGGCTGATCTTTCGCGGCCCGACCGCTCGCGCTACGTGATCGACGTGGTTCCTGATTTTGTCCGGCACAAGACCGACGATGGCGTCGAGACTGCAATCCCTGTGATCCAGGTTTGGTGCGACCCGCGTTTTCGCGACGCGCATCGTGATCCGGCACTCCGGGCTTATGTCCAGCGCCGCGCAAAGGAGGGCGTCGCCGCGCTGATCAGGCATAGTTCGACGGACGCTTTTCTGCTGGTGGCGCCGCACTTCGGCGACAACGCGGACTGGCTGGAACTTCATTCCGCCATGCGGGACAAAGAGCATAGCGCCGAGGAGGTCGCCGCAGCGATCGGCGGCGTCGTAATTCATCTGGAGGAGGACAGACCGTGACATTACCGAAAGAACTGCAAAACAAATGGGACGAAGCCGCCGCAAACCAAGGAACGATTGTCCCCGTGGGGCGCACGGTGGTCTGCGATCTTTGCGACGCTGATTGCACGGATAGCGCCGTCTCTGGCGGCTTCATTTTCGAGTCGAAGGGCGTCTGCCCGGCATGCGCGCCGCGCTTTCTCGCGACGATCCGAAAGTACAACGAGGAGTCCTTCATCAAGGCTCGCTGTCCGGAAGGAAAACCCTTCGCTGATTTCATTCGCGACTATCGCGGGCCAAACGCTGGCATCAGAATCACGGGGTTCAAATGACCGAAGCCCCGCACGCCCACAACCGGATGGAATTTATCTGGTTTGTCCTGTCCCTCACGCCAGAAGGCCACGAGGGACTCGTCTCCTATCAAATGAACGGCGCGTGGTATCCGCTCATGTGCTCGGAGCCCGCAAACGTCCCGCGCATTACGGCGATGGCGACGAAAATGCTGGACGCGCCAGACGGTCCCGTCCAGCAAGGAATCCGCTTTCGGATCGTCCGTTTTGACAGCCGGGTCGACCTTGACGAGGTCATGCCCTCAACCATAGGGAACGCGTGATGATTGACGATGACGATCTCGAAAAGGGCCTCGAATACGTGCCCGAGCACCTGCGCGCCGGCTTGCGCCGCTGGATCAAGTTCGGCGTGGTTCCGGGCCACTTCCTCTGCGCGGTCCTGCGCAACGACCTGGATGGAGCCTGCCGGCACGGCGACGACCAGTCCACGGCGGCATTGAAGGCCATCATGGGCTTCCTGCGCCGTCATGCGCCAGCGGCCTGCCACGGGTCTCCTGAGCGCTTTCAGGCGTGGCTGTCGAGGCACGCCAAGCTGCGCTTTGCGAGGGCGGTATGAGCGAGTTCCGGCAGAAGTTCGCCTTCATGCTGATCCTCTCAATCCTCGGCGAGGTTACTCATATGCGGGAACCCGACATGGTGTTTGGTCTTATCCATTTGGCAGGGTCCGTCGCCATCTGCTACGTCTTCGCGCGGTGGATACTATGACCCCCTTTAACCGGAGTCCAGAATTCACTTCCCTCTTCTCCCTTGTCAGTTGTCTTCTGTTCAGCCTCCCTTCCATTTATCTTCAAGTCAAAGGGTGGCAATACTTTATTTATGACGGTCGGCAAATCGTCGGTGGCCTATATTTGATTTGCGGCGTGTGCGTTTTGCTTTCCTGTACGCTCGGGTTGGTGTTCCATCTCGACCCGTGGAGCTTGCTCACCGGATCGTGAGTTTTCGCCAGAATCTATAGTTGTCATGATGACAAGCGCTCCCGTTTCGTCTAAATAGCTTTAGGCGACGGCGCGCGTTGTCACGACTGATCTAGGCGGGGGTTGCAGCCCCGCCGATCAACCTCAATGATAGTGATCATTCGTAATCGCGTGGGTCCGGTTCGGGTTCCTCCTGTAGCAGGCCGAGCGTTTTCAGGACGGCTGGCGAGAGCGGCCCGCACGGCTTGGACCAATCCGTCTTGCGCTCCTCGATTATGTCCGCGATCGGCTTCAGGGAGCCTGCCCCACGGCCCGTCTCGTTGAACATGCCCGGATATGCCGCCTTGAGACGCGCAAGCGTTTCTGCCCGCTTCTGAGGGTCGCCCTGCGCCTCTTTGCGCTCCCGCTCCTCGGCCTGCGCCGCCTTGGCGACTCTCTCGCGTTCCCGATAGATCGGCGCCATGGCGACTTCGCACTCGTGGCGCACGTCGGCGATCGTTGGCAGGAATTTCGATGATCCAGGAATGCCCGTGCGCGGGTCGGTCACGCGGATCACGACCGATTCGGGATAGCCCATCAAGATCGAAACAAGGGCTGTCAGGAAGGTATCCGGGTCCTCGGCCTCACCTTTCCGGTAGCAGCCGAGCAAAAGACGGGCTCGTTGGGACGCTACGGAGTTCGAACAACGATGGGACTGGAGGGATGGGAGGGATGTTGAGCTTGCCGCCGGCATCGACGTAATCGCAGAGGTCGCGGGCTGCGTCGTGAACAGTTCTTCGTCGCCCATTTTGCTTTCCTTTCAAAACCCGTTTTGCCTGTTCATTCAGGCGATTCGTGTAGGTCCGTTCCCAATCGATTTTGCGGGCTTTCTGCCCGCCTTCCGACCACCAATAATTCTGAAATTCGGTTGCGATCTCCTCGTGCTCCAGCGGCGTAAGGCCAAGCGCTGCGGCTTGGGAGCGATGGGCTTCCGATGGGAGCCAATCTTTTGGCAATCGACGAGCCCGGCTGTTTTCGTCGTCGCGCCCCCTTGGGGGCTGTTGACGCTTCTTAGCGTCAACGGGGGACTCTTCTACTCTTTCTTCGAAAAGAAGACCGGGCGCACGCGTGGGCGCGCGAGTCGCGTAACGTTTCGTAACGTTACGTAACGTTAAATTGTCAGAAGTAACGTTACTATTTGCCGCTTGGCGCTCTCGAAAGCGCGCCTGCCGATCGGCATTTTTCGCCCGCGCGAGGCGAAGCGCCTCCTCCTCGGCGACTTCGATCCGGCCGCTGAGGTCCGTGATCGTGGCTTCTTCAACCGTGCGAAGCATTTCAGCGACGGCCGCAAGTTGGTCCGGCGAGAGGCCGATCGTCCCGAGTTGAACTAGGACTGGCGCCGGAATCATCGTTGACCGCCAGCGCTAGCGCCGCACGGTTGCAACGTGATAATAAATGCTGTAAAGAAATATTCAGTCACCGATACCCTCTTATCGTTGGCTCCGCGTCAACGGGCTGGCCGGCCCAAGACGCACCTTTTGTGCCTCGTCATCGTGAAGACGTCAAGGCGCCGCTTCCGCCCCCCGGAGGCGGCGTTTTGCGTTTGTTTACAGGGCGGGAATTGACAATAGGATTCTCTAGGCGAATCTCGCGCTCCAGCGTTCCGTGAGCGTCCCATCCGGCTCGTTTTCGGCGCGCATTCAGTTCGATTCTGGGGACTGTGGGAAAATATTTTTCGATGAGTTCGTAGGCCTCGTCCGGCTTTTCGGAATGCGTGCGGGCTGGCGCTTCGATGACGGACGAGTCTTGCGTGCCCATGGCTGGCGCCGGAATATTGCCCTTCGTGCCGACCAGAAGAAGCTCGTGCCGGTTGCGAAACCAATATCCGGTGCCGTCTTTGGTTTTTATCCACACCGCGCTCGATTTATATTCAAAGCCCCACGCCGCCATCACCATCAGCGCGTGCGGCAGCATCGGCGACGTCGCCCACAGGAACAGCACGCAATCGTCAGCGGCGATCGAGCCGATATCCGTCGCTTTGATGTCTTCGATCGTGCTTGTCGGATAGTGGTTATCTGCCGCACGGTCCATGCCGGTTTCCGCAGCCCAGACCTCGAACGACCACGGCGGGTCGGCGAGGATCACGCCGTAGCGCTTCGCCGGCAGCGCCAGTTGCGCGGCGGCAAGGTCGGTTTCGCGCTTGGCGCGCGCGGCCTTTTTAACGACCGTGGAGGCGGCGCGCGTGTTCCCGGCCTCAGCAGCCTTGGCAATCGCGACTTGCTGATCTGGGGGCAGTTGTGTGGCCTTGGCGGCGACGCTGGCGGGAATTTGACCGCCGCGCGCCGCGTCCGACAGTTCCGGAGAACCCTCGTTTTTGATCCTTACGCAGTCTCGAACCGTGCGCTCGGACACCCCTACCATTTGCGCGGCTTGGGCCTGCGATATGAGCGGCCGATCGGTCGGCAACCGTGCCGTCCGATAAAACGCGCCTCCGAGTGGCATGGTGCAGAGATTGGCGGCGACCATGCCGCGCTGCGTTTCGCTCAAATGCCGGCGCTTGATGTTGTGGCTGATCACGAAAGCAAGTGGATCGGGACCGTCGACCTCCGGGTCGAACGTCGCATAGACGCCCTTCACGCCAGCCTCTTGGCAGGCCAGATGCCGGTTTCGTCCGTCGAGAATCTTGCCGTCGAGCACCACGATTTCGTCGCGGATTCCGTTGGCCTTGATGTCGGCGACAAGCTCCGCAAATTCAGCCGGCTGCATCAATGGGAAAATGGCGGCGAGCGGGTGAAATTCGAGGTCCATGAACGCCCCTACATCAGCTTGAATTTCGACTGCCCGACCGGCACGCAATAGGCTTCCATCCACGCGAATCCGGCGCAAGCGTCGGCACGGTCATGGTCCTCGCAGCCCTTCGGGATGTATTTTCGCAAGATCATCGTATCAANNCGCGTGCGAGCGCCCGCAGACCGCTGATCTGATTGTGGCCGGATAAGGCTCGACGATATTAATCCCATAGATTCCCGCAATTCCGTGGATGCATCCGTTCATGCGCAGCGCGTCCTCAGTCGAGACGGCGTTACGGCTGATTTTCGGCGGGAGCCAGCGCTCGATGCCGATCAGATCGGGCGGTCCTTCCGCGATGATCAGGTCGCTAAGCCACCTTCCGAGCGCGCCGATCGCGAGGCCTTTGCTGTCGTCGACGTCGCGCAGCGTCAGCGAGCCGGACGTCGGAATCTGCCCGGCGCGACCGTAGGCGTAGCCGGTGCGCCGGGCGAGATCGAGAAACAGCAGGCGCATCGATCCTCAGTGCGCCGCCGCGCCTTCCTTCGTGCCCATGCTTTCGATCAAGGCCGCTTGCGCGTCCTGGTAGCCCCGCAGCCATTCGTCACGATCGTAATGGCTTGGCGGAATGCCCTTCTTGTTCTCCATCGCCGCCCGCTTGCCGGCCCGATAGGCCGCGCCCGCAGGGTCGCCGTCCGCTTCGCCATTGGCAAAGAGGCCGAGCTGGTCGCCGATGTTCGACCCGAGCCAGCGCGCGATCCGGAGCGACTGTTCGAGGTTTTCGGCGACGCGCTTTTCGCCCTCTGGCGTTTCCATTTCGATGAAAGTCTTGATTTCCGACAGCGCGACGCCGTCCGACTTGGCCTTTTTGCAGGTGTTTTTGAACGTCGCGTCCGCCGCCTTTTTGGCCTCTAGATCGCGCTTGTATTGCCCGACGTGATGGCGCGTCAGAGCCTGGCGCTCGTCATCGGTGAGCGAAGCCGCCGCCGCCGCGATATTGTGCTTCGTGGTGGTCACGCCGTCGCTGCGCGGCGCTGATTTGGCGGCTTTCGCTGCTCCAGCCTGACGATTCTTTGATCCCTTTGGGCGCCCCATGATCGCTTCTCCAGTAGTTCGTTAGGTGTGGCTTTCTGCGGCTTCCGCAGGAAGTTCGGTATGAAGGGAATCCTTCAAGTGCGCAGCCAACACGAGTCGGCGCATCCGGTAGAGGCGCGATACAAATTCTCGTTCGCTGACGTGCTCATTAAATTTGAAATGTCGCTCAGCGACTTCGTTAACAGGAACGATTCGGAATGCCCATATGTCCGACCAATAGAAGGCGACGATAAAGGGCAGCGGGTCGTCCCGATAGCCGTCCGCTAGCATACGAATGGCGCGGTACGTTGGATGCAGGAGGTTCGGCGTTCGCGCGTAGTGATGTTTATACTCCACAAGCGCGACAGGCTTTCCGAGGTTGTATTCGACCATCAGAAAATCGAGATCGACGGCAGGGCAGTTCATCCCCCAATGCCGATGGCGCGCACTGACTTCCGCATCTCGCCAGCCCGTGCGCTCTTGGCGCGTGCCGTCAGGCGACCAGTTTTGCGGCACGGTCCATCCTCACGGTTGCTTCGTTGAACGCGTCCTCGTTGATATCGAGGCCGATGAATTTGGCGCCGAGTGCTAGCGCCACGACGCCCGTAGTGCCCGCTCCCATGAATGGATCAACAACGGTTTCGCCGGGCCGCACAAAGCGCGCCATAAGATCGAGCATGCCGCTCTCGGACTGGCCCCATTCGTGGAAGCGCTTGTCATTGTCGTTTGTTTTGGACGCGACGGAATCGCCAATCCACGAACCATCGAACTCCGCCTTGACGAACCAAAGAACCGGCTTCCAGAAGGTGTTGACGCGGCGTGGGAACACCTGGACGGCTTGGCCGCCGGGCGTGAGATAAGCCAGCGTCCAGTGATAGGTCAGGTGCTTTCCGAGCATCGCAATGACGTCAGGAAGGTAAGACTGACCGACCATGCAGAGCAGCGAGCCGCCCGGCCTCAAAGCGTGCGCGGCCGCTGCGCCCAATTCGTCATAGACCGGCAGGAATTCTTTCGGATACGGAGGGTCCGTGATGAACCATTCGGCGCTATTCGGCGCCAACGCGAGAATTGAGGAACACGGCGCGCGCCGAAGATCGTGTCGAGCGCCTGCGGGCGCGGCAACGGCGGCAAGATCGGCAATTTCGGCTTTCCGTTCCTCGCGCTTCGTCTCCTTGCGGTGGCGCTTGATCCGATTCGCTTCCTTGACGATATCGTCAGGCGACCACTTGACGACCTCCGCCTGCCGCGCCTTCGGAAGCGTCGCCACATCGGCGGCAGCAGACACGCTGACCTTGCCGCGATCAACGGCGGCGATAAGATCTGGCGCGCCTTGGTCGCGGACTTCGACGGCGCGTTCGACGGAACGCTTGCCGACGTTCAGCATCTTGGCGGCGTCGGCTTGAGACACGGCACGTTCGCCAATTGGCGAAGCTGTCTTCCGTTGTCCGTCGCGAAGGTTCGCTAGCCGCGCCGCGACCATGGCCCGCTGGCTCTCATCCAGATGCCGGCGGCGAAGATTCAGGCTGACGACGTAGCTAACCGGATCGGAGCCGGTATACGTCTCAAATCGAGCGGGCACGCCGGCCTCCGCGCAAGCGCGGTATCGGTTGCGCCCGTCCAGGATAGCGCCCTCGAAAAGCACGATCGGCTCGCGCAAACCATGCGCGGCAATGTCAGACGCAAGTGCATCAAATTCCGCGCCGTAGATGGTTGGGAATATTTCAGCGAGAGGATGAAATTCGAGGTCGGCGCTCATTGTCCATCCTCGTTTCTCGCTTTGCGTGCGGCCTGCCGCGCGACTTGGCGCTCGAAAGCCTGAAGCATATCATCGGCCGTCACGAGGCCGCTTGTCGCCTGCAATATTTTACGCAAGGACACTGGCGTCGGCATGACGTGGCCGTATTTCCACTTGTTCACGGCGCCCTGCGAGCAGCCGATTTTCAGCGCCATGGCCGCATTATCAAGCTCGAATCGCTGCATGTAGGCCATCAGGTCCATTGCTATCTCTATCCCCAGGGAGTAAAAAACGTCAAGTTGTCGCTGGGGATATCGCGTGTCCCGTCGCAAAGCTGCTCCCGGTCTGCCCGTCGAGAATATCAAGCGCCGGATCACCATCGCTGAATTTCGGGCCGGACGGTCGCGCAACGGCGGCTACACCGCCGCGCAACTGGCGCGCTGGGGCGTCTCGTGGCCTCCGATCAAGGGCTGGAAAGAGCGGCTAATCAAACCCGATGACCCGTTCGAGGAAGAGATCGAGGCGCTGGTTTGCGCCGCGCAGCACGGCAAAGCGCTTCCGATCGACTTGAACACGCCGATCCAGACGCCGTATCTGTGTGCCGAATGCGGGACAGAGCGCAAAGTGATCGTCCCGCTGCGCGGCCACATTCACGCGAACTGGACGCCTCCGGTATTCTGTCCCGAATGTGCGACAAAATAAATACGTGAGAGGATCGTTCCGTCCGTTGTTATTTCCCGCCGCGTAAAATATATCTGGTTCTCACGCACGGAGAATCAGCATGGCGGAAACGACGGACGCGGCGGTCGAGACGATCGTCGTCGGCGAAGGCGTTCACGACGGCGGAAGCGTCGTCCACGCCCAGCACGGACGCCATGCCGCGCCCGTCGCGCAGGACCACTTCACCGCGATGATCGAGCGCGTGCTAGTCGATCCGAGCGTTGATCTCGCGCGGCTCGAAAAGCTGATGGACCTGCACGACAGGGTTCAAGCCAGGCGCGCCAAGGCCGCGTTCTTCGCTGATTTCAGCGCTATGCAGCCCGAGCTTCCGGGCGTCGCGCAGACGGGCAGGATTATCGTCTATTCCAAGGCCGATCGGGAGAGGCAGCCGCCGAATCCGAACGCCAAACCGATTCAAGAGACGCCCTATTCGTCGTTGGCCGATATCAACGAGGCCATCAAAGGGCCGCTCGCCAAATTCGGGTTCGCGCTGTCGTTCAAGACTGGCATTGCGCCCGATGGCCGGATCACCGTCACGGGCATCCTTGGGCATCGTGAAGGCCACGAGGAACAGACGACAATGGTTCTGATGCACGATAGTACAGGCTCAAAGAACCCGGTCCAAGCCATGGGCTCGTCGATCACTTATGGCAAACGGTACACCGCGTCGCTCTTGCTGAACATTACGTCGCGCGCGCCGACCGATGGCGACGATGACGGAAGGGCGGCTGGATCGGAGGCTGGCTCAATCGAGGAATATCTCATTGATGCGGCTCAGTTGCAGACGCTTGCCGATCTTCTGGAAGCGACCAAATCCGATCGCGCGGCGTTCTGTGCGGCGTTTGAAATCCCGCAGATTTCCGCGCTCCCGAAGGAGTCGTACGATCGGGCGATTGCGCTTCTCAATCAGAAGATGAAGCGCGCGCAAGGAGGCAAGTGATGGGCGACGTGGCTGACATGCTTCTCGACGGCACGCTTTGCGAGTGCTGCGGAACGTACATTGATGACGAGGGCGGCGGAATCCCGCGCTACTGCTCGCCGCAGTGCGCCAAGGATCGTGGCGCTGACATGACGTCATTCCACGTTCCCGAGCGCCGCGTCCGACCGCCGAAGATGGTCCGCGCGATGCGATGGCTTGCTGCATCTGCTTCGCCGGAAGGCGTCGACAAAGAGCGCGCGCCGTCGCAACTGGCGTGGCTTGCCAAGCGCGGCCTCGTGCGCGCGGCAGTCGGCGATGGCTTTACGGTGTATGTCATCACGGAAGCTGGCGATGCGGCGCTTAGGCGCGCGCAGAGCGGAGGGATGCAAGCGTGAACGCTAGCATTCTGTTTATATGCGACGTCGTTCTATCCGTGATGCTGGTCGCATCCTGGTACTCCAGTCTGCGCTTGCAGGCGAGTTGTAAGCGGCTCATCGAAGCGCGTGCGACTGAGGTCGCGGCGCTGAACACTCTCATCGCCACCCAGCGTACATTGATCGAAGCGAACCGCGTCTACATCGACCAACTGGAGTCGGTGCCGATCGGAACGGCGCCGATAGGGCCGCGAAAGGGCGGAACAAATCCTGAGCCGTCGCAGATCAAGGAACGGCCCGCGCCGCCCGTCGCGACGGAGCAAGCCAAAACGTCCACACCGGAGTTTCCGGCACCACTGAGGCTAAACGGGCGCCTATTCTTCGATCGCCACGCAATCGAAAACTTCAAGCGTGCTGCTTTTGGATTGCCTCCCGAGGAGCGAACGTCAGAAATCAAACTCATCCCGGCCGGCCAAGTCGCCAAGGAATTTGGTTTCGCCCGTCGAACCTTAGGGCGCCGAGTGGCAGAAAGCGAGGGCGCTCCAGGGCCGAGGAAGCCTTCCAAGTTTGGCGAGCACCGCCCGTCAAAGCACCGTCCATCAAAGGATGCCGTATGACTGCCAAACCGACAGTCAAATTCATGCGCATCGCGTGCCCAGCCAACGCGGTCTTTTGCGCTCTGGCTTGCGCCATCGCGCTTCACTACGATCGTCCCTACCTCGCAGTTATTGACGCATTCTGCGCGGGCATTAACGTCGAAATGACGTGGGTTCAATGGTGCGTCTTCAAACCATAGGAGTGGAATCATGGTTCCTTTTTTCAGGCCGAATAGGCGTATTTCAGGCGGCGGCGACGTCATGGAGGCCGTCACGCTTCCGAAGCCGCCGATCCCGTCCGCGCCCTTGTCACGCGAACCCGCTGCGCCATCGCGCGATGCGTTCATGGCAGAGTACGCCAGCCTCGCTCAATCTGTCGGCGTGCCTGTTCCCGACAGCGCCATTGGCGCGTTGAAGGATTTCATCATCGCGCAGGATTGGGGTCTTTTCTCTCTCGCCGACGTCATCGCGTACATGGACAAAAAGGCGCATGAAGAGAGCCGCGATAAATCAGGCTGGGAATGGCGGCCGCTGCGCGAAAAGGACCACATGGAGGGCGTATCTTTCGGAACACCCCCGCGTCGCTGGCACGCGTCTCTTGGGGTCACAGAATCAAGCCCGGCTTCCGACTATTACGTCGGGCCGCGAAAAATGAGTCCGTCCGAAGCGAATGATCTGAGGGCGCGATCTGCTTTGGGGCTGCCGTCTGATTACGTTTCCCTTGGAAACGGCGGCGTTTCTCAGGCCTTCACGGTTCCGTCGCCTGTCAAAGTCTACGACAAGACCATTCCGCTGCACGCGCTGAGGAAGGTCGCTGCCATTGAACGTGGGTTCAAGAAAGCGCCTGTCTCATTTTTCGTTTGTGACTACGCGCCCGCGCCCGCGATCGAATACCCTGACCCGTTCCTGATGGTCTGCATCAACAATCCAAGCCTCGCGAAGGGCAACGGCCGGTTCATCGTCGATTTTTGGGATGAACCCGGATTCGGCCTCGACAAAATGCTTGGCGCTTCCTGATCTGTCGAAAATACGACGCCTCCTCGCGCATTGCGGGGAGGCGGCACGGAGCACCCTTCATGACCGCCGAACCGACCGACAATTTCGTCTCCCCGCCGATCGACCCTGATTCCGCGATGGACGTCTTCACGGCGCCAGAAGGAAAGGGCCTCGACGTTCACGTCGCGAAGGTTCGCGCGCTGGTCGCTGATTTCAGCGCCGATGCGACGACTGAGGAAGGCCGCAAGGCTGCGAAGGCGTTCGCGTACAAGATCGTCCGGTCGAAGACTATCCTCGACGACGCTGGCAAGACGCTGGTCGCGAAGCTGAAAGAACTGCCGAAGACCATCGACGCAAACCGCAAGCGGATGCGTGACGCGCTTGATGCGCTCGCCGAGCAGGTGCGCGCGCCCGTCGCTGCATGGGAAGCCGTTGAGACTGCGCGCAAAGACAAGCACGTCCAGCGCATCAACGAACTGGCGCTGCTCGGAAGCGCGGTCGATTCCATGGGCAACCCGCTGACTGCCGACCAGATCAAGGCGAACATCGCGGCGCTGATGGCGTTCATCCCGCCTGCGGACGAGGATTTCTTCGACGAATATCGATTGACCGTCCAGCAGGCCCGCGACAAGGCGCAGACGGCCTTTGCCGCGCGGGTGCGCTATGAGGCCGAACAAGTCGAACTTGCCAGCCTGCGGGCCGCGCAAGCCGAGCGCGAGGAAGCCGATCGCCGCGCCGCGCTCGCGTTGCAGGAAGCGCGCAACCGCGAGAATGAGGCCCGCAACCGCGAACTGGAAGCGGCGAGCAAGGAACATGCCGATCGGCTCGCGCAGGAAGCCGAGGCGCGGCGTGTTTCTGACGCGGCCTTAGCCCATGAGCGCGCGGAGAACGCGCGGCTCAAATCCGAGGCTGACGCCGCCGAGGCGCAGCGCAAGCGCGACGCGGACGCTATTGCAGCCCGCGAGGCCGATCACGAGCACCGCCGCAAGGTCAACGGACGCGCCGCGAGCACGATCGCGCTGCTGCTGGCCGGCGACAAGATTTCCGCTGAGGCTGCGACCGATGGCGCGAAGGCGATCGTGCGGGCTATCGCGACGGGGAATGTTCCCAGCGTTTCGATCGCGTATTGAGCCGTGGTCGAGCCGTTGCAGTTTGTCATAGGTTTTCTCATGGCGTCCGCCTTTTGGGGCGCCTGGAGCCGGTCGAAAAAGGAGTGGCCCGTGAAGCGGAAGATAATTCAGGTCACAGACGTCCCCGAAACGGATCAATACTATCCTCGAATTCTCGCCCTTTGCGATGATGGAAGCCTTTGGGTGGCTCCTCAGGCCAGTGGCAGTTTCCTGGAGATCAAATGGATTCGCGTTCCGGGCGTTCCCCAAGACGAGGACGCTGACGATGCCCACTGAATATTTCAGCCACGAAGATTTTCCCCAAGGCTCTCCCAAATGGAAAGCCCTTCGCGCCGGCATTGTCACCGCCTCAGAATTCGGCGCCATGCTCGCCAAAGGCGAAGGCAAGATGCGGCGCGCGCTGCTCTTGCGGCTGGCCGGCGAGCGGATCACCGGCGAACCCGAGGAGACGTTTACCAACGCCGCGATGGAACGCGGGCGCCAGATGGAAGAGCAGGCCAGACTCGCCTATGCGCTGGTCGCCGGCGCCGAACCGAAGCGGATTTCATTCGCTCGAAATGAGCTTGCCGGCGCGTCGCCGGACGCGCTGTTGAGCGCAGATGGCCTGCTCGAAGTCAAGAATTGCAAGCCATCCGTGCTGATCGAGATTTTAGAGAAAGGCGACTTTCCTCCGCAGCATGTGGCGCAGGTTCAAGGCCAAATGTGGATCACAGAGCGCGCGTGGTGCGACCTTGTTTGTTATTGGCCCAAAATGCCGCTGTTCATCAAGCGGGCATATCGCGACCCGGCCTATATCGCGAATTTGCGATCGGCCGTGATCGACTTCAATCGCGATCTCGACGCCATGGTGGCGAAGATCAAGGCTTACGGGTGAGATCATGAGCAAGCACGATATGGCGCAATTCGTCGCGCGATCCTCCGACAGAGGACTCGAGGAAACAGACATGGCGAAGGTACTCCGCAAGGGCTTTCCTATCTCGCCGCAAGGGCCGTGGCTTGCTGGCGGCGCCGTGCGCCGAACGCTGCTCAACGAGGACGTTAAGAGCGACTTTGATTTCTTCTTTCGGGACGAGTCGCAACTCGCTTCATTCACGTCGACTATTGACGCGATGGGGCTGACGAAGCTCCGCGAGAGCGAGCACCATATCCACTACAAGGGAAAATTGCCTGACGAGACGGCTGAGCGTGATATTCAGTGCATCAAATTCCAATATTACAACAGCGCCGAAGCCGTCATCGACAGTTTCGACTTCACCATCTGCCAGTTCGCGTTTGACGGCGAAAGCCTTGTGACGGGCGACCACTCCCTTTGGGACTTGGGCCGCAAGCGCCTCGCCGTTCACAAGATCACGTACCCGGTCGCGTCCGTGCGCCGCATGATGAAGTACGGGAACCAAGGCTTCTATGTTTGTCCCGGCGCGATCACCGCGCTCCTGCGCCAGACCGCCGAGTCCCCCGAGAACATGGCGCGCCTTGGCGTGCTTTACATTGACTGATGGATTGCCGAACGTGAGCACGCCTGCGCCGATAATGGCCCAATGGAGCGGGACCGCTTTCGAGCCCGCGCGCCGCTTCATGAAAGAATGCGACGCTAAACTCGTCGTCGGTCAATTCTATCGTCTGGAAATTTCGGAGGGAACGAGCGCTCGATCTAGAGCGCATTACTTTGCCCGCATCCGCGACATTTGGATGTCCCTGCCCGATCACCTGTCCGCGCAATACAAGTCCGAAACCGCGCTCCGCAAGCACGCCCTCGTCGCCACGGGCTGGGCAAATTCCCGGCAATTCATCGCGTCGGACCCGCGTGAGGCGCGGCGCTTCGCCGCTTTCGTGCGCTCGCGCCCCGACGACGACGACGAAGACCAGCAATATTCCATCGTCACAATCCACGGCGACGTCGTTACTGAACTGACGCCGCGCTCGCAAAAGCAGCACCGCATGACGAAAGACGAATTCCAGCGCTCCAAAGAGGACGTGCTGAATTATCTGGAGGCGCTGGTCGGCGTCGAGAGGAGGATCGGTGGACCAGAATCAGAAAGCTGACGGGCTTGGGGCGCTCGGCGTCGCTGCGGCGCACATTCGCGCGGGCAGGAAGCTGGGCGCAGAGATTTTCAGCGACGGGCTTCTCGCGGGAGGGCCAATGGAAGCGGCTGGGCGGTCGCTGGGCGCGATCGACGGCATTGTAGCCATGATGGTCGCGACGGGGCAGCACTTCGCCATCGTGGGCCATCTGAGGCGGACGTTGGACGGCATCAAGCCGCCAGCGGACGCCGTCGAGGGCGGCGCGCGCGCGGAGAAATCCGAGTGAGCATTTCCGCCTATCCGCTCCAGTGGCCCGCTGGCCGGGCGCGCGAACTCCCCAAGCGATTCGGCTCGTTCTCAAAAGGCGGATCGACACTGACCGTCAGCGTCGCGCTTGACCGTCTCCATCGCCAACTGTTCCTCCTCGGAGCCAAGAACGTCGTGGTCAGCACCAACATTCCCTTGCGTGCGGACGGCCTGCCACGATCGGGTCAAGGAGAACCGGGCGATCCTGCCGTCGCCGTCTATTTCCAACTCGACGGCAAATCAACGTGTCTGCCGTGCCAGACCTATAAAAAGGTCGCTCAGAACCTTGCCGCCATCGCGGCTCACATTGAAGCGACGCGCGCGATCGAGCGCCATGGCGTCGCGACAGTCGCGGAAATGTTTCGCGGCTTTGTCCAGTTGCCGGCGCCGCGCGAGTGGTGGGACATTCTCGAGTGCCGAAAGGACGCATCGCGAGAAGCGATCGAGGCCGCTTACCGGCGTCTCGCCAAGGACCGTCATCCTGATCGCGGCGGTTCCCAGGCGGCGATGGCCGAACTAAACGCTGCGCGCGACAAGGCGCTGAAAGAGATCATCCGCGCATGACCAAGCTCCCCGCGACCGTCAACTGCAACGGCTGCACTGCCTGCTGCAAAGGCGGCATTATGATCATCCTGCGTCCGGAGGACGGCTACGTCGTCGAGCGCTACCAGACCGTCGACACCGTCAACCCGATCACGCATCAGCCGGCGAAGATGCTCGCGCACAAGGAAAACGGCGACTGTTTCTATCTTGGGCCGAACGGATGCACGATTCATGGGAGCGCGCCAGTTCTTTGCACGGGCTATGATTGTGGCGAGCAGTATCGCGAAATGACGCGGGCCATGCGCGCCATGTGGCGGCGGAATCCTGACCCGAACGCGCGCGCCGTGATCGCATCCGGCAAGCGGGTATGGATTGAGCGAGGTTGCCCATGAAGCGGCTCAATTTCACGCAGCGCGTCCAGGTCGAGATCATCAAGAGAGCCACGCGTCATAACGTGATCTATTGCGAGGAAGCGTCGTGCGAGCGGCCATGCACGAAATTCGAGATCGATCACACCGTCGCCGACGCCCTCGTGGTCCAGAAGCGCGCGCTGAAGGCCGCTGACGGCAAGCTGCTCTGCATCCCCTGCCACAAGGCCAAAACCAAGATCGACCGCAAGGTCATCGCCAAAGCCGTCAACACCGAAGCGCGTCACCTTGGCGCGGAGAAGCCGAACAAGGCGTCGATTCCATCGCGGGAGAAACCAGAGCGGCCGGTCACAAAGCCGTCCCTGCCGCCGCGCCAGTTATTCAGGGATATCGGGAAAGTGAAGGGGACTGGAAATGGCCGATAAAGAGCGGGATGAAATGATCGCCGTGCTTCGCGCCTACGAACAATGGGAAGCGGCCCTAGTTTTGACTGGCGACTGGCGCAACGAAATGCCTCGCCTGACACAAGGGCTTTACGACAGGATGCTTGAAATCCAGGCGATGCGCAACGCCATCCTCGCCAGGGCAGGAGCGCCAGCATGATCGCGCATTGGCCTCAGTACATCTACCTTGGCGTGACCTGCATCGCCATTGGCGTCCATATCGCCAAGTCTGGCGAGCCCCTTGGTGGTAACTTCAACCCGCTCGCGCGTTTCATTGTCGAATTCATTACAGGCGTCGTTCTTTACTACGGCGGATTTTTTGCGCCACTCGGATGGGGACCATGAAGACAATCACAAAATACGAAGCGTTCGACGGCGTCGAATTCGCATCGGAAGACGAATGCCGCGCGCACGAGCGCAAGCTCTCCCATGCGCGCCTGGTCGGTTTGACGCGTGAACAAGTCGAAGCGGCCATGACGCGTGAAGACGTCGAACTGGCGGACGTCTTTGAAATCGTCGGGAGCCGGATCGCGGCGCTGCGGCGGTCGCAAGGGAGTTTCCGGCGCGTGCGCAATGGCCACATTGAGGAAGGCGTCCAGAAGCGTTCGCCCGATCCGTTGCAACCGGGCCAGTTCCCGATCGACCCTGGGTCCACAGGCCGCGCTATCGCCGCGCAAGAGGATGAAGCGATCTTTGGCGCAGAGCAGGAGTCCGCATGACCGCGCCAGCCATACAGAAAGTGCCCTACGGATCGGCCTGCAACGCGTGCGGTATGTGCTGCCGCGAGGCTCTTTGCCCGATCGGCGCCGAGTTGTTTGGCGAGGATCACGCGCTGCCGTGCCCGGCGCTGCACGAGCATGAAGACGGGCGCGGAACATGCGGCGTCATTGAGTCGCCCGCGCTCTGGGCGCCGGTGCGCACGCGCATCCATGGCGCCGAGAGGATGCGAGAAGCCGCCAAAGCGGTCCTCGGCGCAGGGAACGGCTGCGATGGTCAGATGTACGGCGAGACAGTCGACGAAGAGTTCCGCTTGCGGTTTCTCGCGAAAGACACCGGCTACAGCAGGCGGTTCCATCAGCTTTCGGTGAGAGTTTGGGGCTTGGATCGGGAGCAGCCATGACGTTTCTCGAATTCATCGACCGCCATTGGGGCTTCTGGTTTGCCGTGTTCATTCTCCTTATGGTCGGAGCGGCGCTGAGCGCCCTTACGAAGATCGCCATCGTTCTGCTCGCAGCCATCGTATCGCCGCGCGCCAATGTCGCTCCGACAAAAGAAAAGGACGTCAAGAAATGAAACTCGGCGACGTCCTCCGCGCCTATCGCTACGACCGCTGCAACGTCCGCGAACTGGCGAAAGAGATCGGCGTTCCGGTGTCAACGCTCAGCCGCGTCGAAAATGGCCATGCGTGCGACAGCCGGACGCTTGCCCGCATCCTCTTGTGGATGCTGGACGACAGACGCCGCAGCGCGAAAAAGAGGGTCGCCTGATGGCATCGACAATCGTTCTGTTTGTGGTTTCTCTGCTCCTGTACGTCGGCGTCAGGAAAGTCGTCTACAGCATCATGGTCGAGGTGCTTGATGACGAATACCCGGTCTTGTTCTGGTGGCTGTCGTGGGTGGCTGCTCTTCCTGTTTCCGCCGCTATTGCAGGCGTAGCAGGCGTCGTCATGTTCGGCCTTTATGCATTCTATCTTTGGGCAGCATCATGATTGACGTCTCAAAAGCCACCGTTGCCGCGCTGATTGATGCCGCGCACTCGCATGGCGCCGACGCCGATTGGGCGGCGCTGAGCCTCGCGTGCGGCTATCTGGTCGGCGCGCATGAGCGCCTACAAGATGACCTTGCGACCGTGCGCACGGATCGGGATGCGCTTGTCCAGCGCTTCGCCAGCACCTTGCGCGAGAACCGCTCGCTGCGCGACGCGCTGAATAGCGCCGTTCCGCGCGATCCTATGTGGAGGAAGACGTGATGCGCAGCTTTGAAGACCAGATTTTAGGTCGGCTTGGGCCTTTAAGCCCCGAGCAAGAGCGCGACCTTGAGACGTATTACGAGGGGCTTGCCGAAATGCACAAGTTGAGCAACCAATTTGCCGCCTACGTCGAAAGCGTTCCCTCAATCGACTCGGCGCCTGATTTTGATGAACTTGGCGCATTCGCTTTCCGCCACCGCGACGTATTCCTCTCCGCTCTCCGCGCTTCCGAGAGCGCGGGCGAAGCTCTCCCGCTCAACGTCCTGTGCGGGATATTCAGTGTGGCGGAAACCGAAGCCGGGCCGCGCGATCCGTTCGCGGGCGATCCGATGAAATGGCCGAACGTCGCAGGGATTGCGGCGGTGCGGGATGCGATAACCGCAGCCGCCCCGATGGCGACCGTCATTGCCGAATGCTATCAAGCCGTTGGTATGATCGGAGAATCCTTCCGACTGGAGAACAACGAAGATTTTATTCGCCTTCTGGACATGCTTGCTTATGGCAAGACCGAAGATGGGAAGCCGTTGTTGCCGTTTCCGCTTTTGCCGAATGTCGCCGTCGAACTGATGCGCGAAGCGGCGGCGACATGCGCAGAAGCGCAATCATCATCGACCGGCTATCACAACGTCAAACGCGAGAAGCTTTGCGCTGAAATCGCCGCTGCGATCCGAGCACTTCCTCTGCCTCCCGCCTCTCCCGACGTCCTTCCCTCACCAGATGTACCAGGAGGCTAAACATGACAATCGTTATGGAACTCGACAAGAATGGCGATACTTCATCTGAAGCAGCGTTCACACTGGCAAGTTGGCTGCGCCTGCGCAGCGGCAACGGAAGTCAAAATGCAGCTTCGATGATAGTCGCACTCGCCGCCGAACGCGACGCCCTCCGCGCCNNGCGCCGCGCTCGCGGAGAAGGACCGGCTGCTGGCGGAGGCGGCAGGGGCGTTGGAGCCGTTCGCGGGGGCGGCTAGTGAAGCCGACAAACGATGGCTTGCATATCAACGCCCCGGCACGGAATTGCAACCGGATGGCACGACTGTAGGCTTAGGAACCAAACTTGGCGACTTTCGCCGTGCCCGCGCCGTCCTCGCGAAACTCAATCAGGCCGAGGCGGCGAAGCCGCAGGGAGGGGCGACGTGAGCGACGAGAAAAAAATATACCTTGGCGACGGCGTGTACGCGACTTTTGACGGATGGAACATCTGGTTGCGTGTAAACTCTATCGACGCGTCTGAAGCCGTTTGTCTGGAACCCGAAGTTATCGCCGCGTTGTTTCTATTTCTGAAAAGCCTTGGATGGAAGGAACCTCAACCATGAAGCACACCCCGATCACCATTGACGAAACCACCGATCTGTTTGTCGATCTCGACAAGCCGTCGTTGCGGGGGCTGGCATGGCGGCTTCGCAGGCCGAAGCTTTGGCCCGAAGGGTTCAAATGGGGATACGGCAGTTGCTCCACATGCGCCATTGCGTTAGCGGAGAAAATTTGGGGTAAGGCTGCACTGACAATGATACTCTCCGCGCCGGGGGTGG
>QGNH01000450.1_pt3 | contig 30207 bp, 47 predicted proteins | sample 1735481 | NCBI WGS metagenome assembly QGNH01 (sample SAMN09239004, study PRJNA386568) | Viral metagenome, whole genome shotgun sequencing project. | reverse complement strand
GCATCACGCCTACCTGAGAGCTTCCCCGCATCACGCGTATTTTGCAATTTTTAACGACCTCGATCTTTGAGTTTCGTATCCAGAGGCCGTTGCGTTTTTCAAGTAGAGGCAAAGTCTCACCGTCAATAATCACTTCGGCAAGACACTCCTTGAGTGCCCCGAAGCACAGTTTTTCGGTATGCTCAGTAAACCAGTGAGGGGTGATGGTCTGGTCAACCTTGAGCGTCCATTTTTTGATGTCCTTTTCAAACACATCACCATTCGGCGGGGTAATCTCAACCCTTGCAAACCTCATCTTATCGGGGTCTGCCGTCTTATCGGCAATGCCAGCCATTATCAACAAATCATCGTGGCTATCCTTTTCGACATCCCATACAACCTTACCTTCTTTTGTTACGATACATGAAAAAAACGAACACATTTAGAACCTCCTTAATTAAGATACAATCATATTATCATAAGTAAGATATGATGTCAAGCGGTATTTTTACGGGTGTGCGCTAGTCGAGTCCATCATTGCACATATTATAAAATCCCCCCATTATCGGACGAGATTCGCGTATCTGCTGTGCTGCTTTGATAACCGGATCTACCTCCTTATGGCAATCAGGACACTCAACAAGGTAACTATGATCCTCCTCAATAACTCCTGTCCCATGGCAGCGCAAGCACGGCACCTTGATATTTAACCTTTCGGCGTAATCGGGAAACTCCTTTTTAAGACAGTCAGGGCAAATCCCATGGCTATCCCCCTCTTGACCCTGGCCGTCTTTGATTCCGTACTGGTTTTTGCAGTAGGAGCAGATGCAGCGCATGATTGTTTCCATTTCATCCCCTCATTTCGGTTGATTGTGCAAAAACTGTGCTGTCTTCCAGGCATAGTCCATTCCATGCTGAAACGCCTGATCTTTATACAAGGCACCTGCCCCAAAACCACAGCCAAATACCATAATGACAATAAATATTCTGATGATCCATAGTTCAAATTTATTGCCTGGTAAGATTGCCTGCCATGATGATTCGCTCACTTGAACCACCTCCGCCCTGTCTTCTCACGCTCCTGTCTGCCTTGATCGAGAGCCAATATACGAACCTTTTGCCTCACACTATAGGGGACATCCCTCAACGCAAGGCGCTTTGCCGTCAGCTTTGTCAGAAACCATGTGAGTTTGTCGATCATAACGATCCTCCTTTTTATTGAGGGGTCCCCATATCCCGTTAAAAACGGAATAGAGGAGGCACCCCTCTCTTGTCCAAAACGAACCAATAAAAACGTATGCTCTCCGTAGATGGCCCGGAGACACGGCCGGTTACCAAGCCCCAGGGCCTGGGTAAGTTCTTATTAAGGTTCAACTCCATATCTCTATTATCCACAAATTGATAAGAATGTCAAGAAGTATTTTGCACTATCTATCATTTTTTTTATCGCAGACATCCTCAGCAAATTTGATAGCCATGGCCGCGATCTGGACGCACTCAGTTCTCATTGTCAAGAAGCCACGCTTGCGGAGTTTTACTTCATCCCATAGCTCGTTAACTTCTTCAAGGAGTACCGCATATCCTTCATGCGCGCCGTGAAAATCACCGTGGAGCTTGCGGGACCGGGTAACTTCGGCTTGCACTTCGTTGTATATGGTCATGAATAAACCTCCATATCGAGACACTCCTGATCTTCAATCCTTTTGCCCTTATAGGCTTCCTCTATGTTTTTCACCGCTTGTTTGAAGTAACTTGGTTTCAATTCCATTCCTATTGCCCTTCTCCCGGCAAGCAACGCTGAGTACACTTCTGATCCGACACCCATAAAAGGGGTTAAAACTGTATCACCAGGATTTGACCACAAAACCATGCAGCGGTCAATAACATCCAACTGAAGGGGATGCACGTGCCGCTCATCTTCGGAGTCCCTTGCGCCCTTAAAGGGAAGCACGCGTCCTATCCTTATATCATCCCAGAAGGCAGAGGCATATTGCCTCCATATCCAATGGGAATACCTATTTTCAATCTGGTTTCCGCTATAGTTCCGGTATTTCATTAACTCATAGGGTATCTCGCGTTCTCCTGCATACTCCAATAACCCATTGGGGTGTGCAATCGGGACTGTGTTTTGGCCTTTGCGTCTGAATACCAAAAGATAGTCCGCACTGGCAACGCTACACCGGGAAGAATCCTCGACAATGGTTTTATGGGCAAGGTTTTTAGCCATTGTTCTATTACGAACAGCAAGAGGCTCTTTCCATATTGCGTACCTTGCGATATACTGGAATCCCTCTTTATCATGTAGTCGTATTATATCGCCAGGAAAGTCTATCAGGTGATCTGTTCCGCAATTGCCCGAAGGTACATCCATGCAATGTACGGCCGTCATCCTTCCCGGCATTGACAGCCGCGCAAGCTCTCTAACAACAAAAGCGTAATGCTCAAAAAACTGGTCATAATCTTTGCAGTTCGACAAGTCGTTATCTGAGCTTGAGTAGTGGTATAAGCCTCCGAATGGAGGGGAGTAAATTGATAAGCCTATACTTTTTGAAGGAAGGGTAGCCATTGTTTGAATACAATCGGAATTGTAGATAGCGTATCTGTCTGTTATTTTCTGATCAATTACAGCCATGATGGTAACTCCTCTTTATTTTCATATTTAAGATTAGTTTCAATTTTCATAGATTCATTCATATGCGCTACCAGTGACGAAAACATTTTATCTGCCGCTGCCGCCTTTCTCTTTAGATTTTTAATTACATCCATTTCACCTTCTGTTGTAACCATGTCCACGGTTACGGGTCTTACCTGCCCGAAGCGCCAACACCGGCGCACTCCCTGGTATAGTTGCTCAAAAGAATGAGAAGGAAATGAAGTTACATGGTCGCAGTGTTGGAAGTTGAGCCCCCAGGCTCCAATTTTTGGTTTTGTGACCAGAACCCTGATTTGACCAGACACGAAGGCCGTGAACTTTTCCTCTTTCGATTCGTCAGAGTCTTTGCCGCTTACCTGTACGGCATCGGTTATTATCTTTTCCAGTAAATCTCCTTCTGGATTCATGTGACACCAGACAAGAGCGGGCTTCCCGGTATCAGAAACAAGAGATCCAACTTTTTCACACCGTTCTTTTATTGTCCGTCTCCGTTCGTCTCCTTGTTCTTTCAGTCCTACGGCCGGCAAGGGAAAAAGCATCCCGTCAGCTAATGATTGAGCTTTAACGATATACTCATTTTCAATAAGAGGCGGTAATATGAATTTCTTATCTTCAAACCCGTAATCAGAGGGTCTACGCATAGCCCTTGACCATGACGATACCCATTGCCAAAACGGTGTTTCAGCGTGACCTTTAAATCTCCATTTTCCTTGATCGCTAAACATCTGGTTAGCCTTTTCATATCGGCGCGATCGAGTTGGCTTTATGGAGTTCTGGTCATTCTTGAAAAATCTCATGAGCATATCCATATATCCAAGTTCTCCCAACGCCTCGGCGCTTGTTCCGAGTTCAGGATAATCATTCGGCGCAGCTGTCGCCGTGGCAAGAAGCCTATATTTAACCTTTTTCATGAACTCAGTTATTTCTAGTTTTCTCTTGCCTTCAAATGATTTCAGAATACTCGATTCATCACATACAACCGCCTCATAGTTGGCATGGTCGAACATATGTAACCGCTCGTAATTTGTTACGTTTATGCCATTATAGAGTTCACCCTTGTGTGAGCGATGACACTCGATGCCAAACTTCTCAGCCTCAGTGACCGTCTGGTGTGATACAGCAAGGGGGGTTAAAATCAATACGCGCTTGTTTGTTTTGCGTACTATGTTCTCAGCCCAAACTAACTGCATTGGGGTCTTGCCAGTTCCGCAGTCAGCAAATATTGCAGCCCTTCCTTTCAATAGGGCCCACTCGACAAGATAAGCCTGAAAATCAAAAAGGAAATCCGGCATCCACACTAGTTTAAACCCACTATTACCACCTAACTGTGATTTTTCCATTAAGAAGTCTTGATATGTTTTCATATTCTTATTATCCACAACTGGATATAAAAAGCAAGTAAAAAATGCACCCCTAAAATAATCCTTGCATTTAATCTCATTTTGTGGATAATAATAGCTATGCAGATACTTGATAGAGTAAAAAGGGTAATACGATCAGACGTGAAGCGCGGGACCTCATTATTGAAGATATCGCAAAAGACCGGGGCCGGGTATGCTACTATATGGCGTCTTGCCAATAATGACGATGACCACTCCCCGAACCTCTCCACTATTAACAAGATATTGACAGCCTACGGAAAACGGGCTGCATGACATTTTTATGTTGCAAAAATAAAACAATAGGAATATGATTGATATATGACGCTAGACTACGACAGGTCAAAAAATCTATTTGCAAATTTCAAGAGGTTCCACGGATGCTTTCAAACACCCATGTTTGACAGTCAGGGGGGTCGTAGCCCCGTTTCCGTGGTTCCTCTTGTCTTTTGGATGTAGAAATGTATGCTTACTTGTCCCAAGTGTAACAAGAAACAATCGGAGACAGAGGCGGTCGTAACGAGGAAGCCGTTATTTGCCGGGGGCTATCACATGGTAGCCAGATGTCATCTCTGCAATGCTTTTATCAAGAACCTGCCTCACTCCGAAGGCTCAGATAAGCTGTACTTCGGAAAATACAAGGGTAAATTCATGTGTGAGGTTGCCGATACTGACAAAAGGTATCTTGAATGGTTGCTATCTCAAGACATCAAGGAAACACTGAAGGCAAAAATCAGGGATGCCATAGCTAAATCTGAGGCTAAAAATAAGCAGGAGAAAATAAACCTCAATGTCTAACATGCTCTCGGCAGCCCTGAAATACCTAAATCAACTGCATTATTCAGTATTCCCGGTAGGCCCAGACAAGAAAGCTCTGATAAAATGGGAGCCATATCAAAAACGCCTTCCTACTGAGGAAGAGATAAGGCAATGGTGGGAGAAGTACCCTGATGCTAACATTGCAATAGCTACGGGGATAATCTCTGGAGTTGCGGTCGTTGATCTCGATGAGGTTGACGAAGCAAAGGCAGCATTGCATGAGCTTATTCCTGATAGCCTGGTATTCCCTATCGTTAAAACTCCATCAGGTGGCGAGCATTGGTACTTCGCTTGCACTGACGGAGAACTCCGCAATAATACTAAGCTAGTACCTGGTGCAGACCTCAGGGCTAACGGTGGGTATGTTGTAGCCCCTCCGAGCATTAACGGCAACGGGAAGGGCTGGAAGTGGCAAGACAAGGTTAATCCCTCTACCCTTGCAGTACCATATCTCCCTATAGCATATAAAGAGTATATTAATAAGAGTATTAAGGGGGGTTATAGGGGGGGAGTAGACAATACCGACAGTCTACAAGTGTCTACACAGTCTACAAGTGTCTACAAAATGTTTGAACAGGGTACGAGGGATGAAGACCTTTTCCATGTTGCAAACTGCCTTGTAAAAGGTAAGATGCCGGACAAAGAGATAACACAAGTCATTGAAAAATTAGCATTATCTTGCAATCCTCCTTTTGACCTGAGAGACATTCCAATAAAAATAGAGAGTGCAATCAAGCGTTCAAAAGCCAGATCGGTTAATTTATCTGAAGAAGTCGAGGCTTGGGTACTGTCTACAACTGGCAACTTTTTGTCTACAGACATCTACAAGTGCCTACAACTGTCTACAAGAGACGAGCATAAAAATGTGTCGATTATACTTAAACGCTTGTTAGATAAGGGAATTATTGAAAAATGGGGTGAGCGTAACGGAGCATGGAGGGTGGTAGACAATGAGATGCAGACAATCGACTGGTATAACGCTGAAGTGAAGACACTGGACATCAAGTGGCCATTCGGGATTGAGGATTATGTTTTGACTATGCCTAAAAATATCATATGTGTTGCCGGGTCTCCCAATGCTGGCAAGACAGCCTTCTTGCTTAACGTGGTAAAAATGAATATGAAGGGTCCGCTTCCGATTCTTTACATGTCTAGTGAAATGGGCCGTATGGAGATGAGGAGCAGGATTGAGAAGTTTGACGATGTAAAACTAGGAGAATGGAGGTTTACTGCAAAGGAACGGTCGGCTAATTTTGATACCGCTATCAATCCTAACGGGCTGAACATTGTTGATTGCATGGAACTTTCAGATAAGTTTTACCTTGTTGGGGGTATGCTGAAAGCTATTTATGATAAATTGGAAAACGGGATAGCTATTGTTGCATTGCAGAAGAACCCAGGGGCAAGTATGGCAAGGGGGGGAGTCGGAACATTGGAGAAGCCTCGTTTATATATTTCCCTTGATGCAGGAAAACTAAAGATTGAGAAAGCAAAGAATTGGAAAACACAAGAAAACCCCAATGGAATGATGAATGATTATAAACTTGTCTCGGGGTGCAAATTTATACCCTCGGGCTGGTACGATGAAAATGATATTACAAGGAGGAAGCCATGACCGGGCAACAAGAACAAGACCGCAAAGCATTTCTCTTGCTCCAGTGCCGTGTTGTCGAGCTTAAGCAGAAGGTGGAGACAATGGAGAAGGGAATCGAAAAGCTGATGAAGGAGCTATTAAACCCATGAGCACCCCAACAATCGAAAAGCTAGTGGAGTTCAAAGTCAACCCGCGTCGAGGAGCAAAAGAAATGGCTGCTCATTTTCGAAGAGAAAGGGTAGTATGCCGGGGTTGCAACTGGGATACGGGAACAAAAACGAGTTTGGTTTGCCAAACATGCCTAAAACAGGCTCGTCAGTTGGTCACAATTAAGCCCTGTTCGACTCAAGCCCCAAGTGCGGTAAAAGGTAGGGGTGAAACTGAGGAGGCTAAAAAGGGCATTTCCGCTCCAAATAGGGGCATAAAGGGGCCTAATCGTACCGAATCGGCCTATCAACAAGCATTGGAGTTTGAATTTGCTGACTTTTCAGACCTTCAGGTGATATATGAAGGGATTACCCTGAAACTCAAGAACGGGGCAAGGTATACACCAGACTTCGTTGTGATGGGGATATACGGACATCCGCTGCTCGTTGAGGTGAAGAACTCGGCATACAAACATGCAAGCTATGGACGGTCACACATGGCTTTTAATCAGGCGAAACTGGATTACCCTATTTTCCAATATAGATGGGTGGAAAAAACTCAGGAAGGGTGGACAATTAAGTGAGTGGAATTATCTACCGCATACAGGACAAAGACGGTCGAGGGCCATATAAACCAGGGTTCTCTAAAACCTGGATTGAGGGCCGGGAAGATCATGACAATCTTGGGCCGGGGTATATTGAGTTCAGGCGGGTTGACCTCCTTGCTCACTATGGCGAGCACATAGGATGTGGTTGTCGGACACTTGAGCAGCTACGCCGATGGTTCACGCCACTAGAGCATAAAAGGCTTCAAAAACATGGATATAGGGCTGTCAAAATGAAAATAGACAGGATGCTGGCAGAGTCGGACGTTCAATGTGTCTTTGCCAGAAATAAGCCACTTAAAGAAGATTTCGAGGAGGTACAGATTTATGACGTATCCTCACAGGAAGGCAGGTGATTCATGAGACCAGAAGACGCTGCAATGAGCGTGAAATGTTCAAAGGGCTGTGGCAGGGATACAAACGATCCAAGCAAGACCTGCGCTCCCTGTCGCATGGATGAAAAGATGAATTATCAGGTCATGGTGCAGACGGTAGCGGGCAAGCGTCGAGACCCTTTTGAATTTTTCACTGAGACAGCCGATGAAACGAATGAGCCCGGAAGTGAAACCGGAAGTGAAAATACTGCGACAACAGAGGAGGAGAGAGTGAAAGGAATAACAACGGCGGAGAAAACGTGCGTCGATTGCAAGCAGAATTATCAACCTACGTCAAACGTGCAGAAGCGGTGCCCTGGTTGCGGGCAGAAGCACAAAGATGCAAAAAAGAACGCGAATAAGAGCGCGGGGGGGGGCGTGCCAGTTAAGAGCTCTCCAAGGGCGTGCAGCACAGAGGCGCCAGCTCCGCCTCTGATTGATCACTTAATCGCTGAGTTTGATAAGCATACGGCCAAGGCCGCAGCGATCAAGACCGCGCTAACAATCATCGCTGACAATACCGACATCGAGATCCCGATCAGATGTTATGACGTTCCGAAGTTGACTTTAGTCTCGTAGTAAATAAAAAAGAGGAGGAGAGAAAGGAAATGGCAAAAAAGAAAGAGGAAGAGACAAAGGTTTTTGACTATCCGGGGGGGGGGTAGAAGTTGAAAAGAAACCAGAGATCAGAACTGAGAAATGCCGTGAATATTTGCGGTATGGATTTACCCGGGAAGAGAAGGAAGCCTTTTCCGGCGAGTTGGCAGAGAAGATCAGCAAGCTCGAGCATGAAGAGCTGAGAAAGAAGGAAGTTGTGAAAAGCATTGACGCTGAGATAGCGGCCATCAAGACGACGATATCCGGACTCGCAACGAAGGTCAAGGACGGGTACGAATACCGGAACATTGATTGTGAAAAGATATTTGACTATGACACGAGGCTGAAAACTCTGATGCGTCTCGACTTGGGCGAGGTCGTAAGAACCGTGCCCATGACAGCCGATGAGCTTCAAGTGCCGCTGCCCCTGGAAGAGCCCAAGGAAGAGCTGGCAGAGGTGGCAGCATAAGGTGAACTTCATCTGCACAGTATTAGGCTCTCCGGTCGCGCAAGGCAGGCCAAAGTTTTTCAGGCGTGGTAATTTTGTCGGCTGCTACGATCCCGGTAAATCAAAGTCATGGAAAGAAACCGTGAAGTGGCAGGCGATAGAGCAGAAGCCGGTAATAATGGAAGGGGCATTGAGCATGAGGCTTTTGTTTAGACTTCCCCGGCCAAAGACCTTACCTAAGAAGGTCATTGAGCATACAAAAAAGCCTGATCTCGACAATCTGTGTAAGGCGGTCAAGGATGCTCTGAAGGGCATCTGCTACCACGATGACAGTCAGATAGTCGAACTTATCGCTACTAAGTCATACTGGGAGCAGCCAGGGGTCTTAATAAGCATTGCAGAGGTAAAAGAGTGAGGAGGTGATATGGGATTCCTAAATCGCATATTCGGCAGCGGAAAGAAACAAGACCTCATTATGAGGAGTTTCACTGTGATTCATTTGAGGCTTGACGGCATTTTTCAAATGCTGGCAGAAATTAAGGTAGCACAGGAGAGAATTATCATGGATCTGAAACACATCGAGGAAGACGTAACAGCACAGGGAACCGTTATTGAATCGGCAGTCACCCTTTTGACCGGGCTCAAAACCGCGCTTGATGCCGCTATCGCAAGCAATGACCCGGCACAGCTGACGGCGCTCAGTGCAAGCATTGAGGCGCAGACGCAGGCGCTGGCCGCTGCTGTCCAGGCGAATACGCCTATCGCTGCGGCGCCGGGAGCGTAAGGAGCGAGACCATGGCCGCACACGGATATCAACCTTCCCGAACCGTCTTGAACGGACTCCGGCAAATAGAAGCCCTTGCTTCGTGTGTGGCTATATTTTTATCAGGAAAGGGGCAGATGGGAACTCGAAACCCAGAGCGTTTCACGCCTGGACAGATATGTTAATAACTACAAATGGGACCCGAACTGCGAAACTTCGAGATGCCGGATTAACGGCTTTGAAGCATCTGCCCCTTGTTCGGGCTGAAGGGAAATAAATATGATGGAGGGGAAAATTGACTGATCGAATTGAGGTCCGAGGCTGGAAAGATATCTGCAGAATTTTGGGGGTAAAGAGCCGGAATACCGCCAGGGGAATCCTCAGCCGATACAAATTACTGGCATATGACCAGAGGACCCCTGTTCTGAATATCGAGGCCTTCAAGGTAGTTAGTAAGAATAAAATACCGAATGTGCAAGATTGAGCGCAACTTGAACAAATAAGATACCAAGATAATCAAAAAGCACCCAAAATTGACCAATATTCCCATTTGTGACTTTCCCCGGAATAAGGTTTAATTATTCCAAATGGCAAAAAACAAGACAGTTAAAAAGCCTTTTACTCCCGCACCGAAGCCGAAGAAAAGAAAAGTCGGCAGGCCTTTAAAATATTCCACTGCATTAGCTGATTTGATCTGCAATACGCTCATAAAGGGAGTCTCTATCTGTACCATGTGCAAGGCCGAGGGGATGCCTAATGCATCGACTGTTTTCTATTGGCTCAACAAATACCCGGAATTTTTAGACAAGTATACGCGCGCGAAGCAAGTTCAGGCTCATGTTTTTGAAGAGCAGGCTATCTCCATAGCAGACGATGATTCCCTTGATGAAGTATTTACCGACGAGGGTAAACGTATGCTGAATGTAGAATTTGTTCAGCGCTCTAAGCTCCGGGTTGAGACTCGCAAATGGGCAGCAAAAGTAAATCACCCGAAGAAATACGGCGATAAAATAAGCCAAGAACTCTCCGGCCCAAATGGTGGCCCCGTAACAGCTCTCATCCTCGACTTCGGAAAAGACGACAATGCAGGCGACTGAAACTCAGCGCCGCATTCAAGTAGCCCCTGTTTTCAAGGACCTTGCGAAACCAGCACGATATAAATGCTATTACGGCGGCAGAGGCGGCGCGAAGTCATGGGCATTCGCAAGGGTGCTTATCGCAAAAGCTGCTACCTCAAAACTCCTGATTCTTTGCGCTCGCGAATATCAGTCTTCAATAGCTGATTCAGTTCACCGGCTCCTGTGTGATCAAATCTCGATGCTCGGCCTGAGCGGTCTGTTCCATACTCCTACGGCAAATAGAATTACTTCTCTTACTGGATCAGAGTTTATTTTCAAGGGACTTCGCCGCGATATCATGGAAATCAAATCAACAGAGGGGATCGACGTTGTTTGGGTAGAGGAAGCGCAAAGCGTTAGTGATAATTCATGGTCTGTTTTAATCCCTACAATCAGGCGCGACAATTCCGAACTATGGGTATCCTTTAACACCGGCGAAGCAACAGACGCCACATACGTTAGATTCGTGCTGAATCCCCCTGACGATGCGATAGTCAAAAAAGTTGGTTATCGTGACAATCCACACTTCCCTCCTGTCCTTGAGAAAGAGCGCCTCTATCTTCTCCGCGTCGATCCTGATGCCCATGCCCATATCTGGGAAGGTGAGCCCCGCCTGTTGACTGATGCGTGTGTGTTCAAGGGGAAGTTCAAGGTCGAGACGTTTGAGACTCCCGCTGATGCCCGGCTCTATTATGGGGCTGACTGGGGATTCAGCGAAGACCCGACAACATTGCTCCGGTGTTTCATTAAGGAGAATTGCCTGTACATCGATTACGAAGCTTGGGGAGTGGGCGTGGACATGGACGAAATCCCTGAACTTTTCGACACGGTGCCTGGAAGCAGAGAGAACATAATCAGGGCTGATAATGCCCGGCCTGAGACAATCAGCTATGTCAAGAAGAAGGGCTTCAGAATTTATCCGGTCGTTAAGAAATGGAAAAACGACAACGTTGAAGATGAGAAGGACGGGCAGGTTATTGTTCAGAGAGGCGATTCATCCATCAAGGACGGCATATCGTACATGCGTAAGTTCGAGGCGATCATAATTCACGAACGCTGCAAACATACCGCGCAGGAATTCAAGCTGTATTCGTATAAAGTCGATCCGAAAACCATAGACCCTGAGACCGGAAGGCCTGAGATCTTGCCAATTATTGTTGACAAGCACAATAATTGTTTTGTAGGTGATACGCTCGTGACAACAGACAAAGGAAATGTAGCAATAAAAAACATTTCAGTAGGTGATTTAGTCCTTACTCGCAAGGGATACAAGAGAGTGTTGAAAACTTTCGACAATGGTATCAAGGCAGTGAAGAATTATGCATTTGCTAACAAACAATCATTGACAGGAACAGATACGCATGACATAATATTACCAACAGGCAAAAAGCACATCTCAGACGTTACCAGCAGAGATGAATTATTCTTTTTGCTGAAAGGTGGTAAGTCATGGAAATTTGTAAAAGCGAAAAACACGAGAAGGTCTTTTTTAATGGCGTGCCTTACAGACGTTATCCGCAAAGCAAAAGGAAATCTGACAGAGTCTATTTCAGGGCGTCTTTTTGGAACAAAGGCAAACAATATAATAAGTTGCTTCACGTTGCGATCTGGGAGCATTCTAACGGGCCTGTCGAAAAGGGTTTTCATGTCCATCATAAAGACGGTAACCCACTTAATAACAGCATTGACAATCTTGAGCTTAAAGGCGGATCAAGGCACAGGGCTGATCATTTTAGCGAATACCATGGAAAGCATGCTCAAGAAGTTCAAACACATCTCGAAGAAATCAGGCCACTCACAAAGGCCTGGCATAGAAGTGAGGAAGGAAAAGAATGGCATCGCAAACACGTTAAAAACTCTCTTGCAAAAGCTAAACCAAAAGACATTGTTTGCGCTCAATGCAATAAGACGTATTCCAATATCAAGGGAAGGTTTTGTTCTAATGCCTGCAAAGCAGCTTATCGCAGGAAGCACGGGCTTGATGATGTTTCAAAGCCATGTATCGTTTGCGGAAAGAACTTTACCTCAAACAAATACGCCAAGAACGATGCATGCTCAAGACACTGTGGAGCTATCTTGTCTCACCAGAGAAGAAAGAGTTTATGACTTAATGATTGAAGGCGAGCATGAATATTTTGCAAACGGCGTGCTTGTCTCGAATTGCATCGACCCTATCCGTTACGCTCTGCAGCCGCTTATCAAAGGCGGCGTGGTTTGGGAGGATTTAATCTAAATGGCAAGAAAGAACATGAAACCGGCTCAACCCTCCGGCGGATCTGCGGCGGACGGCAAGACCACTGACGGATTCGCCAATTTTGCGGCAAAGCTGGGTATGGGGACGGATAACCTCATATCTCAGGGAAAGTATGTCCTGTCCGAACTGATCACCCGTAACAGGACAGAGCTTGAGGCCTGCTATCGCTCTTCGTGGATCATTGGCAAGGCGGTCGACGTGGTGGCCGAAGACATGACCAGGGAAGGTGTGACTATCCTTTCTGAGCATACGCCGGATGACGGTACGAAAATGCAGAAGGCCCTGGGACAGATGGGATTCTGGAAGAGCATCAACGAAAGTCTTAAATGGGCGCGGCTCTTTGGCGGTTCCGTCGCCGTCATGCTGATAGACGGTCATGATTTCTCTCAACCTGTGGACCCTTCGAAGATTCGTAAGGGGGCTTTCAAGGGACTGTATGTTCTGGACAGGTGGAGAATCAACCCCTCGTTTAACGATATGGTGACCGAGTACGGCCCTGAATTCCGCATGCCAAAGTATTATGAGGTCATCGGAGACAATGATTTCCCGTCAGTCAGGGTGCATCATTCCCGCGTCCTTCGCTTTGACGGTATTGAGCTGCCCTATTACCAGAAAGTTGCTGAGAACAGGTGGGGCCTGTCTATTGTCGAGCGCATGTGGGACAGGCTGATAGCCTATGACTCGATAACACACGGGACGGCGCAACTGGTATTTATCGCATACCTGCGTAAAATCGGCGTCAAGGGTCTGCGTGAAGCCCTGTCCATTGGCGGTAAAACCGAAGAGAACATGATCAAGCAATTCAACTATATCCGGCTGATGCAATCGAATATGGGAATCACGCTCCTGGATGAGCAGGATAACTTTGAGACTCAATCATATACCTTCTCCGGGCTCAGTGATGTCATGGACCGCGCAGGAGAGCAGATCGCCGGCGCAACAGATATCCCCCTGGTCCGCTTCTTCGGCATGACCCCTGCGGGGTTCAATGGCGGCGATACGGACCTCAGGAATTACTATGACCGCATCCATAAAGATCGTGAGAATCAATTAAGGCCGCTGCTGATGAGTAAGGTTCTTCCTGTGCTCTGCCAGTCGGTCCTCAACAAAGAAATGCCGGATGATTTCGATATCTCATTCCCTTCGCTGTGGCAGTTGACCGACAAGGAGAAGGCTGAAATAACGACAGCAGATGAAACGAGCGTCAGCAGTGCATTTACATCAGGGCTTATCTCTAAGTCGATTGCGCTTAAAGAGCTGAAACAGCAGAGCCGCATTACAGGTAGGTTTACCAATATCACAAATGAGGATATCACTGAGGCAGAGAATGAGCCGGATAGGGATATGACCGATCTGATGTCGGGATTGCAGGGGTTTGGTCCGGGGAAAAATTCGGGAGAAAAGGGGAAAGAGAAGCCCGCTGCGGTCGAGGCTCCTGACTGATGAGAAAAACATCTCTTTCTCGTTTTGAGGTCTTCCAGCATAAAAGGGTAATGGCGAAAGTCAGGTGCGATGCGTGCCTCTCCCAGCTCTGCATTCCGAAGTCGGGTGATCTTCAGTGTATGGCATGCGAAGAGGCTGAATACCAGGCTTCGCTTTTAGCGGGGTTAACGGCATGACCGAGAATAGAAGATTCATAGTATTCATCATCATCATGTCCTTGCTGTGTATTGCTACGCTAAAATGGTGCAGCATAGCAGACGCTACAACCTGCACCTGGCAGTATAACTCCGTATGGACACCCTCAGACACCGATTGCATACCAGGCCAACCTCAGTTTTTAACAGCGGTAGGAACACCCCCAGGCTGCACCGGGACCCCTGACCAGGTAACGGTCAAGGTTTGCACTCCGGGTATATGCACAGGGGGATGGCTATATGGCCCATGGACACCCCCTGATGCGACATGCATCACCGGACAGACACAGGTTAGTAGCCCGATTGCCGGGAGTGGATCAATACCGTCGCAATGTGTTGGCGGCGTGCTCCCTCCGTCTCAGACAAAGGTCTGTACGGTTAAGCCTTGCACCGGAGGCTGGATATACGGCCCATGGGTACCGGGTGATGATACGTGCAGTCCGGGTCAGACACAGATCAGCACCGTGATACCTAATACCGGATCTACTCCTTCAGGGTGTGTAGGAGGTTTCCCGTCAGCTACATATCATTCAAAGATTTGCTCTGCGGTTGTCTCTAACCCCGGACCTGGCCCCGTAACGCCGGTCCCCTCCTCATTCACGCCGATCATCTGGAACAATGGATCGCAATCGTTCAGTGATTCTATTAATCCCGGTGAGACGAGATATTACACATTCACCGTCCCGGCAGGCATCACGACTTTCAGCATGAACGTATCTTCGATATCTCAGAACGCAAATCTTGATATGGTGCTGTCCTCGGCGTGGCAGGGGATTGACGGGGCTCTGCAGGCAGCCGTTGATTACTACAATACGAATCCCAGCCTAACGGGCACGCCTTATTATAACAGCCACACGTGGGCTAAGATGTCTACAGATTTTGACGGCGAGGGGATTTACATGAAACAATGCGCATCAGACTCAGCCACATGCGCGGCCTCAATCACTGGAACATACTACGTGGCCGTTAGGAATGAAAGCACAACGGCGGTTGCAAATTATTACGTCTATGTGAAGCAATGAGAATGAGAAGGAATACTGCATGACACCAGATATCCCGCTGAATTACTACGAAGGTGAAGACCGCAGAACCAGTGGGACGTGCCAAGCCCATGAGGCGCAGGCAGAGCATATTCAAACTCTTGCATTGAGCGTGAGGGGACTGGTTGTCACTATAAAAATATGGGGATCGGTCGCATTGCTGGTCATGGGACTGACGAGTTTCCTTGCTAACCGATCTATTAACCTTATCGGCAATTTCCTATCTCGTGTTGAAGCCGTAGAAACCAAGCAGGCGGCAGGAGATACACAGATAGCAGTTAATACTCACCGTCTCAATATTCTTGAGGAGTGGCGATACGATCACATCATGGACGATAAAGCTCGTGACGAGAGAATACGGCAGGCTCACGAAAGAGAAGCCGAGACCAGTCGCAGGACGAGCAAAAACGAGCGGGAATTATCTGCTAACGCAAGGCGGTGGGGTATAGTGAACGAAAAACTTATCAACACTAACAAATGAACTTTGACACATACAAAGCCCTTGCAGCTGAAAAATTTAATTACGCCGATATGTGCAAGGGCCACCCTCATATTTATTGTACGGGAGCCTATCGATACCCTGAGGACAGATGCAAGCAGTGCATTAAGGAGTATCAGGGTTCCGATCTGCACAGGGACAGGCTGAGGGAGATGGTATGCCACGACTAATTTCAGAAACCGATATGGCGATAGTCTGTATCTTTGAGGAGACAGAAGGTGAACCATATGAAGGCAAAGTAGCCGTTGCCGAAGTAATCCTGAACCGGACAAAAGAGAAATACGAATCTGACGGTACGGTGACCGGGACGGTGTTGCATAAGATGCAGTTTAGCGGGATGAACTCAGATGCCGTTAATCGCATACGCTCGTTCTGCATTGATGATTCAAATCCTATTGTTCAGGACTGCATGAAAGCATGGGTTGCGGCTCAAGTGGGAAGCGATTTAACTCATGGGTGTGTCCAATATTACAACCCAAAAACATCTAGCCCGTCATGGGCTGAAGGAGCTACGGTGCTTGCCGAAATAGGGCATCATCGGTTTGTGAAATTGAAATGACAGGGCAAAGAGTTTATCCGAACGATGACGGTAGCTTTAAGTTAAAGCGTGGAGATTACATGCTCCTCGATAACAGATGGTATTGTCGTGTACCCTATGACCGAAGCAACGATATGGATTTGAGTGATCTAAGCAATCATCAAATCATAGAGCATGAAGACGGCACTATCACGGTTTCTCCGTCTATCGGACATACGGGAAATACACCGAACGGGGAGAAATTCTACTGGCACGGATTTCTTGAACACGGCGAATGGAGGGATGCATAATGGGAAAACCTAAAGCAGACTTGGTAAAGAAATCGAAAATCTGTGATAACTGCGGCGAAGGGCAGCAGACCGTTTGCGGAGAGGTTGCGATACCGAAGATAACGTGGTATGCGACTATCGGCAAGTATCTCATGAATCTTATTCTATGGCTCGATCTTGGGCTGAATACGTTCACCTTCGGGAGTCCATATGAAAGCGTCAGCTCACGTCTTGGCCGTCACTATAAAGGCACATGGGTTGAGGTCATGGTAGATAAATTTGCATGGCATATATTTAAGCAGAAGTTCCATTGTGAGAACGCTACAAGGCCGACTCGTAAACAACGAGAAGCTGCGATCTTCAAATAAAGAAAGTGAGGTGAGAGAAAGTGAAATGGCCGTGGTTTAAAGCACCATCGACAAGCAAAGTAGTGTTTCTACTGGTGGCATTTACGGCATGTGCGGCCTTCTTGATTGAGATAGCTCAGGCGAAAGTTGCACTGGAGTCTAAGGACTTTATGATGCTTGCTGTTATGGCCTTCTCGTTCTACTTTGCAATTAAGTCACCGGGTGGCACAGACGATACAACGCCTCAGCCGGGAACAACAACAATCACTGCGACAACGCAGGGGAGTGACCCCATTAAAACAGAAACAGAAACAATAAAAAACTCAACAGCCTCGGTTCTGCCGGGGCAGAAATAAAAGGAGAGAACAACATGAGCGCAGCATTAATAGCTTTATTGGCAACACTTATACCAAGTCTGATAACAACGGCTGAAACCCTGCTCGGTAGCGGAACAGGAGCGGCAAAAAAGGCAGCAGTCACAACGGGAGCGAATGCGATATTAACTTCTCTTGTTCCGACAGGAGGGGCAACCCTTACGGCCTTGGCTCCGACTATCAGCACGGTCATTGACTTTTTTGCTGGACAGCTTTATCCGTCTGGTACGACCGTCCCTGCGGTTGCAGCTGACACGACAGTTCAGGATCTCGTAGCAAAATATAGAACCGTCCCTGCCCCTGTTACAGTTGGCGTTGTAGCTGCCCCCGTAGCGGTAACATCATAAAGGAGAAATGAAAATGAAAAAACTTATCTTTGTAGTTCTATTGATTATCGGATGTATCGGGCTTGTGGGATGTGCAACCACTACGACAACGGCACCCGTAGTGTCTGCGGTTGCTGACCAGTGTACTACTGCGGCTCAGAGCATATTCAAGGATGCGGTAGCGTGTCCCGGAAGTCTACGTGTACTCAGAACGGACGGATCTACTGTGTGCATGACACCTGCGGATGCGGCAACCCTGAAGGCGAAATGCCCAACTTTTAATTAAGGAGAAACAATATGATACTCGGACAAGTAACATGTGCGTGTGGCAGAACATACGAGATTGATGCAACTCAGACAAATGCCGATCCTATACCTAATCCGAACCCGAACCCTCAACCACAGCCTAACCCTTCTCCTGCTCCCGGTGGCACTCCCGGTGCATATACGGAACTTCCATTTCCTATGGGTAGTCAGGACAAGGAAGACGGACTATTTGCAGGGGCGTATCTGGACTATATGTTTACGGTGCCTGATGGAGTATCAACCTTTTCCATGAACGTATCGAGCATAAGTCAGAATTGCCCGCTCGATCTTATCGTGGTCAAGGCTCCCGTAGCCCCGACTGACTCCGAAATGGCGCAGTATTGGGCTGATGCAATGGCCTATTACTCAGCGAACATGGCTGCTCTCCTCAATACCCCGTATTTCAAGACATACGCAAACGGGGCCGTTGTTTGGATGACCATGAAGAATGATAATGCCGGGGCGTCCTGCTACATGAAACAAGCAGCCACTGGTGACGGGTACGGGGCGACTGCATCAATCCCCGGCGTGTATTATTCAAGGGTTGTCGCAGGAGCGCAGGGCAACCCCAACTATTACGTCTACGTGAAGCAATAACCATGAGAAAATCAGGAGGGCAAAAGGCATGAGATACGAAAATAAGAAAATCCTACTGGGTACTGTTGCTGGTGCGATAGCTCTCGCCCTCCTGATATTTCTCGCGATAGATTGTTTTGCAGGGCCACTCACACCGCCAGTTCCCGGACCTCAAGGGATACAGGGGATTCAAGGGATACAGGGAGTGGCCGGGACAAACGGCACGAATGGCACGAATGGCACGAATGGCACAACCGCCCCGACTGTTGCCTGCAATGCTGGAAGCCCAAGCGCAGTAACAGGAACAGACTCAGATGGATTCTTCACCGTAGGAACGGCGGCGGTAAATTGTACTCTGACTTTCAACCTCGCGTGGAATACTTCATATGGTTGTTTGGTCAATGCAAGTACGACTACGGGAATACCGACATATGCGTCTGCTACGCCACTGACTACGGCGGTGTTTACTTTTGTAACTACGGGAACTCCGATACTTTATTATCACTGTTCGGGGAAATAAGGAGACACAATGAAAAAACTATTAATCACGATCACCCTTCTCCTTCTGGCCTCAACCGCCGGGGCAGGAGGAAATGACGTTGAGTGTCTCCTTGGCAAGACAGGGGAATCCTGCACGATTGCCATGGTGTCTACGGCCCCAGGTTCGGCAGATGTGTCTATCTGGACAAATCAGGCGGCGGCAGAAGGGTTACTCCCTATATATTCTGCCAATTACGCGCCGGGGTTTGCATCGGACAGGGCGTATAGATATTGCTGCACATGCACCGGGGGAACTCCTGTATGGTGCAGTGTGTATACAATCCCTGAGACACGGGTTGATGCGGCTGTATCCCCTATCAAGGCCCAGACCGACCAGCTTGTATTTGCAAATAACAACGTCAACGCAAACGCCACTGTTGATGCGTCAACCCTTGTCGTTCTTCCTGTTATGCAGGGTAAGGTGGCAGCTCCTACGTTTGTTCAGAGCAAACCGATTCAGCTCATATCTAAAACCACTCCGACTCTTACCTTCGACTTCGGCACTAATTACTCCGGATGGACGGTTTATTTCGGAATGAAAAATAAGATTACAGATACGGCATATATCGTCAGCCCGAAGACAGGAACATGGATTGACAACACAAAGGGGCAGGGCTATGTCACGCTTTCTTCAACCGATACGGCAACTCCTGGCAACTATGCAGGGGAGCTCCTATTGATCAACGGGGCATCCAGACTCCCGGCCATCGAATACAACATTCAGATTTCAAAGGGTGTCATTGATGCGATTCCCTGAATGGTCCCCAAAACGCATTATTGAGGACCAATACACTCGGGCGCTCAGGGCCTTGGTAAATAATTTCGCCTCTACATATCTGAGTCAGGATCTCCCCTTTGATGATCCCTATGATATCATCGGCAAGCTTCAGGAGTATGCCGGCCTCGATGCTTTTAAAGAATATGCTTACGCAGCGGCCTCCCGCATGGTGACAGGCCTCGTCGTGGAGGGCGCCAGGACATGGAGAGAAGCGGCCAGAGAAAGCATGAACGGCCAGATGATTTACAATTATCTTCAGCAGGAGCTTCAGGGGCCCATAGGTTTCACCGTCCAGTCGATTATCGAGGAGAACACCAGGCTTATATCGAGCTTCCCAGACGATTTGGCGGCGGTGGTCAATAACTATATTCAGAAAGAATCGTTCAAGGGCAGGCGTGCCGGAGATATTGCCGCTGACCTGAAGGCTAAATTCAAGCAAGTGTCAACATCGAGGATTGATCTTATTGCCCGGACTGAGACAAGCAAGGCCTCTACGGCGCTCACCAGGGCGCGTGCTGAGGATCTCGGCCTTGACTGGTACGTATGGCGAACTTCGAAGGATGCTCGCGTCAGACCGTCCCATAGGCGCATGGACAGGGTGCTTATATCATGGGCTGAACCTGCGTCACCTGAACTGCTTGAAGGGATAAAATCTACACTCGGTTTTTACAATGCAGGTGATTGCCCAAACTGCAGATGCTATCCAGAGCCGATATTGCGTATCAGTCAGGTCAAGTGGCCTGCCAAGGTGTACCACGGCGGCAGCATCGATGTTATGAACCGCTTCGAGTTCGAGAGATTGACGGGTGCAGGAGGGCTTCAGATTGCCGCATAATGTTGTTGACAAGAAAAAAGTAATCATTGACTTATTCCGTCAGTTAGGTATAATTAAAGACAATGAAACAGGACAAATAATATTACATCTGAACTGTGGAGGCGTCACCAAGATCGTTAAAACAATCGAAGTGAAGTAGCCGAAGCAGTCGGATAGTTTATAACCCGAAAGGGAGTTATAAAACCCGGATTGACCGAAGTATGGTCTTTCCGGGTTTTTTATTGATCAAAATTTAAAGGAGGAAGTAAATGAAACAGATTGCAAGAGTCTTCATGTTCACACTTTTTATGGTCATACTGGCAATGGGGCCTGTATATGCACTCCCGGCACAGCTCAGTGTCAACCTTGTTGACGGCGGGAATGTTGTATCCTCAGCAAACCCGCTTCACACGTCAGCAGCCTGCACGGTAACGGCAACGAATCAGTCCGGCATGGCGGCAAGCGGCGCGGCAGTCACCGGCAATCCAGTTCTGATAGGGGGATCTGACGGGACAGATGCAAGGTCTATTGTCACCAATGCTTCGGGCAATCTCGTTACAACTCTCCCAACAACTTCAGACCCTTGTCAAAATCCGACTATTGCCAAGAGCAGCGCGGTAATCAATATCGGAGCGGCGGCAACAACGAAAGTTGTGGACACCTCAGCGTCAACAGTCGTATACGTTTGCGGTTTCACGGCATCACTGGCGGGCACGACTCCTACGGTGGTATTTAAAACTGGCACGCATGGGAGCGCTGATTGTGATACATCATCGGCAAGCCTGACCGGGATCTTCGCCCCGTCCACGGGGAGCGTGATAGCACTCAGCGGGGCGGGTACTCTGATGAAGTCCATTGCGGGCGGCCAGATTTGCGCTACGACTGTGGGCAGCGGATCGAGCTTTCAGGGTGTGTTGAACTTTGTACAGCAATAAAAACTGATGCGATTTTTTATCGCGGAACAGATTTCGCCGAACATTGCGGAGACCCCTGAGGGCTTCTTAGTGGCGGCCGCTGTTCCCATAGCCCGGACAGGCATGCAGGAATATAACAAATCTGAATCAGACCTTATGCCATGGATCAGCAATTATGAGGCTGATGCAGACGGCAGACTGATCGTAGAGCGCAACCCAGAGGAAGTATTCAGGCCGGAGACCATAGCATCATTCGAGGGCAAGTCTATTACCATTGACCACCCTTATGGGTTTGTGATCCCCGAGAACTGGACGGAACTGGAAAACGGAACGATGCAGAACGTTCGGCAGGGCTCAGATATCCAGTCAGATTTATTACTGGCTGACTTCATTATCAAGGACCCGGCTGCAATCGAGTTTGTGAAGTCCGGGGAACTCCGTCAGGTGTCCTGCGGATACGATGCGGAATACGAACAAATAGCACCGGGCAGACTCAGACAGATCAACATTATCGGCAATCACGTTGCACTGGTTAAACATGGCCGCGCCGGAGTGCGCTGCATGATTATGGATTCTATACCAAAGGAGGAAACAATTATGACGTTCAAAGAAGCACTCAAAAACCTCTTTGCTGTCCGCGCCAAGACCGTTGACGGAATGAGCGAGGAAGAGGCAGAGAAAAAGCTGAAAGAGGAAGAAAAGACAAAGGATGCTGTTGACCCGGAAGAAGGCAAAGAGCTTACTGCGCTTGAAAAGGTCATGGCGATCCTGGAGCCGCTCCTCGCAGAGCACAAGGCCCTGAAGGAAACCGTGGACTGCATGGCGAAGGACAAGGCCACAAAGGATGCGGACTCTGCCGAAGAGGAAAAGAAGAAGAAAGAGGAAGAGGAAAAAGAAAAGGAGTCCGGGGAAACAAAGGACTCAATCGCCCGAGCCGCGATCCTCGTTCCTGAGTTCAGGCCCGCTGACGGTGCAAGGGTACTGGACATCAGGAAGGGTGCTCTTCGCGCCGCCTTCACCAAGGATGCGGCTGCTGTTGAACCTTTCCTTGCCGGGAAGACCATAGATGCCCTTTCAGCTGATGCGATCAACGCCGCTTTCATCGGGGCATCTGAACTCGCCGCAGCTAAGAATAATATGCGATCGACAATCCTTCGGCCCGCATCCGTGACAACGGACAAAGGCCCGCAGTCAATCGCTGAGATAAACAAGGCGAATGCCGAATTTTACAAGGGAGGTAACTAAGAAATGTCAGACAGAATGGTTTTTGTAACCAGAATGCCGGCGGGTATCCCCGGCGCGGTAACAAGAGTAGAACATGCGACTATTGAGCCGCAGCAGATGGACACGGGAACACCCGTAACGGCGTATGGCGTTCCGGTCAAGCACGTTGCGGGGCTGGTGCAGCCCATAGCAGCAGCGGACGTGGTTGCCAACGTATTCACGGGCTTTATCATGAGGCCTTACCCGACACAGAGCCTGGTCAACGAAGCCCTGGGTGTTATGACCCCTTTGCTGGATCAGCCAGTAGACGAATTGGTCCGGGGCTATATGACGGTAAAGTGCAACATGGCTTTATCGGCAAAGCCTGCAAAAGACGGCATTGTTTATGCCAGGAAGACCGATCACGGAGCGGGTGAATACCCGATAGGCGGTATCGAATCCGATGCGGACAGCGCAAAGAATGAGGCAATACCGCATACGTTCTTCACGGGACCAGCAGACTCAGACGGAAATGTTGAAATTTCCGTAAGAATAAAATAAGGGGGGACAGACAAAATGTTCAAGACATTTGACAGAATGACAATAGACAGCGCAGGTGCATTTCTTCAGGGTGAGCTTGAAAGATTTGACCCGACGATGAACCTGCCTTTGACCTCCCAGAAGTGGAGGCGGGATATCCAGCTCAGGGAAGACGTGAGTATGGCAGACGAACACTCATCCTTCTCCCTGACGACCGGAGCGGCTACAGGCGGCATCAACCCTAACGGAAAGAACTGGGTCGGCAAGGTTTCAAACGCAATCCCCGGAGTAAGTATCGAGATCGGAAAGTCCATTTTTCCTCTCTATCCGTGGGGCTCGGAACTTTCCTACACGATATTTGAGCTTCTTGCAGCTCAGCAGGTCGGACGGCCCATTGACATGCAGAAGATGGAGTTCATGAAGCTCAAGTATGAAATGGACTGCGACGAGCAGGTCTATATCGGCGATTCCGGATACGGCGTAAAGGGCCTGATAAACCAGGCTTCCCCCGGCGTAAGCGGCAACGTGGCAAACGGCGCAAGCACTCACCCCGACTGGGCGAGGAAGACCCCGGCTGAAATCCTTCTCGACATCAATACGCTTCTGACGGCAGTATGGGCCAAGACTGGTAATGCAACCTGCCCTGACAAGCTTCTGATTACGCCTACGGCCATGGGCGTTATCGTTGGCCAGGATATGGGGATTTCGGGCTACCGGTCCGTACTTGAATGGCTCAAGGCCAATTCCCTGTGCAACCAGGAAAATGGCAGGCCCCTCGATATCCAGTCCTGCAAGTGGTGCGAGGCGGCGAATAGCGGACTGACTTATTCCCGTATGGTGGCATACACGAACGACAAGAAGTATGTCCGCATCCCCATGGTTCCGATGCAGAGGACTCCGCTCGAGTACAGGAGCCTGTTCCAGATATTCACCTATTACGCAAAAATCGGCGTGGTCGAGGCCGTATATCCTCAGACCATTGGTTACGCCGACCAGATATAGGTGCTGTGATGCACTTCGATAGTCAGAGGGCTGCACTCCTTGACCGGCTTAAACGCAGGCACGCATTGCCAACGGTCAAGGAAGTTCTCCCGAAAACTGTAGCTCCAGTCGAGATAGCAGTCATTCCGAAAGCGGCTACCAAAAAGGAGGGGGTTTCTTCTCCTCCCCCCTCCGCCGCTCCTGCATCTAAACCAAAAGGGAAAGGAAAATAATGCCAACAGACTTCGACCCCGGCCAGTTCCGGCAGAACTTCCCGGAGTTTGCTGACACTGGCAAATACCCAGATTCCATGCTCACGTTCTGGGCCTCGGTCGCGGTCATTTATGTCAACTCTACGGTGTGGGGCGAGCAGTATGTCAACGGCATGTCGCTTTGTCTTGCTCATCACCTGGCAAACGCTAACATGAATCTGAAGAATCCTGGGGATGCTATGAACTTAATGAGTTCGAAGAGCGTCGGGGATGTCTCGGCATCCTTCGATACGGTAAGCGTAGCTGAAAAAGATGCGGGGCATTGGAACTCAACGGGCTATGGTATGCAGTTCATTCACCTGGCGCGGCTAATTGGCGGTTTCGGGCGGCAGATATGATCAGGCCTACGGTAAACCTGAAAAGCCGCGACCGGACGCAGAAGCTTGTTGCTCTGCTCAAGGATATTCAAAAAATAGAAGTGTTAGTCGGAATTCCCGAAAACAAGGCACCGCGCAAAAAGGGAGCGGTGAATAACGCACAGCTGCTTTTTATCCATACCAACGGAAGCCCGCTGCGGAACATTCCAAAGCGTCCGGTTATAGAGCCTGCTATCGAGGAGAGGGAGAATAAAGCAGCCATTGCAAATGAGCTTGGCCTTGCGGCGAAAGCAGTGCTTGACGGAAAGCCGTCCGAAACCATGACACATCTGAACCGGGCTGGTATGGAGGGGCAGAACGCGGCAAGGGATTGGTTTGAAAGTCCGATTAACAACTGGCCGCCTAATACCCCCGAGACGATAGAGCGTAAAGGCTCAGACAGGCCGCTGGTAGATACGGGGCAGATGAGGAAAGCAATCATCTATGTCGTTAAGGATGCAGAATGATCGATGTATCCGAACTGATCACAGATCCCGACTTCGCCCAGGACTTCATTGTCCATAGAAGTTATGGCCATTTTGATGAAGGCGGCTGGATAGAAGATCCTGAAGGACTGATCACCATGACCGGCGTTGTCACCGTGATGAGTCAAAAGGAGCTGGCCCAGATGCCGGAGGCCGACAGGGTGAAGGGTGCCATGATCTTTTATTCGACCGATGAAATCAAGGTTACCCGCAATATCGGGGACCAGGAGCAGGGCACTTCTGACAAGATCGATTGGCGCGGGGATCTCTACCGGATATTTCAGATCTCAACGTATGCCGATTACGGATACTACAAGGCCGTAGGGACAAGGATCAAGGGCGACTAATGGCAAACACTACGCTCTCACTCGATCAGCTCAATAAGCTCTTTCAGGGCCTTACAATCTCCATGCTCGGCATCACCTTTGCGGATGATAACGATAAAACACCGTATTACAAGGTCCGGGTTGCGTGGCCTACGGGCGGGGCCCCTTCATGGAAGATCGCTGAGGATATCTGTTTTCTTCAGATCATGGAAGTTGACAGCCAGTACAACCGACAGCGGGACGTTATTCTGGGCACGAAAGATACCGACAATGCGAACGGCTCCACTAGTTATACCCGGGTGATGCAGGTCAATTTTATTCTGTACGGCCCGAACAGCTTTCAGAACGCCCAGACGATCCGGGACCAGATGTTTTTTGTTGAGAATCTTTTTACGCTGGCAAAAAATAATGTCTACCCTATTCCAGATATCAGTGCTCCCAGGCGCGCTCCTGAGCTATATGAGGGGCAGTGGTGGGGACGGACAGACCTATCCATAACCTTTAACGAGCTGATCATTGTTGAGCAGACAATCCCATACCTCAAGAGTGCTGATATCACGATCGAGGACAGCGAAAGGATAGAAAAAGAAATTGAAATCACAAATTCATAAAGGAGGGTTAAATAATGTCTAACCCAAAAACATTATCTTTGCAGAACATAGTGGACGTTGTCGTATCCGTCAGCCCACTAGCCGCGCCTCGGTCAACGTTCAACCAGTTGTTGATTGTCGGCAACAGCGCTGTCATTCCGTCATTCGGAGCCAACTCACGCATCAGGGAATATCAGCAGGCCGATGCCATGCTGACTGACGGCTTCACAGATTCAAGCCCCGAGTATCTTGCCGCGCTGCTGTATTTCAGCGCTAAACCGGCCCCTACAACCTTGTGGGTCGGAAGGCACAATCTCACCACGCTGAAAACCCTTGCACTCAACGCTCCCGGATCCGGCTATCATGTTGGAGACATCCTCACGATTGTTCATGCCGGGGCATCCGGAGGAACGGTAACAGTTCTGACGGTTGACGGCAGCGGCGATATTACATCCCTGTCTCCGGCGATAACAACTCCGGGTACGGGATATGCGATAGCTGCTGGATGCGCGGTCACAGGCGGTTATGGAACCTCGGCCACAATAGATGTCAGCGCAATCGGAGAATCACCGCTTCAGGCAATCCAGGCGTGCCGGGCGATCAATTTCGAGTGGTATGTCGGGGTCGTTCTCGATGCAATCACCGCAGATCATGAAGTAATAGCACCCTGGGCGGAGGCCGCACAGCCCCCGACAGTATATGCCTTCACCACGCAGGATGCAGATGTTCTCAATAACGTGGGCGGGAACGTATGCCTGACGCTCATGGGAGAATCCTTCAGCAGGACCATATCACAGTACTCAACGGATAATCCCTATGCGATCGTCGCGGTCATGGGCTACGCAATGGGGCAGAATACGGGCCTTGCGAATTCAGCCTTTACCCTGAAGTTCAAGGGCGAGGTCGGAATAAACACCGAGCAACTCGCCCCTACTCAGGTAGGGTACATCGAGGGCGCAAACTGCAACCTCTATCTGTCCTACGGGAATTACTACAACATCTTCGAGCAGGGGAAGATGGCGAACGGGCAGTTCTTCGATGAGATTATCAACATCGACATGCTCGCCAACAACGTGCAGCTGACGGTCATGGACCTGCTCTACCAGACGCCGAAGGTCCCGCAGACCGACGCAGGCGTAACGCAGATCATCCATGCCTGCAATGTCGCATGTCAGCAGGCGGTTGATATCGGTTTCCTGGCCCCGGGGCTATGGACCGGAGTGGATATCTTGAACCTGAAAAACGGGGACACTCTGCCAAAGGGATACCTCGTGCAGGCTCCGCCGGTCGCTTCTCAGTCAAGCGCAGACAGGCAGGCTCGCAAATCCCCGCCGATATACATCGCGATCAAAGAGGCCGGGGCTATCCATTCCGTGCTTTTAGGACTTTACATTAATAGATAAGGAGGATATAAAACATGAAACAAACCACCTATTCATTTTTAGATTTAAGCGGGGCCATAGCTCACCCCTCACTCGACCCCTTCATCTTCACTGGGGAGGGCGTGGGAGAGGTTACGGTCGCCATGATCACGGAAAGGTCCGCACATGACGTTGGTGCAGACGGCTCTATCATGGTATCGAAAATCGCCGGGAATAACGGACACATTACCATAACCGCCCAGCAGACCTCTGTCCTGCATCAGTGGCTTATGGGGTGGTATAACTACCTGATCACAGCTCCTACGTCCGAATGGGCTGATACCGCCATGACGCTCAGGAACACCGCTGACGGGTCGAGTCACACCATCACCGGTATTTCCCCTCAGAAGAAGCCTGACAAACAGTATCAGTCTCAGGGTCAGCGCACTTCTTGGGTCCTGATGGCTGCTGATATCCAGAGCGAAAACGCATAGACATAGAGCATAAGAGGAGAAGACTTAAAATGGAAAAACGGGAAACAACAAAAGACGTTGAAATAGCGGGCCGGAGGTGGCGCATCGGGAAATTCGATGCGCTTACCGGTTCCTATATCGCCTACAAGCTCATGGTGCAGATGTTGCCCATGGGCCTCAATGAGCAGATCGGCATTACCCCGAACAAGGGCGGCCTGGTCATGGGCAAGGAAGAGTTCAAGGAGTTGCAGACGGACTGCCTGAGGGTTTGCTCAGAGCTGACTCAGGTAGGCAATGCCGAAGCTCCCTTGCCGGTGCTCATGGCAAATGGAGTCTGGGGCGTGGAGGGCCTTGATACGGATGTGATGACCGTCCTCATGCTGACAATCCATGCTCTGATTTTCAACGTATCGGGTTTTTTCGGCGAAAGCGCATTGAAGGACTTGGCGGCGGGGATGCAGGGTTTATCCCCCTTCAGTGTGCAAACATCGACGGGTTCTGTTTCGGACCAGTAATCGCCGGATCTTGGTCTCAGCACCAAGTATGGGACGGGACGTATACATTGGATGACCTGCTCGACTGGCATGAATGGTCGGCGGTAAAAGCAGAGAATGAGCGGCGCTATAGGGAGTACCAGGATTCCATGAGGAGTAAGGCATAGTGGATGTTGAAACCATAAAAGAATACCTTGTAGGCCTCGGATTCGAGGTCGATAACGCCTCGCTGAATAAATTTCAGCAGGCGATCAAGGACCTCTCCAAACAGGTCGAAGGTCACACCTCGGGCATGGCGAAGAACTACGCCACAGCCGCGGGGATAATAGCGACTGCGATAACAGCAGTCACGACCGCAACAGTCACCCTCATGGACAAGGTTGCCCAGAGTGATCTGGGGTATCAGCTCTCAGCCATGCGGATGTACATGAATACCGATGCCGCGAAGAAGCTGAAGATCGCCCTGGACGCTCTCGGTCATCCCCTTGAAGAGGTAGCCTACAATCAGGAATTGCGGGGCCAGTTTGGGGACCTGGTGAAGCTGCAGGGTGAACTTCAGGCGCAAGTTTATAAGATGGCCGGAGGCAAGGAGCAGGCAGAAGCGCAGCTGAAGTATATCAGGGAAATCGGCTTTGAGTTTAAAAAACTGAAGATGCAAATGGGCTACGGCTCAGAAATGGTTGTGGTCAGCCTGTTTAAAGCCATGGGCATGGACATCAAGGATGCTCATGACGGCATGCAGAAGCTCAATGATTATATCCAAGAGCACATGCAGGCGTGGGCACCAAAGATAGCAGAGGGGTTGAAAGAAGTAATACAGCTCGGGAAGACCCTATGGCGAGTGCTGAAGGATGTTTATTCATTCTTCGAGAAGTTACCGGGAGCGGTAAAAGTGGGGGCTGGAGCCGGAGGCCTTATCGCTTTATTTTTGGGTGTCGGGGGTATTCCGATCATAGGACAGTTCATCCAAACAGTGACAGCGGCGGTAGTAATCCTCACGGGGCTTCTTTTGCTCATTAAAGACTTCTATGCGTATTTGGATGGGGAGAAGTCTAACTCTACGTTAGCGCCAATATGGAAATTCCTCATTGCGATCGGAACTGATTTAAAAAATCTCTGGACTGATCTTAAAGACCTTTTGAACGACCTCTTCGGGGATTCCTTTCATTTCGACTCCAGCTTGTTGGTAGATAGTTTCAAAGCGGTGTTCACTGTTGTAGAGGCTCTTGCCCATGTCTTAATTATGGGAGCGCGGGCAGCAATAGGTCTTGTGGATGCCCTCGCTCTCCTTGGCAAAGATGACGGCGGGGCAGCTGCAGGGGAAAGATTGCATAAGCTTTCGGAAGATCTCAAGAAGGACTGGGAAAAAGGAGACAGGTCGGCGAGAGGCACAAGTAAGGGTGGAGCTACCACGTCATGGGGAGATGATGAGGGAAAAG
>QGNH01001378.1_pt2 | contig 30216 bp, 36 predicted proteins | sample 1735481 | NCBI WGS metagenome assembly QGNH01 (sample SAMN09239004, study PRJNA386568) | Viral metagenome, whole genome shotgun sequencing project. | reverse complement strand
CGCTGAATCACACCTATGGCCGCCCCTGCTTTCATCTTGAACCAGAGGGAAGGTTTTGCGGACGTGCAGAAGGTTGGCATGACAAAACGACGGACCGACTATTTCATCTCTTCACGCCACTAGAATCTTTCATCGAGCGCATCGCCAAAGCAGAGCAGGAGCGGGACCATTTACTGAAAGTCAACGCTGAGCAAGCTGCACGGTATTGGGAGATAACCGGAAACCGCAACAGGTTCGCGAATAAACTCCTCGAAGCACTAGGACGCGATCCGCTGAACTCAGAAGATGTCAGCATTTTAGACGAGGTGGAACGCATCAAGGCCGAGGCCGACGCGCTGCACGATGAGATTGATGCGCTGAAGGAGCATTTAGCCGCGCTGAGCAAGCCGGTGACGGATGAGGAGTGGGCGTCTGCGGACTTCGATTCGGAGGACGGAGAATTTTACATGCAGAGGTATCGGATAGACGCGCTTATCGCGGCTCGCACCGCACCGAAGGGGGACGGAAATGGGAAAGACAATTGATCNNCTGCGGTCCGCTCGGCTCATCTTATTGCTTTCCGCACACCTGCCAGATTCGTTGTATTAGCGCGGAAGAGGGCCGGAGGCAGATCAAGGCCAGACGCGAGCAAGCATTTGGTGTGGGCAGCGCGGGAAGAGATTAGGAGGAGCAGATGAGCAAGCGCACAGTCATTCCGAAAGCACTCAGCCTGGGCGAGGAATCTTTCGCGCTTCATTGCTGCGCCGAGAAGCTGAAGCCTGAGCGAGAGTACATCTTCCATCCGAAACGGCTATGGAGATTTGACTTCGCGTTTCCTGAGAAGATGCTCGCCGTGGAAGTGGAGGGCGGCGCCAACGGCCGGCATCAGCGCATGGGGGGCTTCACCGCAGACTGCGTGAAATACTCGACGGCCGCGGCCCTGGGATGGCGCGTCATCCGGGCAACAACGACCCAGGTGGTGAGCGGACAGGCAATGGAATGGACTCTGGAGGCACTCAAGTATGCGAGACCTTAACCAAGAATGGGCCGAAGCTGTGATCACAGCACTGCCGCATCTCAACGTAGCCGAGCCGCCTGCGCACACGTGCTCATGCACGAACGGGGGCGAGCCTTACGAGCTTGACGGCATCATGGTGGTATCGCGCTCGCCGGCGTGCCATATCCACGTTTCCGATGCGCCCTACATCGCGCGGAAGACCTGTGTCACGAACATGCGCAAGGACGCGCATCGCCAGAGATCGGCGCAGGTGGGGGAGTGATCCGGCCAGGGGCTAGGAGTTGAATAGTGCAACCTCTTTGGCTCGCCGCGCTTCCAGACCGGGCAGCTTCTGTTCCACGCCGTCAATTTCCCCGTAAACCCAGGCAAGCATCTGGACAGGAACAGCCGCCCACCCGTGATGCAGCATGGTAGCCAGATCGCCCGGGCCCAGGTTGTAGCAGAAATCCACCAGGGCGTCGAACTGGTTCTGCGTACACGAGGGATCTGCGAGGCGATTGACGGCCGGCTCGAAGCGCGTGTGCAGATCATTCAGGAGCAACTGAGCAGCATCGGCCGGCGTGATGCCGTCAGGGAAAGTCTCGCCCGGCTGGAGATCGTGTCCAAATCCAATCATCGGACCGCGATTATCCGGTCTCACGGTCGGGCAAAATCCTTCATTCGCTTCGATAAAGGCAATTCCGTTCAGACTGGTCTGCATCAGTCCTCCTATTTAGCGAGCAACGCCGCGTCAAAGCCGAGCGTGATGATCTTCCCCGGCTGCTTGTACCACTTTACTGGCGTTGTGTAGTCGTGCGCCACCTTGTCGGTGACGATTTTGCCGTTGGCGAGGATGGCGGCGCTGCTTGACGTCATCTCCTGCACGTTTTCGAGGGTCAGATGCAAGCTGGCCGAATTGTCGCGGATCACGCCGTCCAGGTCGTCCCCGGTGCGCGTGTAGGCCGCCAGCAGGCGCGGCATGGCGTCCAGGGAGGGCTTGAGCGCCTGCACGTCGCCTGTAATGGCTGCAAGGGTGCCTGTAGCGGCTGTAGCCGTGCCTGCAAGGCTCGTGGCGACCGTGTGGACATCCAGCGCGGCTGACTGGACGCTCGCCGCGGCTGCCTGCACCAGCACCCCGCTCTGCTTCACCTGGAGCGCACTCTGGCCGGCGACGATGCCAATGTTCTTCTCCGTTTGGGCAGCCTGGGCAAGCACGCCGCAAGTCACGCTGCCGTGGAAGCCCACGCAGGGCGCATTGATCTGGTCCAAGGTGGCAGAGAGCTTGGCAAGCGCTGGGCCCGGCGCCGCATTGCCCCACTCTTCAAACGCGGTGTAGATTATGCGCGTGAGGCCCATGCCCCCGTAGATCGCTCCCGCAGTCAGGGCGACCACGCACAGCGCGATTGTGTACTGGAGGGGCTTGATCATAGGCGAAAAAGAAGGCGGCCTGTCCCAGCGACTCGGCCGCCCGGTGAACCGCAGTAGCGCCTGCGGAAACTATGCTTGTGCAGCCGGAGGAGGGATCGCGTTCAGGATAGCCGTCAAGCCGTTGTTGATCGCCGTAGCCAGCGCTTGCGCCTCGGTAGCTGTCGGAGCGGCCACGCCGAGCGTGGTGAGCAGCGCACTGGTTTGCGGAGTCAGGGACGCCACCACAGCCGCCGCCTTCTGCACTCCGGTGCCGGATTGGGCTCCCACGGCCGCGGCGGATGCTTCCATGCTGAGGATCTGCTTCAGGGCCGCATTGATAAGCGTTTCCACGCCCCCGATTGCTGCTCCAATCGCGGGATTGATAGCGGTGCCAACGGCGACAGCCGCCGTTTCCACGCCTGCCACGGTTGCCTGCCCCTGCGAGGAGCCAAGCCACGAGAACACGTGAAGGAAATCTGCGCCTGCTGCTGAGAGGAACGACTTGAACGATGCCATGCTTGTCTCCAGTTCTACTTCTGTTTGGCCGAGGAATCCGGCGAGTCTAAAGGGACGGCTGGGCCCACCTTGATGGTCGAGGTGTCGATTGCCGTGCTGTTGGGCGGCATGTCAGCCGGATCGTGCGGCTTGGTCACGTCCTTGCCGGTGAGCATGGTGGACGCAATCGAGGTCAGAGACGCCACCAGTGCCGTGCCGGCCACCAGCGCTGCAATGCGCAGGCTGGGATCGTTCCTTGAGCCGGCGAAGAGGTAGATCATGAGCCCGACGGAGAGGCAGATGGATATGAGCGCGATTGCGTTAGGGTTTGGAGCTTTCATCCTTGCGATCCTTTCTGCACTCCTGGTCCACAACCAGCCAGACCGCCCCTACGATGATGGCTGCGACCATGAGCGCCCCGAAGAAGCAGCCAATCTCTACTGCCAGGAAGCTCAACGATTTCTATTCCTCCGCAGCGCCAGCTCCCCCAGCACGATGGCTAGCGCAACCAGAGCGGCGAGAATCCACCAGCACGGACTCATGCTTGATAGTTTAACCCCGTTTGCGCTGCTCTGGCGCATTATCTTTAAGCCGGTTGGGCCTGTTCTCTTTCAATGATGGGTTGCTACGTAAATTCCGAGGGCGATGGTTAGAATTCCCATGAGCCCGCTGAAAATCCAGCCGTACATCTGGCTCATTCCGTTGCCGCTCCCCTTGTTTTCATACTGAGACTTCTCCAGGGATGAAAGGCGGTCAGTAAGCTGTGTCGTAAGTGTAGCCAGTTGCTGCGCTTGCGTTGCGGCCGTTGCGGCGACCAGCGCGCGAAGTGTTTCAGCCGATGCCGCCACCTGGTTTGCCAGAACTACAGCCTGTGCGGTTGCCTTCTCGTTGGCTACCGATACGGCGTTCACGTCTACGGCGCGGATAGCATCGATGCGCTTTGCTTCGGCCACATTCAGCAGGACGCTGCCCTCGCTTTGGAGGCGTATCTTCTCATCAATGCGTTTGATTTCAGCGGCTAATGCCCCATCTACCCTCCTGGATTCAGCATTAGCAAGATCAGTGAGATGCGCTGTTGCCCGCTCGACAATCGAACGGACATTGTGCGAAGGGTCGAGTAATACCTCGTGGGTCTCGTTTGACATGTCTACCTCCCCAGCGCAACCGATCTCAAACTCTCCAACTCGCGGCTCAGCTCCGCCAGCCGCTCCAGCACCCACGCCGGAATGGGCAGCTCCGGGTCGAGCTCGCGCACGTCAATCTGCAGCTCAGCGAACGCATCGAGCAGTGCCAGCGCGCGGTCGATCATGCTGCTCATTTAGTTCGTTTCACCGTGTCTCCCTCCTAGTTTACTTGCCAACATACAAAACTGCTATCCACAGCAATACCTGCCAGAGCCGTGTACGAGTTGATGACGAAAGACGTTCCGGGCACCACGGTGCCCACGGCAAGAACCCCAACCGCGGTACTGCCGTTCAGCCCACAGTTAGTAAATTTGTACACGCAGCTCGTGCTTGGCGTGCAAGCTGCCGTATTGGAAACTGTGACGGTGCCGCTTGCCAAAGTAGCTATACCTCTGGCCGGCGTGACTTTACTATTGATGACTTCGCCAACGGTAATCAGCGGCAGCGTGGTGGACAATGTCACCGCACCCGAAATTGGGAGCGCGTATGTTCCTGAGACTGCGAGGACTATCCCGACGTTGACTCCAGTCGTACACGGTCCGGTTCCTCCCGAATCCGTGACTTTTCCAGCCGTTGTGCCGGCGCAAACTGTATCCCCGACCGTCACCGGCCCGGATGCATTGACAGGAGTTTGACTTGCCAGGCGATGAACCTGCACTGTGTTCGCATTGACGGCCAATGCCACGCCGAGAATCGAGGATGGGCTAGCGCCGCAGTCGTTGGCTGTCATCTGACTTACAAGGCATTGAAGGTTCCAAAGCGTACTTGTGCCGCCGCCTTTGGCGTACGCGCTGCTTATCAGCATCAACCCTTGCAATCCCTGATTAGTTGCTCCGGTGGACTGCCCCGCTGCCACCTCGATGCTTCCAGCTTGGCTTGCCACGTTGGTCGCAGCATTGTCTCCGCCCTTTATGTGCGCATTGCCGGCTGCCGATGCAGCCCCACCGGCCCCGGTCTGATTCGCTCCGCGTACAACAATTGATCCCAGGGCGGATGTCGCCGAAGCGTCGTTGCCGCCGATGTAATTGGTTGTGTTCGACGCCACGCTGTTTTCAAGCGTGTTTGAACCGAAGAGAAACGATGTGGAAGTAAAAGGAGCAGCGCCCGCCCCACCGCCGAGTACAGGGGCATTTACCGCAAGAAGTGCTGACGAAGCCCACGTCGACGCGGAAGAGAAATATGGAATTCCGCCGCTGGTTCCCGCCACCGTGAAGGCTGGAGTCGTCGTCGGTGTTGCCACCGAAAGCAGGCCGCCTGTAAAGCCGACGCTGGTTACCGTGCCGCTGCCCCCACCACTACATGCGCCATTCGAGCCATCAGTGTGCAGGCAGTTCGAACTTGAGCCGCCCGGCACCACTACTCCAGCCGCTCCCACTAATCCAAGATAGAGCGCGGACGTTCCCGCTGCGCCTGAGCCATTCGGCGATGGATAGAAATTCATCCAGCCCTGGAAGAGAACGTTGCCCGTGCCTCCGGTCTCCTCCGCCGAAAGCACCCCCGCTTGGATCGAGACCGTGATCGTGTGCGATCCGCAAACGATGGTGGGGGATGCCTGGTTGATTTCAAGAATGCGTGGCAGTCCGGCCCCGCCGCAGCCGCCCTGTTGCCAGGTGCCGTCGAAGATCGCCGACCAGTAGGTTGGTGCGCCGACCGCATTTTGGCAGAGTGGGGTGAAGCCCGCAGTGGAGATGACGGGCGCAAGGAAAGCGGAGAGAGTGCCGGGAGGAGCCGAACCGCCTAACTCGCTGCACCATTTAGGCACTGAACCGATGGCGGAATTGCCGAAGGAATCGGTGAAGTTATCCTCTGTCAAATCAGGCGAACTGTTAGTTATGTCGGGCGCGTAGACGCTACCGATATTTAGCTCCAACGTGTCCAGTTTCGTTCCACGCGCTCCCGAGTCGATCAGTATTGGCGAGGCCACCGCGCTGTTTTCGTACCTCGTCCCAAAAGACGCTTTGATGTGGAAGTTGGCCGTGCTGCTGCCGGTCGATGCGCCGGTGAACACGATGCCATGTGAGTTATTCACGATCACGCCGTCTGTGCCGCTCGCCGCCTCCGACACCAGTCCGCTGATAGAGCCGTCTAGACTGTTCTCAACGTCCGTCGAGAGAATGCCGCCTGAGTTCTGCATCCCAGTGACGGTGAATTGCTGCACATTGTTCATGTAGAAGTTGGCAATTGAACCGCCGCCAACGACCGGCGTATCGATGGTGACTGGACAGGTGCACCGGCCTCCGTCGGCACCGTAGTATTGTCCGTACGCAGGCAGATTGCCGCTTCCAGACGGCCAGTTACTCGCAATCGAAGTGATGAGCGATGTATGATCGCTCACGCCACCAAGCATCTTGAAGGACGATCCCGAAGCGTTGAGCGCAGACCCGGTGATGATTCGCTCGTAATCCCCCTGGGCGTCGTCGAGCACGTAGAGATCGGCAATGGTCACGAACTGGCTCGATGTCGAGTCCGTGGTGATGGTCATGTCATGGACGCAGTTGTGTGAGCCGCCGTTCACGAAGAGGACAGCGTTCACGTTTGTCGTCGTGTGCAGTTGCCATACGGAACCTAATTCGCTCTGGCCGTCAAAGCATACACCCGTCGCAGTAATCATCTGATCAATGGTGTAGGTTCCGGCAGGCGTGAATACATCCGCGCCGATGGTTGCTGCAAAAGCGATAGCGTTGTTGATTGCGATTCTATTCGCTGCCGCAGAGTTAGTCGGCAGCGCCCCCCAAAACTCAATGTCCACATGCGGCGATTGTTTAGTTTCAGAACTCGATGGCTGAATCACATTCCCGTTAATGATGTTGGCTATGGCCCCCGCCGCCGTGGTGGCGCCAGTGCCGCCCTGAGCGATTCCTACAGGAATCGTAATGATCGCACCCATCGCCCACGCCATCCCCGTCCAGATAAAAGGTGCATTCGTTGCAACAGACGTGTCGAAGAAGATTGCCCCCGGCTTGGGATTGGGAAACACTTCAATCGTTCCGTAGCCATATCCAGTTACAGTGACGGGAAACCGCGGCCCCACCGCTACCGCGCTCAAGGCGGTCGTCAGATTCGCTGTCGCCCCGCTTACCGCCTGTGTCCACGAGACGCATCCGGTAGTAGCCAGAGGGCAGATAGTGAACTGCCATTGCGATCCGCTCGGCGTGATGGTCGTATTGTCTGGAATGCTTATCGAGAACGCGCCCGATGAATTCATGGTCGCGTTGAACAGGCTGTTCTGCTGGAGATTGCCGCCCGACCACACGTAACTGTTCGGCGAAGGCCATGAGGGTGATGGGACGAAACTGATCTGGATATGTCCCGACGCCCAGGCGAAGCCATCCGTGTCGGTAATTTGGGCCGATGTAGTTGTTTGCTGCGAGACCGCTTGCATCGGAATCAACAATAGCAACAAGAGCAGTTTCTTACACACGATCAGCCTCCAGGCCCAGCTCGATCTCGATCAGCGCAAGCGCATCAAAACATGATAACCACTTTCTCATGAAAGCCAACCCCACATTCTCGCTTCTTTCAGTCGCTTCATGGTCGATTCGCAAAGATCGTCCCGGCGCTGGAGGTTCGGGAACTTGATCTTCTTTGCCAGCCTGTCCAGTCCCTCCCACGCCCCTTCCGGCGTGTGCGCGCAGGCAATCGGGCACGCCACGATGCCATTTGTGCCCACGGTCACAAGTTCGTCATCCTTCATGCGCGCATCCCATAGATAGCAGTTCTGCCAGGCCCAATCAGGATCAACGCCCTTGATTGGCAAGCCGGCGGCGAAGTCGCCATGCTCGTCCGGGTATGGCGGCACTGTGAGCCGCGCGGATGCGGCCCAGGTAGCGCGGAGGGGAGGCACGGGGTTGTGATCCACCCAACCCTCCTCTGGCGCCGTCACGATGTCATAGAAGAACTGCCCGAGATCACCATTGAGCAATGAGAAGATGCTGGCCGAGGCGTCATAGCCAAACCTGGGCGTGAACTCCAGGCCGTAGGCATGATTTTCGCTGACGATGGTGTTCAAATCGATCATGCCGCGATAGCCGGAATCCTTGAGAAATGGGATCAGCCGCATAATCCCCTGCTCGCAGAGGCGGTTTGGCTTGGCGACCGCCCAGACCAGATTGCCGCTGCAGCCGGTATTTGGACCGAACGAGCCCGACATGAACTTCTTTTCCTCAATAGTGTGATTCAGGAAGTGGAAATAAGTGCCGTCAAAGTAGCCCTCGGTTGAAATCTCGGTGCCTTCGACCACTTCCTGCAGCAGAAACGGCGCGTTCATCGAATCAGCCCAGAGCTGATCAAGGCACTTCACCAGATCCTCGGCGGACTCTGCAACGTATGTGACGCTACACTCTTGTTCTTTCCCATCGACCACGAACGGCTTATATACGAACCGCTTGGGATTTTCCAGCAGGAATGCCTTCGCCTCGTCCGGCGTCTTGAATGTCTGGTAGGGCGGAACTTCGATCCCGCACTGCTCCATTGTGGTAATTCCGAATAGCCTATCATCTTCTAATCTGCTGGCCAGTTCTGAGTCTCCAATGACGGGGCCCGATTTAGAGGCCTCTTCCGCTAGTTCACCGGATCCGGTTGTATCAAACACAACTAGATCGTAATTCTTGAATTTTGGCTTGTCTTTCAGGGGGGGCGGAACCAATCCTTTGAGAGTGTAGCGCTGGCGCGGCTCCTCGTCTATTAACGCCCATTCGCAGTCATGACCTTCTTGCATGAGGCGCAGCATCAGCCATGCGCCAATTCCGCCGGCACTCATAAGCAGGATTTTCATCTAGCCTAAATCCAATCGTCAGAAAGTACGGCCGAATCCCGAATCGGGTCCGCTCTGGCCTGTGGAAGCGCTGCCCTGACCCATCTTCGCCATGAATTCGGTGCATATGTTTTTGTGCGGAGCAATCTCCGGGCCTTCGCCCGCGCCACCCTTGCGCCCCGCGCCGCCGATTGCGCTGGTGTCCTCGGCGCTCACGCCGCCCCGCTCACGGATTTCAGAAATGTTCGCGTGAACCATTCCCAAGCTATTGCCACTCGATTGTCCGGCCATGATGGGCCTCCTGTTGGTTGATTTTACACCACTTCATTGTTGCGGTCTTGAGCGGATGCTGTCAATGACTACCTGCACCGCGCGCGGCGTGGCTGGCCCCGCGTACTTACCGGCCTTGGCAAGATATGGCGCGGCCTTGGCGATAGCCTGTTCCGCGCGAATGTCCGCCCGCGGCAAAACTGTCGAAGGGCGCAGGGACTCGCTGAACCGGCCGCCGGCAGCGCCGATCATGGCGCCCACGAGCATATCCCGCTTTATGCTGCCAGGATCTTCCATGGCGGAGAAACCGGCCCCACTGGCAGCGCCGACAGCCGCGCCGCCGACAGTTCTGAAAGCCTTTGTTGCAAGTCCTGGCGTGTTTTTGGTCTGTTCCGCCAATATCTTCTTGGTTGCCGCCTCTCGCGCCGTGATTAGGTTTGTCTGAATTCTATTGTTGGCCCGGAATGCAGTCGCCTCTGATTTAGGCAGTCCCTCGGCGATGGAATCATTCAGATCGTGGTAAATGTGCTGCAAGAGCCATTGCCGGGGATTGGTCGTATCTGGACTCCAATCCTTGATTTGCTGCTGAATGGACTTTCTCATGGCGTGCATCTGTGGGGGCGTCATTCTTCCGCCGGCGGTGGCGCCATGCTCGCCCGCTACCTTCTGCATCTCCGCGAGGTTCGCATCTATCATGTTCTTGGTGGTCTCAGGGAAATCGCCGAGCGACACCGCTTTGTCAAGTTCCACGGCTCTATCCAGCAACTTCGCGTCGAAGTCCACGAGCCGACCGGCTGGAGAGGCTACAATCTTCTCGGTTTGGGCATTCCTGAGCGCACGCGCGGCCTCAATCGCATCCCGCTGTGCCGGCAGCGTTTTCTGTATTCCAGCCTCCGCGCGGACAGTTTCTGCGATCTTGTCGGCCTCTTCGGCGGTGCGTCCCCATTTGGGCAGGTCCGTTGGCTTCAGCCCGATGTAGTTGTTGATCGCCTTGTAGACGCGGGGAATTGCGCGTGCCCCCATCTTTTCAAGAGCCTTGGGGACAACCGTGCCGCCGACGTATTCAAGTGCGCCCTGAGCCACGCCGGAGAGAGCCGCGCCCTTGTCATCGAAGGACTTTCCTGCCGCCTTATTCGCAATATCCGTGCCTACCATCCCGCCAAGCATCGCACCGCCGGCTGCGCCCGGAGGACCGCCGACCGCGCCACCAACAACTCCGCCAACCGTAGCGAGCACAGGAGAGGCCGCGCCCATCGCAGACTCCATGTTCTTGCCCATCTCGGATTCACCACGGGGCTTGCCTGTCTTTGGGTCTATGATCGCACCGGTTGACTCGGTGGGCTTGGCAGTGGATGAAGGTTGCCACATTCCTTTTGCCGCGAACTTGGCCGCGTCAACATGCTGCCAGTATTGCGGATACTTCGCTAGCACTTTCTGACTCAACTGATCGTTCGGAATCGAGGCGTAAGCCGGGTGCGCCGTCTTGATCTTTGCGGCGAACTCATCCGGGCCGAGTTGGGGTGTAGAGGTTGCCATTTACTTCAAAATCCCCATAGGATCGGCAGAATCGGCTGGCGGCCCACCTTCAGAGCCGGATGCACTCTGTCGCCCACCAGAGCCCTTGAATTCGGTTGCGGATCGCCTTATGTCGGTCAGCACGCTGCCCATCGACTCTGGATTCAAGTAGAGATTGCCATCGAGTTTGTCGAGGTCTTCGAGCGCATACTTGCCGCGCACGCCATGAATCCCGACTGCCGGCAGGTTGGCAAGTTTGATGTCTGTCAGATAGTCAATCGCATCCTTGTCGCCGCCGGCAATCGCCATCTCAAACTTCGTCTTTCCCCATCCGCCAGGCCCAAACATATCGGGACGCCGCGCCAGAATCTCCTGCGCCTTGGTGATATTGTCCACCGCGTTGCCGGCGAGATCGGAACGCTTCAGCTCGTCGGTGGTGAGTGGCTTGGTCAGTTTCAGTCCACTCCCGGCAATTTTGCTGATCACCGCGCCCCTTGCCGCCGCTGGAATCTGTGCGATCGTCGCATTGCTGTTCGGGTCCGTGACGGCTTTCACCCAGGCATCCACCACGCGCGGGTCGCGGGCAAGCTGCGCGGTCGCCTGCGCTGCCTGCGCTTGCATCGCGTGGGCATTGGCGTTGATCATCACAGCCTTAGCCTGCTGAGCCTGAAGACCGATCTTCGCGTTGTTCTCGCTCCATTTCTCGGCGAGGACGGGATTATAATTTTTGTTATTAGGGTCGGAAAGCTCATCCTTTGTGATGTTCCGCGTTTCCAGAGTTCCATCCGAATTACGCTTTGGCGTGCCGTCATCGTTCTTGAGGGCAACCATTCCCTTGGATGGCAGTGAGGCAATCATTTTGTCGGTATCCAGACCAATCTTGCTCGTCACGGCCTCGGCTTTGAGGGTGTCCGCGGCGTCATCGTGCTTAGAGATCACAGCCGTTCGATTTGCGGTATTCTCGGCATTCATCAACTGACCCTGCGTGGCTGGCTTGCCAATCACGCCAGCCTGCTGCATTTGAGACTGTGCCTGCGCCTGTGGCGAGAGTTGCTGCGTCTGCGGAATCTGCGCACTGATGCCGGCGAGCGCCGGACTCTGACCCTGCTTCTTGAGAACTTCCATCGCCGCCTGACGTTCGGGCGAACCAGCATTCTTGTCGTCGATTCCGAAGGCTTTGGTGATGACCTTGTGGGCCTTGGAATCGTTCGCCATGTCGTTCAGGATTGTCTGATTCTGTTTCAGAGCGTCCTGCGCCGTCTTCAGTTGCTGCTGCGCCTGTGGGTCTTGCGGATTTTGCTTGAGCGCCTGTGTCGCCTGCAAGACCTGAGCCTGGGCCTGTCCAACTCCCTGAGTCGCGGCGGTGAAGCGCCCAATGACCTGCTGGTACTGGCGCTGTTGCTTCTGTTCCGCGTATTGCGCGAATTGATTCGCCAGTCCGGTGGAGGCTTTGACAAGATTCTGCATCGATTCGCGCTGGTGCGCTCCGCGCTGGCCCGCGCCGTACACACCTGTGGTCTGTGCGCCGGGTTGCTGGCGCTGTGTCTGCGCAGGAGCTTGCGGCTGCATCGCCGGAGCCATCTGCGTCATGCCGGAAGTGTTGCCCTGCTGCGCGAGCAACTGGCGCATGTACTCGGCCTGAGCCTGCGGAGCCTCAGTCTGGGGAGCTGGCATCGGGATAGGTGTCGTTGTGCTCATCCCATGTCCGGCGATCCTGCGCCTGTGTCACCCACGCTTCCACCGCCGCCGCCTCCACCGCCGCCCATGCCGCCAGCGCCTGTTGCAATTCCGGATACATCGCCAACCAACTGCAACCCCATACCGAGATAGTCCATAGCGGTTGGCTTGTTAGCCTGCGCCGCCCCGGTGCCTTTGGCGGCGAACTGGATCATGTTCTCCTCGTTCTGCTGCGACTGATTCCACATGTTGTAGTAGTCCTGCGCCGTGATGGCGTTTTGCTGCGCAGTCGCCTGATTCTCGTAGGCGCCCAGGGCATCGCCCATCGTCGAACTCGAGCCAGAAACGCCTTGAGAAGCCAACGAAGAGGTGAGTGCGTTCGCGCCCTGCTGCGTCTGGCGTCCCATCGCGTTGGTCGTCGCATCGACCGTCTGCTGCGTAACCTGCGAATTATAGCCGCCGTTCGAGTTTAGATACTGGTAAATCATCGCGCCCATCGGCCCGTAGGCATCCGACAGGTACTTGAGCTGCCAGTATTGCTGCCCTTCCGTCTCGCCATAGGGATTGTTGGCGCTTGAAACCGACATGCCGCCCTGATCCTGATAGGGCTGAATGAATGATCCTGTAGTGCTGCTGCCAGCGGAGGTCTGCTGAGGCTGGCCGGTTGTGCTCGCAGTTGCGGCGGTGGCCGTGGGCGCTGTGCCCGCCGGACTCGAGCCTGTAGACCCTGCGCCGAAAGTCGCGGCGGGATTCATCCCGTTGCCATAATTCATGTTGCCAGGCCCGCCAACGCCCGTGCTGGGAGTCTGGAATCCGCCCGAAGTCGAGAACATGGCGCCGCCGTTGAAGTTGCCGCTGCCCTGAACGCCTGTATTGTTCAGCATCGGATTCGGAACTGGAGTCGTTGCCATCGTGCCTCCATTCTACGCGAACGTGTACCGCGTGCCGCGCAAGCTGAGTTGGCGCTCGTTGTGTTTTTCATCCCTCTGCATCTGAAGTTGCCGCAGCCGCCAGGGGTCCATGCCGCGCACTTTCAGGAAGTCCATCGCCGTCTTGTAAATGCTTGAATCCTGAATGCCTTCGTCCGCCGCCAGTTGGCATACCGCTGCATACTGAAATATCTGGAGCCACGTGTCGGGCGCGAAGATCGTTCCAGCCGCCAGCGAGGACGCTGGCCATGGATGCCGGAGTTTGACGCGGAAGAAATAGGAGTACGCAGCATTGGGCGATGGGCCGACGATGAAGTTCTGATTGAATCGTGTGAAGTAGACAGGAGGCGCCACCCCGTAACTGGTCTGGTTCGAGCTTGTCACGCCGAAGGTGTACATGTCGACGGCGGGAACGCGGCGATATTTGAGGATCCGACCCGACTGATTCACCGCCCCTGGCTGGTAGCCGCCACCGGTGAACCAAATCCACGAGTCGTACTGATCCGTCACGTCGACAAACTCGGGCGCGATGCCTTGAAACTGCGGATAGGCAGTGTTGGCGGCGATGGTTCCCAGGATGGTCGCAATCGGCACGATAGGACTACCGGCCGTCAGAATCAGGGGCGTCAGCGGGGGAATGGGAGTCTGATACTTCAGTTCCTCAAGTTCCGCCGATTCTGTGATTTCCGCCACAACTTGCTGCGCGGCCACCATGCCGAGAGAGCCGTCCGCAGTGGTGCCCCAATTTTGTCTTCCTCCGCTCTTGGCGGGAATTCCTGAAACGATCTGTCCGAGCGTGTAGCCCATGTCGTGATTTTCCCCCTAAAGAGGATACAAAGCAACTTTGTACGCGATCCCGTTTACCTGGATGGTGGTGTAGCCAGCGGGCAGCGCAGGCAGCGCGGATGCCCCACCTGAGTTCGCGGTGGTGTGGATGGGCGCGTTGGTCAGCGTGGGAAGCGCGGGCTGCTGGACGGCCCCTGTGAACGCGGGCGAGACCGCGGGAGCAAGCGTCTGGATTGTGGCCGCCTGCGCGGTGGCTGTCGCCTGGTTCTCCACAATGGCGGAAACCGAATCGTTGGCCCGGCGGCGAATCTGTGCTGTCGCGTTGTTCTTTGGCTGGACATTCGGCAAATATGCTGGATTGCTCATTTTACGGAACCTGTGTCTTCGGAAGATCGGAAACCTGTGTGATCCTTACCAGCGAGGCAAGCGAAGCCGTACCGAAACCTGACAATTTGAGCGATGTACAGACGCCCGTAAACGTCCCGAAGTCCGCCTGTGCGGTCAAGACCTGCCCTGCAATCGTGCTCGCCGTAATCTGGTTCAAAACCTGACTTGATACCTGTTGCTGAGAAACCGTTCCCGTCTGCGCGGTCGGGTCTTGCTGACCAGTGTAAGTCAAGGTCAGCACTGGATTGATTGCAAGAGTGTAGAGCTGGACATAATTTTCGTACTCAATCAGGATTCTGCGCTCCTGATTCAGTCGGGCAATCGAGGGCGCTTCCGTCCTGAATTGATAGGCGAAGACCTGTGTGCCGATAACGGCAGTGACAGAAAGCGACAGGAGTTGAATCTCTCGATTGAGCGGCGCCAGCTCGTACACCGTTGCCGCTTCGGTATTCGGAGAGCCGCTGATGGTCGATGTAAAGGCAGCCAGAAGCCACGAGTCGCGGGAGATTTGCGTGTTATTAGCGGTCGCGTTCGACGTGTACTCGGCGGTGTCGAAGGAACAGAAAATAGGAGCCGTGAGGGTGCCGCTATAACTCCACTGGTGCCAGGAGTTCTCGTTCATGTTGAAGTCAAACACCGTTGTGCTGCGCGGGTTGTTAGCCAGATCCCAGTCGTCTGCGGATAACGCGATCAGATAATGCTTCTGGCCCTCAATCAGCACAATCGACCCGTAGAGACCTTGCAGCGGGAAATTGCCATTGTTCCATGTGGAACAATTCTGCAGCAGGTTAGCGATATTACCGCCGATCTCGGTCAGGCCACCAGGCGTCATTGAGTAAGCAGAATCGTTCGCCAGGAAGCACAGTGTCGTGCCGTACTGCGCCATTGAGCCGTACCGCACCACCACGCCCTCATCCGATGACCAGAGCGGATAGAATGCGAAGGGATTCCCGCCGCCTGCATTCGGTGTCATCTCCGTGATGCCGCCATTGTGCCCAACGAATGCCACGGACTCGACCACGTTCACGGAAGTAACCAGCCCCTTGGCTTCAGCGAGCGTGTTGTAGCCGCCCGGCGCCGTGAGCCAGTTGGGATCGAAATAGCCGTAAGCGTTCGGCGCAGACCACGCGATGCGATCAGGGTAGTGCGTCGAGGTTGAATTGCGCTGAACAATTCCGCTGACATAGGGATAGAGAGTCGCCTCAAGGGTGTTGTTCCCGGTAATTGCAGCAGCCGGCTGTCCATAGTAACCGCTTCCCTGATTACCCTCAATGTAGCCGTAGGCAGCAATGGACTCAGTGGTGCTCTCGGTAGCGTCGGCCGACATTGTGACCGTGTTGCCGATAACCACCTGAAATGGCGATGAGGTCTGATTTCCGAGCGCACCCTGCGATATGACGATAGTGGACCCGGAAGCTGACACAACAAAGGTTTGCGCAGGAATCAGGAATCCATTGATGGGCTGACCGGGGAGCACGCCGGCGGTTGATGACACGCCGGTAATACTTGTGCCGCCATTGGTGAATGTGCCGGTCAGGTTCAGGTTCGCATTGGGCGTGGTGCTAAGAACAGTCGTCAGCGCTGGAATCCCATATTGGAAGTCGGTCAGGTTCATGCCGGCCTGAATTCCGACCAAAGATGACACGCCGGTAATGTTTGGCGATCCCGAGGTCAGAATTCCTGTGAATTGCGTCAACTGGCCGAGGTGAGCATTGATTACCTCTCCCGCCGTTGCGCCCCCACCTGTCAGAACGTAGTAAGACCCATTGACACCGCCGCCCCCGATCACATCGACGCCAGGATACCCGGTATATCCAGCGCCCTCCGTTGCCAGTTGAGCATAGGTCAAGGTTGTCGTATTATTTCCATCGCCGCCGATGATGTTGCCGAGCAAGAGCCGGTTGCTCATCGCGGCCAGGAAGTCAGCCCCGATGAACGGTAGCCCATTGAATAGGGCAATCAATGTTGGATTGACCGCTCCTATTCCCGAGGGGTCGATGATCTCGACTGTTGGCAGAGAAGTGTAGTTCTGGCCGAAACTCGTCATCGTCACGCCCACGATGCTACCGAGTCCGTCCGTGGACAGAATGGCCTGCCCCGCGGCGCCAGTGCCGCCACCCCCGATGAATGCCAGCGTCGGGTTACTGTAGCCGGTTCCACCGGGAGTTCCTGTGTTGAAGTGCGCAACGCCCGTGTAAGCGCTGACTTCCTGCACGACATAGCCATTCGGAACAGTCGAAAGGATCGCCCCTGCAACGGCGAACTGGTAAGTAAACGGCAGCGGGAAAGCGGCACCACCGTTCAGGTTCACAATCGGCGGAGCGATGTAGGTTCCGCCGGTGGTAACAGCGATTGCGGTTAGATTGCCGCCAACCGCCGTCGCCACTCCCGTTGCACCCGTACCGCCGCCGTCAGAGAACACGACAGTGGGAGGCGACATGAAATAGCCGCCCGGATTCAGCACCTCTACCGACGCGACCGCGAATGTGGGCCTGAGCGCATAGAGTCCGAGCAGCGAAGCCGAAGAGAAATAGAGGATGTTGCCGATGACACAATATCCGAATCGCGCATACCGTGGATAGGCAATCGGGAACGTGTAAATCTTAGAGAATACTTTTTGCGCGCCAATGCTAAACGGAAGAACAAAGTCCATGTAAACAGCAAGATTGGTAATGAGTACAGTTGCGCCAAACTGCAAGCCAGGCTGTTGCAAATTGGCCTGTGCGCACACATTCTCGCCGGCTGCAAAGAACGGCATTGTGACTGTGAGGGCGGCGGTTCCGGTAACAGCGAATATCGCAGGCTGTGCCGTGAGACGCCCGCGCACAACCATTGCGGAACAGCTAGAGACCGCTCCAGGCGGAATCTGAGATGTGGGGAGGTTTGTTACCAGCCCAGGAAAAGGGTTATTGTAGTCGCACTCCAGATAGCCAGACGGGCGCTTATTTGTGTATCCGCCCATGTCATTTTCCAGCTCCAACCGCGATAGTGACCACGGCAGATGTGCCCAGGCCGCCGGCGGGAATCACGATGCCGTTCACCCACCCAAGCAGCCCAATGCGGTAATCGAGTTCCGCTGCGTCCGCAGTGAAGTCCACAATCGTGCGGCCCTGCAAGTCGTTGATGATCACGTGGTCTGCGGCTGTGGCATCGGTGATATTCAGGTTCATGATCTTGACGCGCAGAATGTTNNTATTTGCCATTCTTCTTCACCTTCGCGTCTTCGATCGCTTCCTGCTCCGGCGTGCATTCGTGGTTCATGCGATTAACGTTGACGCGGTACATCTGACAGTGGATGCAGCAACCCGCATTGTCGAAAACATGCGCCGTCGATGGTTTTCCCTTTTCTGACATGAACGCCTCCTATGCGTAGTTGAAGTTTACAGCCAAAACTACGCCATAAAGAAGGGCGTTCCCGCCCGCCCCAGTGGTGATCTTCCACTCCAGCGAATAGAGATCGTTCAGCCCAATCAGAAAGCCCGGAGTCGGAACCGGAACTGGCGTCACGTAAGGATTGGCAGCCGCGGCCAATGTCAAGGCTTGGGGAGCCATGACGGTAGTTACCGCGGGAGCAACACCGTTCACAAATGCCGTCTGATAAATGGCAATCGTGTTCAGTGTAGCTGCTGCGCCGCCGATCTCGTAGACCGGAGTGACGGTCAGAATCTCAATGCCCTTGGGACGCGCTACGGTGACCGGCGTGAGTTGAGTGATGCCTGGAAATCCGGGAGGACCGCTCACGCCCGCCGGAGTGGTGAAGATTGCCGGAGGTGAAGCCAATCCGCGCGCTCCAACCGGCAATGTGGTCGAGAACTGCGAAATGCCGCCGCCGAATGCTTCCTGCAAGTCATCCTGCATTCCGGTGCGAAAAAGGATGTAGCTCAGGCTCTTGTCCAGAACATAGGCTGTCGCTCCAGAACTGAGCGCGATGGGAATGTTACCGGGCCCGATATAGACAGGCGAAACGCCCGTGCCCGATACTGCACCGTTGGTTACGGCGGTGGCTGAAATCGTTACCGCGCCCGTATTCGCCAGCGCTCGGCCGTTCAGTGTTCCGCCGCCAAGCGTGACGCTCGACGCCGCAAGGATGTTTCCATTCACGACCGATGTAGCCACGGAAGTGAATGAGGTTCCTGCCACAAACACCACATTCCCAGCCTGCGCGCCGTTGACCAGCGTCACAGACTGAAGAGTGGCGAGATTGATGGTTGATCCGGCCACAAAAACGAACGTGGCGTTCGGATTCCCCTGCGCATCGAGGATAATGCCAGTCGGCATGGTCAGACTGGTTGAGCCGACATAGACCCCCGGCGTATAGGTAGAAGCTGTAGCGCCGTTGCCTCCCGTGCTCAGATTAGTCAGGCCGGACAACGTGGGAGTCAGGCCCTGGTAGTGGACAATTGCTGCGGCCAGCGCCGTCTGAGCGGCTCCCGCATCGGCATTGTCGACGACTCCGGGGAGGGCAATAACGCCAGGTGGGAAGCCTGTGATGCTGGCGCTTCCGGTGCCGCTGCCGATATTGCCACCGACGATGGTTGTGTTGCCGGTGTTGCTGATGCCGGAGTAGGCCAGCAGTGCATAAGCAGCAGCCACTCCGAGCTGTGCGCCGACCGAACCGCCGCCGGAGCCGGAAGTAAGATCACTCGCGCCGAAGCCGATCCAAATCTGGCCGTCCGGCATTGCCTGGTCCGCAGACCACCTCTTTTGTGTGCGAGGCATTTCAGATCCCTTCCCACCAGCTTTTTCTCGGCGGCTGGCCGCGCTTGCTGAAGGATTAGTCCTGTTTTGATGCGGTGAACAACTCGCGGCTCAGGGTCTTGCGATGATCCTCGTCAACCTGATTGATCATCGTCCGCATTTCGTCTTCGAAGGAGTAAATCTCCACCTGCCCATAGCCAACCAGCGCAAGCGTGTCATCATTCTTTCCCAGGATGGGCTTCTGAATCAGGTTGTTAAGCGACTTGAGATTCTGCATCTGCCCCTCCTAGAAGAAGTCAACATCTTCGTCTGGTTCATTTGGTTCCGAAAGTTTCCGGTGCGGCTGCAAGTCCGACGTGTCCTGCGAAATGTGCCGCGCAATATCCGCATCCCTCGACCCGAGCAATCCGAAGTTCCCGCCCGTTACCGTGTCGGAGAACTCCGGGCTGACCAGCATTCCCTGCTCCCAGATCATGTCGTCCAGGTTCGACTTGATGCCGCTCCTGAAGCAATACGCGTAAGCGCCGTGATCGCCGAGGAACTTGTTGGGCCAGCCTTTGCCGAAACTCATGCTGCCTCCTGCCTACGGGCCCGCAGAACCAAACGTGTTCAGCCAAACGTCGGCGCCTGCACTGAATCTGGAGATTGCCAGGAACTTGAGCGCCTGCTGGTCGAAGTCGCGGTCGTAATCGCCGTAGATGGCCTGCCGCTCGTAGAACATCAGGCGATGCTCATCCTTGTTGCCGGTGAGGAACCAGTAGGATGGGCTGGTGAAGTAGTGGCCCACGTCGTACATCAGGCCCGCGGAGACGAGCGCATTCACTTCGTTATCGGAAGTGTAGGGCTTGCCGCTCGACCCGAGCAGTTCAATGGCAATGTACTCAAGCTCGGGCGGAATGCGCAGATGCTTGGGCTTGGTCGCAACCGGGATGCCGCGCGCATTTGGCATACGCTGGAAGGTCATGGTGGCGTACTGAAGCGCGGTGAAGCTCAGATCGGCATCGGTAGCGGGCCGGTTCGGATACGTGCCGGCAAGAGTGGAGAAATTGCCGACACCCGGCGCCACGTTGGTTGCCGTCACGCCCCCGAGCAGCGGATGCTGATTGTTGAACAGCGAAACGCCGTCATCGGTGATGGTGCCGGTAGCGGAGAAGCCGAGATTGAACACGTTGCCGGCGGTGTACTCCTGCGCAAAGATGTGGCCCTGCACAAGACCCTTCGGCGACTGCTCCATCATGCCCGTCTGGTCGTCCTGCATCAGCTCGTAGCTCATGCGCACACCCAGGCCGAACGTCTGATGGATATAGCGCCGTGTGCCGCCCTGAATGAGCGCATCGTAGACAACCGGCTGCCCCTCATTCTTCGGCTGCGCAGGCCCGGTCCCGGCATAATGAACCGCATCCTCATATGCCTTCTTGGAGGGCAGCACATTCATCATGCCGCGAAACTCGACCCGACGCTGTTGAAGGTCGAGAAACTCGATGAAATTATGTGCCACATCGACAGACATTGCCTGATAAAATTGGTTGCGAACCATCGTCAACTCGTTACCCTCCAACAACTTACGCCGTTTTAAGCGTGTTGTTCATTTGGTAATGTTTTGTACTCGTTGTTAACTTCATAGTTACTCACTCTTACTGCAATCCCTGAATGACGGCCGTGGTGAACACGACCCAGATGTGGCCGAAGTTCTGTTGTGTGGTGGTCGAGCCGGGCACGAGGTCGAGCGGATCGATGCCCACGACATTGACATCGTTATACGAGCCCGCGTTGACTTCCGCGAGGTCCGCGTACCACCATCCATTCGCATCCTTCGCTAGCGCAATGGTCGAGCCGATCAGCGCGGTGGTGGCGTTGTAGGTAGCGCCGCTTGAAGCATCCACCTGGACGCGGAAGATGGTGTCGAGCGTGGCGACATAAACCAGCGTGAGGCCGTCGACGAATGGCGCGCCGTGGTAGATCGAGTAAGCGGCCGGCTGATTGACCACATCCTGCACTGCGCCCTGACCGCCCGGATAGCCAATCGAGCCAAAGACCGGCGATGCGCCGGCTCCATTTGTGGCGAGATTCTTGCCCCTGAGCGCGGTGACACCGAGGGCGACGAGCTGCGTCGAGCCATTCGAGGGCGTCGAAGCAATGATAAAGCCCGATGAGCCGCCGGAGGTGGACTTCTGGACTACGGTTCCAGGCTGGAATGTCTGGCCGGCAGCTTCAAGGTAGTTCCAGATTTTCTCCTGGTTGCCGCTGATGGTCGATACAACTGAAATCGGATCATGGTAAGCAAGACCGTCTGCCATCGTCTTCTCCTCAACTGATTGTTGGAATGTGCGTTACCGGGCCAACGCCCGAAGGTTCGTTCGACTGCGGCGTGAAGAAGTAGCCAACCTTCCCATCGCCGGAATTGCCAATCTGCGACTCGGCCTTGTTCTTGTAAGAATCCTTGCCACCGAGAATCTTTGCCATCTCCATCCACTGCGCGTACTTGCGATAGAGCTTGGCCTTGTGAATCTTCATCAGCACCAGATCGCCGTCGACAATTCCGCCGTCTTCGTCATTCAGGCTATGGCTGACCATCTCGCAGTCGTCGCGCTGCGCCGGCACAAAGCCGAGAGACCGAGCTTCGTTCACGCGCTGACCGTCGCGGGCTTTGCGATTGAACCAGTGACCTGCCCACTGAGGATCGCGGAAAACGACAGTAAGATTCTGGGGGAGGCGGCCGGGGGCGAGATCGGCGAGCGAGACGGGGATGTTGTAGAAGTCCTGCTCCGTCATCTTCTCGATGGGCTTTGGAAGGATGACGGTCTCGCCGTCAAGCTCGTACTTGTAGAGCATCCGGCCATCGCCGGCCATGAATGCGCCGCCCTGCTGTTTTTCCTGTGGGCCGGTGGCGTGAGCCGGCATTCCGGTGGGGGCTGCTGAGACTGTTTGTGCCTGGGCTGAAGCGAGGAGAGCGTTCACATCGACCACTGTGGACTGGCTCGGCGCATCTTGAGGAATCTCACGCGGCATTCGCTACCGCCTTCTTCGCATCTGTGTACCGCTGAATGTCGATGGGATCGCCGTTCTTGACCATGATTTGCGTGATTGCCGCGGCTTTTTCGAGTGGAATGCCGCGCTCCTTGAGATAGGCAGCCACTTGCGGGTCGAATCCCCGGTTGGGATCGTCTGCCTCGCTGGTTGAGTTCGGCGCGAAGCTCGAGCCGCCCATCAGCGACGGATAAGAGCCTTGCTCCAGTTCGCCCTTCATGAGCTTGTCGCCCAGATAGGTGCGAAGGTGGAAATCCCAGAATCCCTCCTGCGCGCGCTGAGCGAGCGGAAAGCGATTGGCCGAAGTCATAATCTGATCGCTGTATTTCTGGAAGATTCCGGGATTGTTCTGGCGGGCGCGCATTTCGTTGAGTCCCGCCTTTGTTTCAAGCGCGACCTGCTGTGTTCCGGCCGTCTGACGATTGATGTAGCCATTCGGATCCACGAGCAATTGCGTGGTGGGATCGTTCTGGTCGGCGACGGTTGTGGGGTCGGGAACTTCGGGGGGAGTAGTGAGCTTATTGAGGGATGCCTGGAGCTGTGAGAGCGTGCCTTGAAGCGCGGCCTGACTGTCTGTTATCGCTTTCAGGTCTTCTTTCGATGCGGCGGTATCGAGCCTGTTCTTGAGGTCTTCGGGCTTCATGCCGAGAATTTCTTCGGCGGTTAGCTGCTTCTGATTATTCCAGGCCACGGCGCATCCTCTATTTGATAGGGGACACTACTTTTTTGATCCTGTCAACACCTTTCACGTCAATACCCTGCGGAGCCCCGGTCCTTTTTGCTCGAATCTTTGTTCTGTTCGGCAAGAATCTGCGCCTCAATGGCGGTCGGCAAAGCGATAATCTGTTCGAGTGCCGCCACGTAGCCACGCAGGTAATCGGTATTGGACTGGTCCTGCCTTTCACGGATAATTTTGCGGATTCCGTCTCCAATCAGCGCCCGCATCCATATAGATAGTCCCTTCACCCATTCGTCCTGCGAGAGATAGGCGCGCATCGGTTCCAGGCGGCACTTGATGCACTCCTGCCACTCTTTCGTGCAACTATTGGCGAGAATTTCCGCATAATCAAGGTCTTTGGGCTTCATTGAACCGGTGCTCCTTCAGGCGCTGCGGGCTGTTGAGGTGGCGGTTGCTGGCCCTGCGGCGGCTGACCTGGTCCCGCCTGGGCAGGGAGCTGCGGCTGCGCCCCTGGCTGCTGGCCGCCTCCCGGTGGCGGGAGTTCGCCGGATTGCATCTGCTTCGCGATTTCTTGCGCCGCGGCGTGCATCGCCACCGTATGCGCTACCTCTGCGCGGGCCTCCGCGGTTGCCGGCATCGGGTTGTAGGAATTCGGGTCGGCAATACCAAAGTCCTTGTCAATCTTTGCCATGAGCATGTTCGCGGCAAGGAACGTTTGCCAGAGATAGTCTTTCTGATCCGGCGAGATCATGGGCGACTGCAAGGCTTGCATAATCTGCGCCTGCTGCTGCCAGTGGGCGCGGTGATTATTCAACAGGAGCATCAGGTTCTGCTTTTCGACTTCCTTGTTGATCGAGCCCGTTGCGGCCCTGATCGGCAACGCCAACTTGCGCTGTTTCACGTTATCGAGCGCCTGTTTCAAGAACTTGCCTTGATCGCCAAAGGCTTTTATGTCCTTGTCCGAGATCCCGAACTCGGCATTGTAGAGGACCATCAGGCGCCCGAGCGAGTAATGCGCGTGCTTGAAGACGGTCTTCGACAGATTTGACCGCGTATCGCCTTCCTGCATTACCGAATAGGTGCCCATGGCAGAATAGGCGTTCTTTTTGTTCACCACGCCCGAGCCCTGCCCCGAACTCGACGGCCCGATGCCGGCGCGATCGGTCGCAAGCTGCAGCGTCATGCTCTCGTCTTTGATGGTCTCAGTGGCAGTCCGGCCGAGCGGAATGACCTCAAATGCGCCTTCCTCGCCGGGAAATATGGCATTCGGATAAACACTGAACTGGGAATCGAGCTGCGTTCCCGTGCCGACGCGGAAGATGTTGGTGTTCGATAGCGTGCTCGCGTCGCCGCGCCTATTGTGGATGGCGCTGACTTCCTCCTGGTAATCCTTGAGCATCTCGCAGAAGCCAAACCCATAACTGCGCTCTCCATCGTAGCCGAGGACATCCTTCACGTATGGAATCGAATTGTCGGGGAGCCAGTTGAATACCGCTTTGAGCGTCTTGCGTGTGCCCATGTGGTAGGTCCAGATCAGTTGGAAGCGCTTGCCATTCGTCACATAAGGGAACCAGCACTCGTAAATGTCCCACTCGGACTGGCTCTGGCCGCCGCCGGAACCACTCTGCGAACCCTGATCGGACTGCAATTCCTGGGTAGTCTTGTCCGGCCCTTCGCGGTCCGGCATCTTCATCACCGCTTCGACCGCATCCTTATCGTAGGTTTTGTCGGCCTTCATTTCTTCAAGGGTGAAGCGTGAGACTTTTGCCCGCTGTGCCGTGAAAGGGGAACGTTCGATCTCTGAGACGGTAAGCGGGATCAGAAAATCTTCAAACAACAGCGGATAGGCAACCGGCCCATCGTGGCGCGTGAAGTTCTCAAACACCACCGAGCCGTTGGACTGCGAGGCTGCCACCTTCTCGATAGTGCGCTCGGGCATGAGTTTGATCGCCCCCATGCCGTAGCGAATGACGGTTGACTGCCAGGCCTGGTATTTCGGGATCAGATTGAGGTACCCCGGCTCCATGCCCGCATAATCCAGCCAATCCTGAAGTGCGGTGCGCTGCTGCTCGGCGTGCTCTTTCTTCGGCCAGTCGCCAACGATGCCCACTGACCAGAGCGGGTCCATGCCGAAGGTGCTCATCAGCCGCTTGGCGAGCATCTGATCGGTGAAAGCGCCTACCAACTGCACCACAACATTGGCGGCATTCTGCCAAGGGAACGACTTGTATTTCTCCCGCGGCTGGCCGGTATAAATCTTGCGCCACTGGCTGATTTTGTGCTCGCGGAGGTCGCGCAAGGACTGAATCAGCCCCTCCAGGCGGTCCTCCACATACTTCTCGCATCCTTTATATGTGTCGGACTTGACCGGCCAGTGTTTGCTTACTGGCAATTCAATCGGGAGCGGCATGTTTAATACCCCGCAATCGAGATGTTTTGGCTAACCTGCGCCCGCCGCCTGAGTTCGTCTTTCACGTAATCCCTCGTGGTCGAACGCGATCCAGGCATAAAAGTCTGAGGCGAATAGCCAATTACGTCAAGTATATCCATGAATCGCCCGTTGGGATATTGTTCGTACTCCTCCATGAACTGCTCGCTCCCGCTCCGGCAGACCCAAAACAGACCATTCTCATAGATAGGCTCCATGCCGATGATGCGGTCATGCTTGGCATTGGCCGAGCGCGGAGTCTTGAGCGGCCGCACCCCGAAACTGGCCTCAACCCCCATTGCCCGCACCTTGTCCCTGAACAGGTAGTACCATCCCTGCTGGCCGGCTACTTCAGATTCAAGGTAGACGTGGTGGACCTTCCACTTGACGGCCAAGCCCCTGCTCCCCACCCTGATACCGAGCAACTTGTCGATCATCTCGTCAAAGGAATTCCCGCCGGCCCAGCAGTCCAGCAGATAGATGCGCCTGGGCGCCGGCGGCCGGTTCAGATAGCCGAGAACGACAATAGCGTTCCGGCTCCTCCCTCCCGAGCCCTCCGAATGCGTCGGGTCGAGGATTGCCACGCGGTCCAGATCGCCGGCGCGAATGTCCTCGATTGCCTCCCCGTTCTGCGTCTCGTGACGCATCGCCATCCTGAGCCGTTGTGGGATGGCGCCCTGAGCCTCGGCCCTCTCCTGCTCGATCTCCTTTGCGTTCATCATGTGCGGGGAGATGCCCAACTGCTGCGAATTGGCTATGGTGATGCGCTGCTCGGGCTGGTAGATGACGCGGCTATAATGGCGCAGCCAGGAGGTTTTGAAGCGCACCGCCTCCGGCGAGATCGGGTTATTTTCGTATTGACAACTGAAATTGTAACTTCCCCATATCTTCCTTAATTCACTGACTTTATCCTTAGAGAATTCCTCTGGGAAGATGGGCGTGTCGCTCTTGTGAATTGGGCAGCATCCGCCCATTACAGCGTGAGTCTCGAACTGCACGCTGGTCGTGTACTCCCGGCGCAGGAACGCTCCCACGTCCCGCTCGCTCCACCTGTTCCCGATGAACAACTGGTCGGCGAGCTTGTCCGGGTCATTGGGATCGGAATCGAAAGCGCCGGCCAGCTTTCTGATCCATTCACAGGTATCGGTCATCACGATGTCCGACTTGATCGCTTTCTCGCCCACTGGATCGTCAATCACCTGGCGCTCGTAGTGCGTTGATTGCAAAGCGCCTTTGACGCCGATGAAGTTGTACGTGCCCTCGCCCTGGTAGACGCCGTCGACGCGATTGTGCGTCATCGATTTTGCGTTCCATTTGTCTTTCTTCTTGCCGCTGCCCTTCAGGTCGAACGTGCTTTTGGGAATGATTTCGCTATAGTAGTAGCGGAATTCAGCGTTGTTCTGGTAGTGCGCGGAGATGCGCGTACCCAATTTGATGGCATTGTCGAGGGTTTCAGAAGCGATCAAAGTTCGGGTCGAGGAGAAATGCGCGCGTTTCATCCACGCAATCCAGGCATCCCCGTAGCCAAGCGCCCGCATGTACTCCTCGTCGAGATCGTTGAACGGCAACGCCCACCATATAGGAGCGGCAACGCTGGCAATCGTGCTCTTGAAATGATCTCTGGGAATCTCCATCGCGAGGCGGAGAGAGTCGCGTTCCAGTTGCCGGCACATGTAACCATGCAGCCCTGGCGAGAGGCGGTTGTGTCCGAGGATCACTTTGTTGAAATAGAAGAGGCTGCCGAGCCCGTTCAGCCTCACCGCGATCCGCTGCTGGCCGGGAGTGAGTTTGGGATCGTCGGCGGGAAGGATGCGCCAGCGCTGCGCGGTCGTCGGCGCGAACTGGTCGGCGAGAGTTTCGATCATTGCACCGTCTCGGTATGCCTCTTGAGCGCGTTCAGAAGCTCCTGCGCCACGGTATCGACATCCTGGCGCTCCTTGCCCTCCCCATCCTCGCCATGCAGGAACCGGCCATCCCACTGCGAAGCGAGGCGCGCAGCCGAAAGCCGGTCGGCATCCTTACCTATGCAGAGTATCTCGATCACAGCTTCGATACTCAAACTCATGGCGTGGCCGATCTTCTTGCGCAGTTCGGCAGACTGAGGCAACCGGAGCATCTGCTCCTTCCATTCCTGCCTCTGCTCCTCGAGGGCCACCTTGTATATGGAGGAAGCGCGATAATCGCTGATCGTTACCGAGGAAACTGGATCGGCCTCGGAATCATCTAGTTTTCCCACCATTGCGCGAACTAATTGAGCGGGCAGCCCCTTCCAGTCCAGAGCAGCCAGATACCGGATTCGGCGTTCTGTCGAAGGGATCATCGACTCGCCTGATTCGGTGACTACTTGATGCGGGCCGGTTCTCGGGGGTTTCTTCATCAGGACGGTCTCACAATCTTCATCCCACTCGGGGGTAGAATGATAGCCTTCCGCTCCGGCGACGACAGGGGAATGCCTACGATGCCGATTGCGCCCATGGCCGAAATACCATGCACTATCGTAGCCCCGCAATTCGAGCAGGAAAACTCCTGCGGATGCGAGATCACGGCGAACGATACCTCGGGCAGATTCACGATCTTCGGCGCGTCCAGGTCCGGCGCCTCGATCTGCGTCATGCAGCCTGTGCAGGTTACTTTCATCGCTCCGCTTCCACCCTTCCCTTTATGGACCTAAATCCTACGACATCGCTTTCTTTGATTACCTCAAGGCGATCCTCTTCAAGCCAAACAGGCTCCTGAATTTTCCCATCGTTCAACTTCCTCGCATGAACGCGCAGAATGGTGGCTTCATACAGATACTCGGTGCGGGCAAGAACGACGCCTTCGAATCCTGTGATCTCATCGCGCACCGAATCTCCGAGGTTAATCATTTGGGAATTATCACTTTTGCTCCCTTAATCACCAGATACAAAGTCCAACTAAGACCCACAGAATTTTACATCCGTAATGAATCAATTGGTCTTGCCTAGAGGTAATCCATCCTTCACATTTCGCGCAGTCCGTCGCGTAGTGAGCCATCAATTCTCCAAAAGCAAACCAAATGCTTCCAGTGACGATCAACACCATTCCAGCCTGAATCAGGCAGTGGGCCAGCATGCTCAAGCGCCACCCGCCACTCGGGTTTAAATGGCGATTCTTTGAATCGGAGAGAAACTGCCCTTGAAGCGGGTAATCACAGAGCGCGTGACCCGCGAAGAGCAAGAATAGCGTTGCCGGGACCGACCCTTTACCCGACAACAACGGAGCCTGTACCAGTCTAGGAATCACTTCCAACAAGCCACTTATCACGTTATCAAAGTGACACGATCCGAAGATCATCAAGGGTCCTCCGTTCAAACATTAAGGGAGTAAAAGGGATAATTCCCAATCATTTCACCCCCTCAATCGTCTTCGTTCCCGCCTCGTAGGCCATGATACCCGCATACTTGCGCTGCTGGTGCGGCTCCTGCCGGGGCAGGTCGCCGGTGAGCGTGCCCGCAGCCACCGAAAGATTGATGCAGCGGTTCCCCACACTAGCTCGACAAACAGGGCACTGGACCGACAGCACCACATCTATAAAGTAGGGCCTCTTCTCCCACGCGTTCAAGTCGGGCAGGCTCATCGCGCCCTCGCCTTCAGAATCGACAGCACTTCCGACTCCCGCATCATCACGTAAGAATCAACCTTGCTCACCGTCAACTCGTGCCCCGCGAATCTGCTGTGTATCACCCGGTCGCCCAGCTTCAGAAGCCGGCACTCCGGCCCCACGCTCACCACGACACCCGTGATCGGCTTGCTTTGAGCCACCTCTGGAATGACAACGCCTGAACGCCAGCCAGAACCAAAGCAGGATCGGCATGGAACTCGACCGCTCGACCATCTCTGCTCACGATCGTATCCCAGCACCATGCACGCTTGGCAGGCAGCGTCACCGCTGGTAGTACGCCCTTCACATTGCGCACAAACCGCTTCCTCCTCATATCCCCTCCCGTGGCACGCCTTGCACGCATCCTCCAGCTCCAGCACATCCTTCCGCACCAGAACCCGGTCCCCAAGCATCGCCTGGTAATAATCGGGGTGCGACCCGTACCAGATCAGCGACTCCCGCGGCGCCCGCGCCGACACCTCCAACGCACGCCCCGTCGATAACGCCACCTCAACACCATTCACCCTGCGCAACTCAACCCCAGCCAAGTCCGGCTCGTCGAACATCTGCGCCTTCATCAACTCCAGCGGACCCTCCTCAAGATCAATCCGACGCCAGCCGTCGATTGTGGAGGGCGAGTCAGCCCGCGGCGTTACCTGAATCCCATCCGCCACCCCCACCACATCCACCTCAATCGCCGCACCCTCCCCCGAAGGCAGATTACTCCGGTTCAGCGACTCGAAATCAGCCCCACCCTCATACGCCGCGCTCTCGTCCGCCGCATTCCCCTGCTCGCTCCGCTTCAATTCGCTCACTTCTCCAGCCTCGCCAGTAACCGATCCCCATCGTTCAGAAGCACCAAAACTACCACCGCCACACTAAATGACTGCTGCCCTATATGCCAGCAAGCCCCCACAAAAAACGCCAACACCAAATTAGATAACAATCGCGCCACCATCTACTCCTCCTCTTCCCCATCTGGATTATCTTGCGCGAAACGCAAAATCGCGTACTGCAAAAGCGCCTGGCACAACTCCCGAACCGTCTCCCCGCGCTCCAAAGCCAACCGCTTCACGCTCAAGACCAACTCAGGGTCAAGCCTTCGCAAATTGAGTGTATCACTGGTACGCATGTGCAGATGGTACCACAAGATTCAGAACTGTGGGAAATTTTTGCGCGGGGAAGCTCACGCCACAACACCCCCACCCCCTGCGTTTGGGGAGGGAGGTGGGCGCGCCCGCACGTTGCGTCATCCATAGTAATGGTAGATAGGGATTCAAATCGGATTGTAACTCTATTATTATCATAGCGAGATATGGACTGTTCCTATATATACCCCCAAATGTACCCACATCAATGCGGTGCTACCGGCTCACGCACCCA
>QGNH01001228.1_pt2 | contig 30319 bp, 48 predicted proteins | sample 1735481 | NCBI WGS metagenome assembly QGNH01 (sample SAMN09239004, study PRJNA386568) | Viral metagenome, whole genome shotgun sequencing project. | reverse complement strand
GGCGTAGGCGTAGGCGTCGGCGTAGGCGTAGGCGGGGACGGGGACGGGGACGGCGGCGTTTCGCCTTGCCTCTAGCCATGCGTTAGAGTCTATTTTTTCGCCACTAATAACCCGCGCATACATATCTCCGATATCTTGGATTGATTTTTTCGTGCGGTCAGTCTTGGCAAATTTAATCACGCCAAACTCGGGATCAATGAGCATGAAGTGAGCGAATTTCGGCCAGACCGAGGCTAGGTCAGCGCCGACCGGAATTGCTTCCAAGAAGTCGACGGTAAACTTTTTGGCGTCTTCGTAGTTCAGGCCTTCAAAGATACGATCAGCGAGGCGGGCGAGAATACGCGGCACCCCGATTTGCGTTTCAAATTTACCGTGGTCGTTCCCGCGAATGACGCAGCCCACGAAACAACCGTTGCCCTTATTTGCGTTCCAGTAAGTTCCTTGGATAACGCGTTCTGCGGCAACGTCTGCCATCATGGCTGCAACGGTCTGGGTCTTGATTTCTTGGCTATCGAGATAGGCGCGCATTTTAGTCTCCTTCGTTGTGGTTGGTAGGATAGAAATTATAAAAAACACCTGCGGCGGAGCTAACTCATGTTGCGCGCAGACGCGCGCGGTTTTTTCTCACTTTTGGCTCGGTCTGTTAATCGCGTCGATCTCAAACGGTTTATGACGCGCAGCGGCAATTCTCGCGGCGCGGTTTGCGTCTGCAATGTTACCGCCCGCGCGATAAACATCGGCTTGCGCTTGCGTCATGCCGACGAGCATGTCGAATATCGCGCTACCAATCGGTGACATTTTACGGGGATTATTCTCGGTCATGTGCGGCCCTCCTGTGCCAAAACGAATCAATCTCATTTCTTGATTTTGTAAATAACAAATGGTATTCATGATTGCAAGCGAAAAAATGAAATTCATTTAAAATAAAAAAGGAGCCACATGGCAGCCCCAGAAAACAGCGAAAGCCGCCAGCGCGTTGTCCGCATCAAGAAGGCGGTCGATGATTGGCTGGCCGACCGCGCGCGCAAAGCCAAGAAAAAGAACCCAGATGTCCGCCACGGCGTAGCCACAGAAATTAACGCATTTATCAATCAGGTATATGAAGAGCATACCGGACGCAAGGCTTAAAGAGGCCGACGTTGCCCCCCAGATCGCGCAGGCGTTTCTGGCTTCGGGGGCGCAGCTTTGGCGCAACAATCAGGGCGTAGCGAAATTCGGACCCCGGTGGGTGCGCTACGGCGTCTGCAATCCCGGTGGTGCGGATCACATCGGATTTTTGCCCGTACGCGTGACGCAGGACATGGTGGGACATGTTATCGCGGTTTTCTGTGCGCCGGAGAGCAAAAGGCCCGTCGGGGGTAAGCGGGAGGAAGACCAGATAAAGTTCCGGGACACGGTTATCGCGGCCGGCGGCATAGCCGGATTTGTAAAATCATGGGAAGAGGCTCGGGACATGATTATGAATTTTTACGCGCGTTTTAGAAAATAGGTGGACTTCCGCATAGCGCTATTATAAATTCCGATTCCTACGACCAAAGGGGGTTGTGCGGACTGATCCTCTGCTTAATCCCTTACCCTCCGCAAGTGGGAGGGATCGCCCCCGAGGTCGGCCACTTGCGGAGTTCCTTATGCCTTTCCCCACCCCCAATAAGACCGATAGTTGCGCCGAATTTAACGCGTTCCTAGACGGCCTTTCCCTCCTTACGAAATCCGAAAAAAAAACCACTATTTTGCGCGAATACGAGAACGGTGTTTTATCCGAAAACCTTGTGTCATATGCCTTCGGATTCCTCGAATTGGAGGCCGCATAATATGAAAATAAACAGGCTTTTCCGTATAGATTTTTACCCTCAAGATTGGATAATTGATACCAGCCGCCTTAGTCTCGAAGAGCGCGGAATTTATGTCCAAATTATATGCCTAATCTATGCAAATCGTGGAGAGATTGAAAACGATCCGGCATGGATCGCAGGAACATCTGGCTGTTCTCCCCGCAAGGCTGCTTCCCTAATTCAAGACCTTGCAGCGAAGAATTTTCTCCAGTTAAAGGGGTCTAAAATCACCCAGAAACGGTGCGAGAATGAGTTGGAAACCAAGCGAGAACACCTTGAAAGTAGCGCGAGAGGAGGTCGAAAGAAGGCTGAAAATGAACGTAAAATAATAGAAATCAATAACATAGCTTCTAGTGACAACATAAATTCACTACCTAGCTCGTCCCCAATAGCGATAGCAATAGAAAGAAAGAGAGAGATAAATAAATCTAAAGAAGATTTATTTATTACGCCCGAGTCGAAAAAACGACCGAAGTCCGCCATGACCCCTTTGCCCGAAAACTGGCGTCCGCTGAAAAGCCACTTGGAAAAATGTCAGACCCTCGGACTCAACTGCGAGGAGTTACTATTCGAGTTCAAAAATTACCATGCCGCGCGCGCCACAAAATTTGCGAGTTGGGATCATGCATTTTTCACATGGATCAGCAACGCCAATAAATTTACCGCGCGCAGAACGAATTACGGATCGGTGGCCGCGATATGACCCTGCACGACAAAATGGCCGAGTCCGGCATACGCTTGCCCCAATGGGGAACAAACAAAAACATCATGGCGCTTTGCCCGTGGTGTTCTCCGACCCGAAAGAAAAAAACCTTGCGCTGTCTGTCGGTCAAAATTTCCGACGACGAAAAAACATGCGTTTACCATTGCTTTCACTGTGACAAAAAAGGAGCTATCCATGCTGACGAACGAAGCCCAGAGCATACTTTCAAAACGCGGACTAGAGTGCGAAATAGTCGTCCAGTATGGGATCGAAAGCGAGCATCGCAATGGTGGTGAATGGATTAAAATCCCTTATTTCATTGGCTCTGAAACGGTAAACAATAAATACCGCACGTTAGGATCGGAGAAGAAATTTAGCCAAGAACCGGACGGAAAATGCTGCGTGTGGAACTTTAACTGCCTTACGGACGCGAGTTTAGTCGATGAACCCGTGATTATCACCGAGGGCGAAATGGACGCGCTATCGGCAATACAAGCGGGTTTTGTCCGCAGCGTGAGCGTCCCGAACGGAGCGCCTGCCGAAAAGATCGGGATGAATGAAACGACGAAATACGCCTACCTTGACGACGTTCTGCACGTTTTAGCCAACGCCAAAGAGATTATCTTGGCTTTCGATAACGACGCGCCCGGCGCAAATCTTTTGCACGATATCGGCCTGCGCTTGGGAAAACCTCGCTGCAAGTGGATTAAATACCCACGGCAGAGCCGGGACACGGAAACGCGCTGCAAAGACCTGAACGAGGTTTTACAGCGTTTCGGAATTGTGGGCGTTCAGAAAACCATCGAAACGGCGCAATGGATCGAAACTGACGGAGTGTATGATATTCTCGATCTGCCGCCGGAACCGGAAGAAAAAGTTTACGAGATCAATTTTTCGGAATTGCGCGAGCATTACAAAATCCGCAAAGGGGATTTTTGTGTTGTGTCCGGCGTCCCTTCGTCAGGGAAGTCGTCTTTCCTGAACGACATCGCTTGCCGCATGGCTGAAACGCATGATTGGAAAATTGCCTTCGCCAGCTTCGAGCAGTCTCCACGCCGCGATCATTTACGAAATCTCCGAACGTGGTATTGCGGCAAGCTGACGAAAGATTGCACCGCGCAAGAAATCTCCGAGGCCGATAGCTGGATCAGCCGTCATATCCGCGTGATTTGTTCCAAGATGGACGCCGACCCGACGCTCGCGTGGATTCAGGAAAAGATCGCAATGGCAGTTATCCAGCATCATTGCGACATGGTCATAATCGACCCGTGGAACGAAATGGATCACGTCCGCAACCCTCAAGAAACCCTCACGGAATACACCGGCGCTGCGATCAAGGAATTCAAGCGCCTCGCCAAGAAATACCGCATCCACTTGATCGTGGCGGCCCACCCGGCAAAAATGCGCTACGAGAAGGATAAACCCGTCGTGCCGGGTCTTTACGATATCGCGGATTCGAGCCATTGGGCCAATAAACCCGATGTTGGGATAATTATTCACCGGCCGGACAAAAACGACAACACCACGGAAATCCACATCAAAAAAATCCGCTACAGGGGGATAATCGGGAAAGAGGGGATCATAAAAACCAGCTACGATTTTGAAACGGGGAGGTACTCGGCCCAAATGGATTTGCCGCGGCTTATTGATTACAGATAGGCAAGGAGGATAGTTTTAGGGGGGTAGGAGCGAAAAATATGGGTGGGGGCTTATCACAGATAGCAAATCAAAAAAACGCTTCCACGGTGCCTTAAAATGGATTTAAACGCTATCCAATTTACGAAATAAAATTACGTTATCGCTTTCCTCTGGTTCTTCATCGTCCCGAGTACGAAACGATCCCATAAAAAATAGGACGCAAAAAGCCCCGATAAATTCCCCGACGATAAGGCTGGCGAGGCAAAGAAAGAATACGGCGGTGTTGCTCATTCAGGCCTCCAAGCATGTAAAAAACCCCGATAAGGCAATCCATATTCTTTAGCAAAAAATTCGACCATTTCAAACGCATTCAAAAATCCTTCCTGCTCATGCAGTGGCGCAATGCTTGGGCAAACATTCCCTTCGGTTTCCCCTAACTGCCAGAGCGAATATCTCGAAATGATAATCGAAGCAACGCCAACGCAAACGACATCCCGTATTTTATGGCAAGACTTTGTGCGCATGCCCGTATAAAGCTGCATCACATCTCCGACATTGCACCGTTTCGTGCTGCGAATAGTAGACAGCTTGGTCCCGTCTAGGATTTTTGGAGCCATATAAAGCTTGAAATTAAAAGCTGTCATTGATTAATCCCCAATTCCCGTTTAACCAGTTGCCGAAAGGCTTTTTGAGTTCCGAACGTTTTTTCCCAAATCTCCGGCCCGGCGTGATAAGCTATCCCATACCCTCCCAAACGGTGGTGCATCGCGCACAAGGGGATGCAATCGTAATCCGAGGCCTTTAACCCCATGCCGGTGCGGACCGACAAATCCCGGATATGATGCGCCTCGGCTGGGCCACCGCAGACCACGCACCCCAATTCGACGACTCGGCTAAGGTGCGCTTTATTTTTCATGTTCCCTATAGCGTTTACCAATTTTCCCCGACCCTTTAAAAACCAGATCGGCTTTACGGTTGGCGATGATCGTGACTGGGCCTTCTACATCGACGCGCTCGTTTTCTTTGAGGACGAGGCGCAGCGTATTTTCATTCATAGACGGTGTTTCACTCATGGTTGATACACACAAAACCAATGATTCCACGCACCAATTCGCCGCCCACTTGTACGCACGACTTGTTTTGGTCATAAATAGCAAAACAACAGATCGCTATAATTGTGATAATTAAACAATAAGCCAAAAAATCTCTGTTCATTAAACCCTCCTCAAAACAGCCCGGAGCCGCGCCCCGCGAAACAGCACCCGCGCCAGCCGCCGCGCCCAATTATCCGGCAGATACGCCTCGACGCTAGAGAGACCCCTATCATTCGGAATAGCGGCCTCCACAACGCGCCTGAAATCGTGCGGGGTGGTAAACGCCACCGAGCGACGGTAATCGCTGGAGAAGCCCGTAAACTGGCCGCGCGGGGTTATCTTATAAGTTTTATAAAGCTGCATCGTTTTCCTCCTGCCCTATAATCCGGTAAGCGACCGGCTTGCCCGTCTTGCGCCACGCGAACATCGCATCGCGCATGCCGGGAGTAATCCCGAAATCGTGATAGACGACCATCATGTCGGCGCAATCGTGCCAGAGGTATCCGAGAGCCTTTCCCAGATCGCGCTCTGCCGGCACGTCATCGCGCAAGATGCCCGGCTGCGTATAAAGGAGGTGGGACGCGATAGGGGACTCGCCCAGATCGACGCTGTCCCGGACGGCGCGGCGCGCGTATGCGAGATTACGCTTGATGTCGCCCGCGTAAGGAGATTCCAGTATTACAAGCATTTCAGTCGCTCCCGTGTTTAGCGCAATCGGCGTCAAAGCTGTCGAGGTAATGCGCGTCCCGCTCGGCTTGAGATTCAAACCCGCCGGAAACCGCGTGGTTTCCAAGCATCTGGTGCGCGGCGCTTATCTTGTCAATTACCGCTTTATTGCCAATAAATTGGGCCGCCGAAAGGCCAATCGCGAGGGCGTGGTAAATCTGCATGGACTCCTCGCTCGTGAGGATGGTCGTGTAAGGTTTCATGATTGGCGATCCTTGCGTGTTTGAGAAACGAATAAATTTATGTGGTGGTCGTCATAGGCTTGAGTCGACGGCCAGCCGTCCTCCTCTGCCGGGACATCGTTCGCGTCGAGCCATTTCCTATACTCGGAAAGCCAGTCCGAACCCTTCGCGGCCGACCCCAGAAAAAGGGATAGCTTGCGCTCGAGTTGCACGGCGCGGTCAAACTGGTAACTCATTGCGCTATCCCTTCGACGACCGTCGCCAGCGCGTGGCCGAAGCACAGGCCGAAAAAGACCATCGCCGCGATAACGCAGGAGGTCGATAAAATGTCTAGGGCTTGGGGTTTTATTTTCATGGGGCAATCTCCTATGCCGGACAGTTGAAAGTGGGGTTATTATCGTACTGGTTGAGAAGTAAACGTAGGCTTCGGTGCTGCTCCGATTTCTGGTAGAGAAAAATTAGGCGCATTCATAACTGGCTTTTTGCTCAAAACTTTTAGACGCTTAACGTCAAACCAGTATTGTTCTTTATGTGAACCATCATCTTTCATCCCTTGAGTGAGGATGGCTTGGACGCATCCATACAAATCAAACGATATCGAAGTAACAACGCCCGTTGCGCCCGTCACAGTATCTCTCACTTTATGACCAAGGATATTGAAGTGATTTTGCATAATTTTTCCAATTCTGGGGTTAGATGTTAGTATCCCTGCCACAACTCGATATGAAGGTTTCCTGTTTCATGCCCTTACCTTAGCGTGTCATTTGACACCTGTCAAATCATTTGTTAGGGTGGCAACAACGATAACGAAAAAGAGCCAAAAATGCCTATAAAAGTTTATAAACGCACAGATGCTTCGAGGGACATTCCCTATCAGGACAATCTGCTTTCCGGCCTTGTGCCGCTAGATGCGCCTGTTTTCTTTGACGATGAACGTGATTCGTTTATTCGGAAAACACGCCGCGCCGAGAAAGACGAAATCTATTGCGCCAGCCTTGCACTATTTGCTGACGATGAAAATGATTTGGTGAATTTCCTTAAGGGCATCAAAGAGCGAGGCCACAGGATTATCTGCGCCGAGGAGTCATTCACATGGTCGGGCGGCAAGCCCATAGGCATCGTCAAGGCGCAATGGCTGGCTGCGCGTAAGGCGGGATCGTCAATGCGCGGCGCAATCAAGTCGGCACAGACAAAGAAGGCTAAGACCGCCGCCGCCTTAGCGTTGATTTATGACAGGCTCTTGCTTCCTTCTATTGGCGAGAACACGACCGAAAAGCTGTGCGCCGAAGTCGGCATATCGCGCAATTCGATAAAGAACCATTATGGTCTTTGCCGCGAAGATTTGAGAAACAAACACGACATCATCCAAAAGCGAAAGGAACGCCACAATGCCAACCGATAAACCACAAACCACAATCATCTGCCCGATATGCTCCGGTAACATCCTCAGTGAAGCCGATCTTGAAGCATTAAGAGAGTTTGTCAAAGAGATGCACGAAAAGACGATTCCAGAAATAGTCGAAGCCGTTCGCCGAAGGCAAGAACTGGCATCGGAAAACAGGGGGCCATTATGGTGAAAGATTCACAAACGACGAGACTCGATGAAGCGGTGCGAAAAGTTTTTAGTTGTCCCGGACTTTCGGACAAAGAATCTGCACAGGTTGTCTTGCGGCATCCTTGGCTTGCAGAAGCATATAAGGATGAAATCAAGGAGGTCATGAATGCCAAACGATAAACCACAAACGACGATCTCATGCGTTTAATAGCCGAATATATTTGTCTAAAATGTGGGCATGAGTGGAGCGAACCAGCGGGTCCAACCCAATGCCGAAAATGTGGGCATCTTTACTTGAAGTGGAAAAACTATGAGCAACTCAGCAAACGCTTATCATCAGACGCCTTGGAGAACTAACATGACAACTAAAACGACGCCATCCGGTTTGACCAGTAAAGATTATTACTTATACGCACAGATATGGATAGCCGCTGCGACTGCTTCAGGTGAAACCAGCCTTCTTCTTATAGCAGTCGTATTAGGACTTTGGGCTATGTTTATGGGGCAACTCGAACGTGAGGAGAGTAAAGATGTCGAAAATTGAACCCACCGAACTTGCTGAATTTCTGGAAGGCGTAGAGGCCCAAACCGTGGCGGCTATGAAATTCTTTGGCCCCGTCTGGGAATTGGCCAATACCGAAACAAAGGTTCGATTGATATTTGAGGATTTAATCATTCGAGAGAGAGAAAACCATGACACAAACTACCCTACCTGCGGGCTATCGCATCCTTGAGGATGGCCTAAATCGTTTCGTCCTCATACATGAGAGCTGGCACAAATGCCCTGTCTTTCAGACACGACAGGCCGCGATCAACCACGCACATTATTTGGAGAACTGATATGACAAAAGAAACAGTAACGACCTCCGACGAATTCAAGAAAGGAGTGAAGTCAGCTTTTGATTACATACTGTTCGCAGCGGCCAACAATTATCATGTCAACGCTGCCTACAATGCCCGACGGCAGGAAATGAATGAGTGGATTGAAGAACTGGCAATTATGGCGCTTGAGGAGCTATCACCCGAAGATTGCATGACATGGAAGACGGGCCACCAGATGTATCAGGAAGGATTTGAAGATGGCAAACGAGCAAAGTAGTCCACAAACGACGCCCTTCTTTTATAAAAAACTGCAATCTGGTTTTTACATTGGTTGCTGGCTGATTAATTTTCAGAAACAGGGAGTGATTATGGCGTTCCGAGTTTTTAATCGAGCTATTTTTTTACGATTGGGAAATGCTTTTGAACTATTCGGTAAATGGAGATTTCAAGTTCTTGATCGCAAACTATTGAGGCTGCCATGAAACTAACAAGTATCCTTTAACTCCACCCCCAAACCTGTTAAAACCCACTTATGTCCAGTCCTTCAGCACCCGTATCTCAAAAGCCCGTCGAGTGCATGCGGCGCCCTATCCTCAATCACACAATCCCCGGAGAGAGCGTCTACGACCCCTTCCTCGGTTCCGGCACCACCTTAATCGCCGCCCAGGAGACCGGACGCGTTTGTTACGGGATAGAAATAAATCCTCTATATATTGACCTCACTATCCGGCGATGGCAGGACTTCTCCGGTAAGACAGCGATACTATCCGGCGATGGCAGGACTTTCGCCGAGATAGAGAAATCAATAATTTAGTTCGAGGAGGACGGTCAGTGGCGGACAGGAACGAAGACGGCACCTTTGCCCCCGGTAATAAAGCCAATCCCACAGGGGCTAACGGACATCTCAAGGGCTGGATGCGGTATGGCGATAGGCTCCAGATGTGGCTTGAGAGAAATGCCGAAGAGATAGGCACATACTTCGAAAATGACGGTGCTGAACTCAAAAAACTATCGACGATTGATGCCGTATGCTGCGTCCACGCGCGCAATATGCTCGTAGGGTCCGACACGCGCTCGGAAAGAGAGGCGGCCCTAGACCGCATTGAGGGCAAGCCCAAACAGGTGGTTGCCCACGGTGGAGACAAGGACAACCCTACCCCCATATCCGTAGACGGCGTATTTACCCTTACTTTTGGAACCGAGGACAACAATGGCGGAGGTTCTCCAGCCGCGTAAACTCGAGTGGAGGCGTCCGCGTCTTTACCCCAAACAGCGGGACGTATTCTTTAACGACAAACGCTACAGCATATGCGAGGCCACGACAAAGGCGGGAAAGGCGCAGCCTCTGGATGCTTTGGTATGGACGCCCTATGGTTCAATGCGCTTTGGTGACCTTCGATATGGATCACGCATAATCGCGTCTGATGGAACTGTTTGCCGCGTTGTTGCCATATATCCGCAGGGGGAAAGGGCAATATATCGCGTAACCTTTTCCGACGGGTCAACGTGCGAAGCCGATGCGGATCATTTGTGGGAAGTGCATAGCTTCGATGCCCCTCCGCGCATTATGACAACATCCAAGATAGCGGCGTTCAGGGTTAAAACCCGCAGCCGCATGTGGGTGCCAAAAATACATCCTATTCCATTCGATAATCGCGTGGTTCCAATTGATCCATATCTCCTTGGGGTACTCTTGGGCGATGGGGGTATGACCTCCGATACCGTCAGGCTATCATGTGCCGATCCTGAGATTATCGAGGGCTTACGTTCTGTCCTTCCTGCTGACCACAAGATTATCAAGTGCAAAGGTGAAAATTGTGATTGGTCGATCACATCCGGAAAAGCTGCAAGTCGGGTCAAGAATGAAAATAGGCACATCCGACAAATGGTTCGCGCCCTCGGGGTGGACGGCTATTCTTTTAATAAGTTCATCCCCGATATATACAAAATTAATAGCATCGAGGTACGCCGTGCCGTTCTTCAAGGCTTGCTCGATACTGATGGGTTCGTGGATAAGCACGGGCAACCGGGGATTGAGCAGACATCTGAGCGCTTGGCGACAGATATTACATGGCTAGTGCGCTCGCTGGGTGGGACTGTCCTTACGAGAAAGCGTAATAATAATGGATACCGTAAAAATGGGAAATACATCCCGTGTCGCGCCGTATATCGTCAGGTCATTAGGTTCAGCGACGCTCAATGGTGCTTTCGGCTCACCCGCAAACGCCTAAAGGTGCGAGACAAAATAAAGCCCGGTCATCGTATGTTCAGGGAAATCACATTCTCCCGCATGGCACAAGCTCAGTGTATCGAGATCGACCATCCCTCGCATCTTTACCTTACCGATGACTTTATCCCTACCCACAACACCGTCGGCGGCATGACGTGGCTCGTCGAGATGGGGCTGCGTGGGAGGCCGGGTGAAAACCGCTGGTGGGTAGCACCAGTCGTCCCCCAAGCCGAAATTGCTTACAACCGCATAAAGCGTGGGCTGCCCGGTAATCTGATCCGGTGCTGGGAGACCGACCGTCTTATCGAACTCCCAAATAAATCCCTGCTGCAGTTCAAGTCCGGGGAAAAGCCTGACAACCTGTACGGAGAGGACGTGTGGGCCTGTGTTATCGACGAAATGACCCGCATGCGCGAGGAAGCCTTCGTCGCCGTGCGCTCTACCCTCACGGCCACTCGTGGGCAGTTGCGCATGATCGGCAACGTCAAGGGGAGGCAAAACTTTGCTTATCGCTTGGCGCGTAAGGCCGAGGCGGGAGAGCCAGACTGGTATTACGACAAAATTACATGGAAAGACGCCGTAGCAGCCGGGATACTGCAGGAATCTGAAATAGACGACGCCCGCCGAACGCTACAGCCTCACGTATTCAAGGAACTTTACGAGGCAGAACCATCAGACGATGGTGGAAATCCTTTCGGGCTTCAATTTATAGCCCAGATCGTGGCCCCCCTTTCGAATCAGCCCCCCGTTGTCTGGGGGATCGACTTGGCCAAGTCTTTCGATTGGACGGTGGCGATCGCCCTTGACCGACAAGGACACACTTGTCGATTCGAACGATGGCAGGGGCCGTGGCCGGAAACCAAGACTAAGATTCATCGCATGGTCGGTGCTACAAAAGCGTACGTTGACGCCACCGGCGTGGGAGACCCCATAGTTGATGATCTGCAGCGCATGGGCGGTCGATCAACCTACGAAGGATTTAAGTTTACGTCGCAATCCAAACAGATGCTTATGGAAGGACTCGCAGCCGCGATACAGGGAAAGAAAATCACGATACCGGACGGAATCATTAAACAGGAACTTGAGACATTCGAATATAAATACACACCGACGGGAGTCCGTTATACTGCGCCCGTCGGTCTCCATGATGACTGTGTTTGCGCTTTGGCTCTCGCGGTGTATCATAACAACCCGCGCAACTCGTTGTTCTCATAAGGTACGCGATGGCTTTCTTCGACATATTCCGCAAGAACAAGAAGTCCGCGAGGGAGACGGCAATCGTGCCTATCGGCGGGAGGTCGACGCTTTTCTCTACCGATATCGACACCCCCGGGATTGAGGACTGGCCCGATATTCTCGCGCGCAGCTTTCAGGTACTCCCGGACGCTTTCAAGCGAGTAGACTCCTCCGGCCACGAGACGGACAAGATAACCGTCTCCTCTGCAGCCCCGAACGGCGCGCGCTTTACGCATGCGATGGACGCCCCGAGCGAGGGCAATCCTCTCTCGATGAAGCCGATCCTCAACCCGATGAATTCTATCCCTCCCGCGCAGATCGCGTGGTACGCCACGCAGGGCTTTATCGGGTATCAGGTCTGCGCGATACTTAACCAGCACTGGCTGATCGATAAGATTTGCACCAAGCCCTGCCGCGACGCCATGCGCCACGGGTACGAACTGGCCACCGACGACGACGAGGAGATTGACGTTAAGGTCTTTTCGGAAATCCGTAAGCTGGATCGTAAATTCAAGATCAAGAAGGAGTGCGTCGAGTTTGCGCGCTTTAACCGCATATTCGGGCTACGCATCGCCCTCCCCGTGGTCGATTCCCCTGACCCGTTCTATTACCAGAAGCCTTTCGACATCAAGAACGTGAAGCCCGGCAGCTATAAAGGAATATCGCAGATCGACCCTTACTGGATCACTCCCGAACTTGATATTGACGCCGCGGCTAACCCAGCGTCGATCCATTTCTACGAGCCCACATGGTGGCGCGTAAACGGTATTCGTATCCACCGCACCCACCTCGTTATCATCAAAAACGGTGTGCCAGCCGACGTTCTTAAGCCGACGTACTATTTTGGCGGTATCCCCGTCCCGCAAAAGATCGCGGAGAGGGTCTATGCCGCGGAACGCACCGCCAACGAGGGGCCGCAGCTTGCCCTAACCAAGCGCACGACGTGGATGAAGGTGGACATCTCGCAGGCCCTTGCGAATCTTCAGACCTTCCTCCAAAAGATAAGTTTCTTCTCGAATATGCGGGATAACTACGGCGTCAAGATAGGTGGACTCGACGACGAAATGCAGCAGTTCGACACGAACCTCACCGACTTCGACGAAATGACCATGACGCAGTACAAGATCGCCTGCGCTGCAGGAGACTGCGACGCCGCGACGATTATGGGAGACAGTCCGAAAGGTGGTCTCGGCAGCGAGGGCCAGTTCAACACCGACGCCTATAACGAATTCAAGGAATCCATACAGAGCGACTTCATGGAACCCCTGCTCGAACGCCACCACGAGTTGCTTATGGTGTCCGAAGTCGCCCCCATGTTTGGAAGCGAAATCCCTACCGGGTGGAAGCCCGTCATCAAGTGGAACTCGGTCGACACCCCGAGCGCCAAAGAGCAGGCCGATATCAAAGAGATCGAATCGCGCATCGGGAATAACCTTGTCAACTCCGGCGCCATAGATGGCGTCGACGAGCGCAATCGCTTAATGGCTGATAAAAAATCGGGCTACAACGGCCTCGCGGATCGGGAGCCGGAAGAGGAAGACCTCTCCGAAGAGCAGGACGTGACCGGGGATATTAAATCGGACAAATCGGAGAGCGGCGAAAAATAGGAACAGGGTTCGCGGTGGGTCTTATAAGCCAGTTTTTGCGAAAGTCAGAGGGCGGTTATTTCCATTACTGCCCCGCATGCCGCGAAATGCACGACATCCACACCGACTGGCAAAACCCTCAAGGATGTAGATGGGAGTGGGACGGTAATATCATCGCCCCCACGTTTTCCCCTCATATTGTGATAGAGCGGTCCGTGCAAAAGCGTCTCGTTTCACGCTGCCATTACACGCTAATCCGGGGGCAGCTTTCCTATCAGTCCGATTGCACCCACACCCTCAAAGACGTTACTATGCGCCTCCCGGCAATACCGGATTACTTGAGGGATAGATGAACAAAAAGAAACAAGCGTGGGCAAATCAGCGCAAGCCGGAATATCTTCGGGGCAAAGCCTTAAACCCGAATGCCGCTATTGAGGCGCGATATCACGCAGCCCTGTCTTTGCTGATAACCCGCATGTGCCGGCAGACTGAAAAAGAGATCAGGGCGCTATTCGCCGAGCCTCACGCGAAAGAGTATTTTGCGCAGGATGAGACAATATCGGCGCAGGCCAAATTCGTGATGAAGGCGTTACGCGCGCGCACGAGCCAGATATTCAACATTGCGGCAAAGCCTATCGCCGAAAAGATGACCCACGCCGAGTCGAAGTCCAGCGCGCTATCGCTTAAGACAAGCCTCGAGGCACTCTCGGAAGGTCTTTCGCTCAAGACCGACTTTATAACCGGCGACCTCAAGGAAGTGCTGGCGGCCACGATTACGGAGAACGTGGGGCTTATTAAATCGATCCCCGAGCAATACTTCACGCAGATCGAGGGGGCCGTAATGCGGTCTATTACCACGGGCAACGGCCTGCAAGACCTAGTGCCGTTCATTAAGAAATACGAGGGGATTACGCTCCGGCGCGCGCGGATCATAGCCAGAGATCAGACGCGTAAAGCATTCTCAAACCTTAACTTCGCGCGCATGGATAAGGTCGGGGTCAAACAATACGAGTGGCTCCATTCGTCAGGTGGACAAAAACCCCGTAAACTCCACCAGCGCATGAGCGGAAAAGTCTACCGGATAGACAACCCTCCGGTAATAGATGATAAGACCGGCCAGCGTGGAAAGCCCGGCGACCTGATTAACTGCCGGTGCAGAGCCATCCCAATAGTCTCTTTTGCCGAGGCGTAATGTCCGGGATCGACCTCCAGCCGCTTTTCAGTAAGGAAAGTTGCTTCTGGTGCGACGGACCAATGTTCGACCGCGAGACGATAGAGGCATATCCCGAACTCCATCAATTCCGGCGGCACATAAAAACGCGAGATCACCTCGTCCCTCTAAAAGACGGCGGCGCGGGCTTTACGGTGCCGTGTTGTTTTAACTGCAATCACGCGAAGGGTAGTCTCGACCCAATGGAGTTCCGCGATAAATACCGTCCCGATGTTCCGGTCGAGAAAGTGGTTCAAGCGTTGCTCGACGCGAAGCTGGCACACGTTGCGGTCGCCCCGCGCAAAAAACGGGTGACGAAGCGTCGGCGCGTGGTAAGATAATCATTCACTTACTCAAAAAGGAGACGCTATGTCGAAAGCACCGAAAATCACCGACCCCGTAATCATCAAGGGCGTGTACGACCTTCTTGGTCTCACCGCGGCACCAGATCGCGCCCTCGTGAAAGTCGTGGTTATCCTTGAACCGGGAAAGCCCGTCCTCGTAACGGAAAATAGCCTACCGCTTATCGACATGCCAGACGACGCGGAAAAACAGCAGGGTTAAATCATGGGAAAGACGAGCGGACACACGCTAGACCTATTCGGGATGGACTCCGCTCGTCACCTCGATGTGAATGGATGGCCAGAAATAAAGGATAACCCGATAAGCAAAGCCGGGGTTTTTCCCTATCTAGGTCGTCAGATCAGCCCGGACTTAGACCCCGATAAGACGTACATGGTCTTGCGTTCGGAGGAAGAACTCTCCGCGCCGGAAACAATCGAATCGCTCAAACTGCTTCCGTGGATCGATGAACACGTCATGCTTGGGCCGGTCGAATCGGGAATGACCCCGCCGGAGTATAAGGGCGTCGAAGGAGTAATCGGCGAGAACATTCATTTCGATAAAGCGAGCGGCAGGCTCCTCGCCAACATCAAAGTGTTTTCCGACAACATGGACGATCTGCTCGCTTCAGGAAAACGGGAACTCTCGCTCGGCTACCGTTGCAAATACAAAATTTCCTCTGGTGTTTGGAACGGACAGCAGTATGATGCGATTCAGACAGACATTCGGGGTAATCACCTCGCGCTCGTTAAAGAAGGGCGCATGGGGCCGGATGTAGCGGTTTTAGACCACCTAAGTTTCACCTTTGACGCGAAGGATATCATCATGGCCGATAAAGAAGACGAAACCAAGAAAGCCCTCGACGCGATTGGCAAGATGGTTGCCGACGGCTTAAAGGCTATGGACGAAAAAATGGATGAGAAATTTGAAGCCCTCGACAAACGCGTGAAAGACGCGATGGAAGAGGAAGACCCCGACGCCGCGGGCGACAAGAAAGCCAAAGACGAAGCCGAGGAAAAGAAGGAAGAAGAGAAAAAGGCCGAAGACCGCAAGGCGATGGACGCCTCGATCAAGGCCGCTATGGACGCCGCTATCGCTCCTATTGCCCAAAAGATCGAAGCCATATCGAAGATCGTCGAGACGCAGACCATCGCGCAGGACGCAAAAGTACACGGCGAACTGCTCGGGAAATTGTCCGCATTCGGTTACGCGGTCGATGGCGCGGACGGTATGACGCTCTCCCAGTTGCGCGAGGCTGCTGTCGCCAAGATCGGATTGCCTGCCGCGAAGGGCAACGAGCAGACCGCTTTGGACAGTTTCTTCTACGGTCGCACTCCGGCGGTCGATGAAGTCGGGTTCGCCCTCGATTCGCGCACAAGCGCGAACGGCAGCAAAATCGACGAGTTGTTCAAGAACTAAGAATCTAACCACGAAAGGGTTTCAAAATGGGTTTTCCTAATGTCGTAACCGTACAAAATGCCTTCGGTATTCCCGGGGAGTTGTACGATGATAGCCCCGAACGCTCGGCCCCGTGGACGCTTAATTCAGCCTCGGCTTCCTATAACTTAATCGGCTCGACCGCGTTTACCGCGCTGACGGCTGACCCCGGCAATGCCTATTCTTCCGGCACAGCCAAAGCGGGCGGCACCGGCCAGTTCTGTGGAATCTTGACCGGGCCAAAACAGTACGCCACGCAAGGCCCCTCGACCGGACCGCTTGATCCGAGCCTCGTTTTACCGAACCAAGTCATCGGCCAGTTGACCATGATGGGTCATCTGATCGTTGTTCTGCCCGGGCCTGCGAATCTCGGCGACTCGGTGTGCTACGACACGACCACTGGCGCTCTGGCGTCTTTTGCAAAGACGACCTCCTTTACCGCGACCCTAAACGCCACAACGGGCGTCCTCGCGGTCTCGGCTATCACGGCGGGCGCTATCGTCCCCGGGATGACCATCGCTACGGGTACTGGCGCTGCCGGTGTCGTGATTACCGGATACGACGGTAGCTACGGCGGCACGGGAAATTACTACACAAATTACGCTGGAAACGGCGGCGGCAATATCTCGTCTACCGTTATGACAGCCGCGTCCTTGCCTCCTCCCGCCACGTCCTTTACGGCTAGCATCGCCACTACCGGCGTAATGACCGTTTCGGCTGTCGGGTCGGGCGAAATCCTGCCGGGGCAAGTCCTCGCGGGTACCAACGTCCCGGCGAATACCGTCGTGCAGCCCTACGGAACGGGTGGCACCAGCGGCGAAGGTAATACCGGCACCTATCAGGTCACGCCCGCCCCGGCTGTGGCGGTAACGTCTACAACGGTTACGGCGGACGCTCAAACCGCTATCCTCCGCGCGGAAGTTATTCTCTTCCAGCCCGCAGGGAACGGCGGTCTCGCGGTAATCTCGCTGACCAACGCTTAATAAAACCAAGAGGGAGTTAAATCGTCATGGATAAAAAAATAGCATCGAAGGTTCACTTCGCGCTCGACGCTGCTCCCTCCCGGGACGGTATTATGCGTCCCTATGTGCATCAATTGGGGATGGACGCGATTCAAGAAGCGTTTTCTTCCGAGGTGAGTTTTCGAGACCTCTTGCGCAAAGTCGGCATCAGCGTACCGAACAGCGTCGCCCGCGACATGATGAACGCCTACGCGATGGACTCGGTGCAGGGGCCGGTCACGACCCCATCCGTGCCGGGTCTGATCCAGTTCTTACAGAACTGGCTCCCCGGTCAGGTCTTCACGATGACCGCCGCCCGCGAGATCGATAACCTTATCGGCATCAACACACAGGGCGAGTTCAGCGACGCCGAGATCGTTCAGGCCGTGCTTGCGATGACCGGCTATCCCCGTCCCTACACGGACGACGGTAATTCCCCTCTGGCAAGCTGGAACCAGACCTATGTCCCCCGTACGAACGTCCGTTTCGAGATGGGTATGCGCGTCGGCGTCTTGGAAGAAGAAACCTCGGCCCGCGTTCGCGTCAACAGCGCCCAGACGAAGCGCGAATCGTGCGGAGAGCAGCTTGAAATCACCCGCAACCTCGTCGGCTTTTACGGCTACAACAGCGGCGCGAACAACACCTACGGCTTCCTGAACGACCCGGGCCTCTTGCCTATCGTGACGGCGGCTAATGGAGCGACAGGGCATACCGAATGGTCGACCAAGACCATGCTCGAGATCATCCAAGATTTGCTCAACATGTTTGTCCAACTCCGCACACAATCTTTGGGCCGCATCGACCCCAAGAAAATGGCGACGGTTTTGGCGGTTCCTACCAACGCGATCGACTATCTCTCGACCCCGTCCGATCTGGGCTACTCGGTTCTCAAGTGGCTCAAAGACAACTATCCTCTGGTACGCGTTCAGGACGCGATCCAGTTGGAAAACGGCGCGGTCGGCAATGGTCTTGTCTACCTCTACCCGGAACGTATCGCCGACCTCTCCACCGATGACGGCAAGGTATGGATTCAGGTCGTCCCGATGAAGTTCCGCGTCCTCGGAGTTCAAAAGCTGACCAAAGCGTGGCAGGAAGATTATGCGAATGCCACAGCAGGTGCCATGTGCAAGCGTCCGTGGGCCGTAACCGTGCTTGAAGGGGTATCGTAGGCTTTACTTAATATCAATAATTTCTATAATGGCGTTATGGATTATCAAAGGGCGGGGAGCAATCTCCGCTCTTTTTCGTTGTGCGGCACAAGGGGTCGGCATAACATAACCATGTCGCCCGCAATCAAGCGGGAGCGAAAACCTCGAGAGGTTACAACATGCGCAATTTCGTATATTCCACACTTTCACGGAGCCGCCATTATACCGGGTGGTCTCGCCCATCCGAGAAGACCATGAAGCCGGAAATCATCTGGCAAGTCCTGATCCACGGTGGGGCTAACATTCCTACATCCCCCGAATCGGAGCGCGGCCGCTTTACCCCGAAGGGCATCCGCACGGAGATCAGCGAGGAACAACTCGCGCAATTGCAGCAAAATTCGGTGTTCTTAAAGCATCAAGAGCAGGGCTATATCATCGTTGTCTCGAGCGAGATCGACCCCGATATCGTCGCCCGCGACATGAAGGAAAAAGACGCCTCTGCGCCTCTTACCGATAAGTCCCCGGCGTTTAACCAGCCCCTGACCGAGGATATTATCCCCGTCAAGGAAGAGGGCATCATGAGCAGGGTCAAGAAGGCCTTTAACTAAATGACGGCACCCCCCGCCTTTTTCTACAACGACGCCACCTTTCGGGCCGCGTTTCCCGCATTCGGGAACGCGCTCGTCTTTCCAACACCCGTCCTAGAAATGTACTACGACACGGCGGGTCTATTCGTGGCAAACTCGAATTACGGTTTCTTGGCGCAGGCGGGGGCGACGCCGTATTGCCTTTATCTCATGACCGCGCATCTGGCCCAGATCGGCAGTCAGGTCGCGCAAGGGGAAAATTCGGATGTTCCCATCTCTGCGACCATCGACAAGATAAGCGTTTCTGTGCAGGCGGTCGCGCTCAAGAATCAGTGGCAGTATTGGCTAAACTCGACCGAATACGGCAAGCAACTGCTCGCGCTCTTACAGGCGCAATCGGTCGGAGGTTTCTATTCACCGGGTGGTCTGGGGCGCGCTGGGTTTAAGTATTGAGGTATCGCTATGCCGAAAAGCGGACGCCAGAACCCTCAAGTTTTCCAGCAGATATCCGCACGGATTAAAGAGCTTGATGGAGTCGAGACGCGCGCGGGTTGGTTCGAATCGTCGAAATACGAGGACGGAACTTCAGTCGCAGAGGTCGCGGCGGTTCAAGAGTTTGGCGCCACGATCGCGCACCCCGGTGGGACGCCGTATAAGATCGGCCCGGACGGTAGGGCGATATTCGTGACTAAGGCCGACGGCGCGGGTCTTCCCGTCACCCAAGCCCACACAATTGTAATACCTCCGCGCCCCTTCATGAGACCGACCGCCGATCGCGAGAAAAACAACTGGCTCACGATTATGTACGACGGCGCAAAGGCCATCGTGCGCGGTGCGGCGACAGGAATTCAGGTCATGGACGCTCTAGGGTCGCGTGCCGCGGGAGACATCGCGAAAAGCATCGTTGCAGTAACGTCGCCTCCGTTAAAGCCCGGGACGATCGCCGCGCGCCGCAGGGCGCTCACTGATAAAATAACGATAGGCTCTTTGGATAAACCGCTTGTATCATCCGGCATCATGCTCGACACGGTCAGCCACACAGTAGGGAAAGAATCGTGAGCGTTCCGGGATCAAACCTTTTGAAGAAGGCCTTTAGGCTGATCGCCGCGCAAACGATCATCTACAAGGCATTTGTCTCGCGCACGGCGAACGGGATAGGCCTGTGGAACGCGACGTATGCGATGCCCGTATGCACGAAGGGAAGCGTCCAGCCGGTTCCGCGCCAGCTTATGGAATTGCTCGGCCTCGACCTTCAAAAACACTACGTTTATATTTATGTTTCTCAAAGCGTGGTCGATATCCGGCGGGATGTAACAAGCGATCAGTTTCTTTTTGGGGGCGCAACGTATCAGGCGCTTTCAATAACGCGCTGGGTGCAAATAGACGGGTGGAACAGCGTTCTTTGCGTCGAGGTGCCGAATGCTTGATAACGCCCTGTTTGCCCTTATCCTATTGACGCTTAAGAGCGGGTTGCAATCCATAGGACAAAACGGAATTACCGTCGTTCAAAATAACCAGCCTACCCAGCAGGGAACGCCGAGCGGTCCATCGATATTTATTTACAAGGTGTCCGACGAGCGCATGGGCTTTCCTCAAAGGATATCGGTGCAAGGTAGCGGGGCTGCGTCTTTTACCGCATCGATTGCGGGTAACGTCCTTACCGTATCATCCGTGGCCAGCGGCGCGCTTGCCGCGAATCAGCTTATATCGGGTACCGGATTGCCATCAAACGTGATTATTACGTCGCTTGGAACAGGAACCGGCGGGGCGGGAACCTATATCCTCAATTACGCGCCGGGAACATTATCAGCACGGGCTATGACCTCAATCGGCGCGCAAGGCTATACCGAGACCCAGCAATACATATCCACTTTCCAGATGAGCGCTCTAGCGACGCAAGACCCGTCGAACGTCGAATCGCTTACGGCCTCTGATATTCTGAATTACGGGGTCTACGTCATGCAAACCGGATCGACCATTGCCAGTTTCGAGGCGCAGGGTGTCGGTATTCTGAATATAGCGCAAGTCAGGAACCCCTATTTTTCAGACGACCGAGTACGCTATGAAGCGAGTCCGAGTTGCGACTTTCGCCTGACACATAAACAGATTGTAACGAGCGTAATCCCAGTTATACTGTCGGACGAACTCCAAGTTTTGTCCGTCTAGGGAGGCCGCCATTCCTGTCGTCGCCCTAAAAATACAATCAATTCCATACACTTATATATTGGAATGGACATCCCATAAGAAGCGTTATATCGGGGCGCGTTGGGCTAAAAATTGTCATCCAGATGACCTATGGAAAGATTACTTTACTAGTTCCGAATACGTTAAAAAATTCGTTGAGATTAATGGCCCACCGGACATTATTTTAATTGATAAAATATGCTCTACGCCCCAAGAGGCAATGCAGCGCGAACAGGAATTACAGTATAAATTTGATGTTAGGCACAACGATCAATTTTTAAATAAAAGTATTACAGGCGTTTGGAATCATTCAGACCCAGAAATTATTGAAAAAGGAGTTTCCAAAAGGCGCGGTCGAAAAGCTTCCCCCGAATGGGTAGCTTGGGTCACAGAATTTCATCGCACACGCAAACGTTTGCCAGAAACTGGTCGACGAATCAGTAAGGCAAACAAAGGAAGGAAACTAACGCAAGAACAAGCTAAAAATTGCGGTAATGCTTGGCGTGGTAAAAAACAACCTGCAGAAATGATTTTAAAAAGATCAGTGGCTTTAATCGGAAACAAAAGCCGCACTGGACAAACTTTTTCAGAAGAGACGCGTCAAAAAATGAGAATGGCTAGCCGTCATCTACCTAACCCCATTGTAACTTGCCCGCATTGTGATAAAAGTGGAGGCAAGGGGCCGATGATTAGGTTTCACTTTGATAAGTGTAAGCAGAGGAAATAACTCTCATGCCAATCCCAATTTCTAATTACTGTTTAATCACCAGCGGTGTCGGCGGTGGCAATAACGTCTCGACGCGCAGTCTCGGTGCGTTGGTCATCAGCGGAAACCCACTCATCCCGACCGGCGCGGTTGTCAGCTTCACATCTGCCGCAGCGGTTGGGACGTATTTCGGAACATCGTCCGAGGAATATCTGCGCGCTGTATTTTACTTTGGCTGGATCAGCAAGAATATCTCGCAAGCGAATCAGATCAGCTTCTGGAACTGGAACAACGACGCAGCGACCGGGTCTCTCATTTACGGGGCGCAGGAAACCTTCAATCTCTCGACATTTACGTCCATTACCACGGGCGATTTTACCCTCACGCTGGGCGGCTATACAGACCACCTTACGGGCGTTAATTTTAGCGGCGACGCCAGCCTTGCCGCGGTCGCGGCGACCCTCCAAGCGGCTATACGCGCGGTCTCTGCGGGCGGTGCGGCGTGGACGGGTGCGACGGTTGCCTATAACGCTACCCCCACGCAGGGCGGCCTGCCTCAATTTACCCTCACCAGCGGCACAACCGGAACGGATGTCGTATCGGTCACGGCTGGCTCAATAACCGACATGGCGGGGCCACTGGGGTGGCTCACGGGCGCTATCCTCTCCAACGGTACGGCAGCGCAGACGATCACTACCAATCTTAATAACCTGATTAACCTGACCAACAATTTCGGCTCGTTCTGCTTTACGACCGCTCTGGCGCCAGTATTGGCGACCATCGAAGCGGCTGCGAACTGGAACAACAGCCTCACGCCGAATAACCAGTTTATGTTCCTCGTCTCGATCACGGCGGCCAATGCATCGACGTGGTGCGCGGGCCTCGCCACTATCGGCGGGTGCGCTGGCGTTCTCGTCTCCCCTCAAGCGGGCGCATATTCCGAGATGGAACCGATGATGATTCTGGCCGCGACAGACTACACGAAGCGGAACAGCGTCCAGAACTATATGTACCAAGAGTTTAACGATACAGCCTCCGTTACGACCGGCGCGCTTCAAGCCACGTACGACGCGCTTTTGCTCAATTACTACGGCAACACCCAGACCGCAGGGCAACTCCTCTCGTTCTTCCAGCGCGGCGTGATGTTCGGTATCGCGACCAACCCGCAGGACATGGGTATCTACGCAAACGAGATTTGGCTAAAAGACGCTATCGGCGCGGCGATCATGACGCTGTTGCTTTCGCTTGCCGAAGTGCCGGCCAATACGACCGGGCAGGCCCAGCTTACGACCGCTGTTCAAGCGATTATTAACCAAGCCAAGTTTAACGGCACGATAAGTTCCGGCAAGACGCTCACGACCACCCAGCAGCTTTACATCACGCAAGCTACCGGCAGCGCAACGGCGTGGCAGCAAGTCCAGAGCATCGGTTATTGGTTTAACGTCGTCATCACGCCGTATGTCGTCAACGGACTGACCCAGTACAAGGCCGTCTACACGCTTATCTATTCCAAGAACGATGTCATCCGCTTTGTGAGCGGCACCGACGTACTCATCTAGGGGGAATAAATGTCTTTGGACGTCTCCGGCTTTGGCCTCGTATGTAGCTTGATCGCCAGCAACACGTTTCCCAACGGGCTTGTCATCACGCAATTCGCGGCTGATACCGACCCTCTGGATTTAAACACGGTCGATATTGCCGACGCGGAGATGGGGCTGAACGGCGACCTGATAACATGGGCGAAGGCCGTCCGTTTAAACGCTATCCTCGCCGTCATCCCCGGAAGCACCGACGACCAGAACCTTCAAATCCTTTTTGACGCTAACCGCGTCGCGCAGGGCAAAAATAGCGTTCAGGACATCTTGACCATTACGGTCGTCTACCCCGACGGTTCTCAAGTCACTCTGACGGGCGGTAAGCTGCTCTCGGGTATGCCCGGACGCTCGGTATCGAGCAGCGGCAAGCAAAAGACGAAAGTCTACGGCATGGCCTTCCAGAGCAAGGTCGGCGGATAATGATCGACCAGCACACCGAAGCGACGTTCGAGGACGCCTCCGGCAAGTCCCATAAATATCTGCTCTACAAAATCCCTGCCGTTGCTGGCCGTGAGATTCTGTGCCAGTGGCCGCTTACTGCGCTCCCTAAGGTCGGTGACTATTCGGCGAATGAAGGGGTAGCCCTTAAGATGCTGTCGTACGTCGCCGTCGAAAAGAACGGGACGCCTATTCGCCTATCGACCACGGAACTCGTTGATAACCACGTCCCTGACGCTGTGGTCATGATGCGTATTGAACGGGAGATGTTCAAATATAACTTCGGTTTTTTTTTGGAAGAAAAAGTCTTAACTTTCTTCGAGCGGCTGACGGGGATGATCGACAGCAAGATTTCAGAAATGTTGACGGCTTCATTGCAACGATCATCGCCGACGGAAAAGCGACCCTCCACGAATTAAGAACCATCTATTCACTTGAGGACGCATTCTTGCTCTGGGAATGCGTAGTGATACCGCGCTATAATGCGTGGGTAGCTTCCCGGAGGCGCGCACCATGACCACCGTTGACACCTTCGTCTATCTTTTTAAGTCGGACACTAAGGGCGCGAGCGACGACGCGAATAAGCTCGACCAGCAGATCAGCCAGCTTGCGGCAAAGGGCGATAAGCGCACCGAGAAAGAGGAAAAGCAGCTTAAGGAGTTGCGGAAACAGCGCGTCGCCTACACCCAAGACCTTCGCGACCAGACCAAACTTATCGACAAGCAGGCCGAGAGTACCGATAAACTCGCTGATTCGCTCGTCAGCGTCGGTGTTTCAGCGATAGCGGCGTTTGCCGGATTCGAGGGGATAAAATCAATAGCTTCGGATGCGCTTAACTTGAACCTCAACCTCCAACAGACGCGCGCCCTTACGGGGCAAAACGCCGAGGAGATACAGGCGTGGGATCAGGCCTTCGAGCGCCTCGGAGCGCCCGGTGGGGCTTTTACAAAGTGGTTTACGACCTATTCCCAATACCTCCAGCGGACGGGGCAAGATACCAAGCAAATCCTCCCTTTCCTGCGGTCGCTTTCCGACGAAATTAAGAACCTCCCCGAGGATCAGGGTCGCCAGCGTTTCCAGCAAGCGGCACAGGCTTTCGGTCTGCCACAGGAGTTTTATCTCGCTTTACGCGAGGGCGGCGCGGCGCTTGATGATTTAATCCAGACACAAGAAAAATTCATAAAGGCAAACAAGGCCAGCGAGGACTCGACACGCTCTTTCGTGGCGTCTTTACAGAACCTCGGATCGTCGCTCGTCGGGCTTTTCTCTCGAATTCTCGGGCCGCTGACGGGGTTCCAGACATCGTGGAACAATATCCTTGCAACTCTGATATCCGGGAATTTTAGCGCGGGGTCTTTGATAAGCGCAGCGCTCACTGGTTTTAAGGGCCAGTCGAACCCTGACAATGGAAATAATGCGTCAAAAGTTCTGCCCTTAATCTCACAATACGAAAGCGGCAACAGAAACGTCTTAAACGCCAGCGGCCCGGGAGGAACTCCTGCCTCTACCGCAAGCGGCTATTATCAGATCACCAACGGAACGTGGCAAGATTTTGCTCCGAAAGCCGGGGTTTCCTTAAAGCAATACCCGACGGCCATGTCCGCCCCCCAAGACGTACAGCAAAAAGTTGCCGCTCTCCTTTATAACCAACGCGGAATCGAGCCGTGGTCGTCCGATACGAGGCTGCTTGCGGCATTAGGGAAAGACACGGTCGCGCAGGCCGATTCGAGCAGCTTTAATGCGCCGACCGCGGGCGGTGGAGGTTCTATCTCAATCGGAAAGGTCGAGGTACACACGCAAGCGAAGGACGCGCCCGGCATTGCCGACGCCATTGTCTCGGAACTGCATCGCGCGTATCGTTCGGTGGTAAGCAACTGGGACGACGGGGTCGTTAAATAATGGCTATTTTGGGGAGCATCGCCGTTACCGCCGTTGACCTTTTTTTGTCGACGCAAGCCTACGACTCGGTCGCCGTTCTCGACGGCTTCACCCAAATTTTCGAGGCCGCGCGCCCGATGCGCGCTACCGTCCGGCAGCCTTCGCGCCTGCTTGACCACCCTATTGAAACGGGGCAGGTCATCACCGACTATAGCATAAACCTCCCCGTCGAGATCGATTTAACGGTCATCGTGCAGGCGCAAGACTACCGCAGCACCTACGCCGAGATTTATCAGTATTTCCAGACTAAGGGTCTGCTCACCGTTCAGCTTAAGACCGCGAACTACGCGAACATGGTCATCGCGGACATTCCACACGAGGAAACGACGCAGCTTTACGATGCGTTCCAGATGGTCATAAAATTTCGCCAGATACTCGTTAATCAGGCGGCGACCTCCTCCAACTTCTCGCCGGCCGACCCCACCCAGTCCAACACGCAGGCGCTAGGGCAACAAAACAGCTACGCGCCGACCAGCACCCAAACAACGCTCGGGACGCAGACGTCTCCCGGGACGGCTTATTCGAGCGTCTACCCACCCACGGCCACGGCCAACCAAGTCCAGCAGGGGCCGCAGACGGTGGGAATACCCCAGATCGACAATGTCCCAACGGGGAGCATTCAGACGCTCACAAGCGAACAATCGCTCTCGACCTCGTTTGGTGGAGGTGGATCGTAATGCCGGTAGGACTTCCCCTCCAACAGACCGCCAATCAGTCATTCACGACGACGCTTGATGGGAACCTCTACGACTTGACGGTCCGCACCTGTAACGGCGTAACGACGGTGAGCATCACTTTAAACGGCACGGACGTCGTCGACAACGCGCAAGCACCCGCAAGCGGGCCGATCATCCCTTCCCAGTACCTTGAGGCCGGAAATTTCTCTTTCCTGACGGCGAACCAGCAGCTTCCGACGTACGAGCAGTTTACCTTGACGCAGTCGCTCTTTTATTTTACCGCAGCGGAGTTAGCGGCGTTCCGCACACCGCCTGTAGCAGCTTCTCCACAAGTCCCCACGGTCACCGAATCATTCTTTAATCCAATTGCGGCTCTCCCTTTGCGTTTTTCGCCAGTCGGCTATGTGGGGGTGTAATCATGAAGGCGTTCGACGACCGCCTCATTCGGCTTCAGATCAGCCTTAACGATACAGGCGAGACGTTTGTGTACGACCAGAATTATTTTATCTCGGCGAGCGGGACGAAGTACGTTAACGGCAATTTTGCCGACTTCGCAATTCGAATCGATAATATCAACAAAACCACACGCGACCTTTTGATTAACCGGACGTCTTTGTGGGCCAAGAACAAGACCGTCGCGAATATATCTCTCGAAGTTGGAAGGCAGTCCTACGGGACGTTCCAGATCGCCGCCGGTCAGTCAATCGCATGCACCCCGACCCAACCGCCGGACATAGGTCTGATATTTAAATCTCTCTCCCAAGTCGGGGCGATGGGACTTATTGGCGCCTACAGTGCGGCCCCGATAACGACCCTCAAGGTCATCGCCCAGCAGATCGCGACCAGCAACAGCCTAACGCTTGATTATCAAGCGAGCCAGAATCCAACTATCGGGAATTACCATTTTACGGGCGCCGCACCGGTTCAGGTCAAAAAATTGCAGGAACTAGGCTATATAAACGCGTACATCGACGACACGAGCAAGAGCCTTGTGGTCACAGATAACGGGGTCGCTCGAGCCGTTCCTCCTATCGACGTAAATCCTCAAACGGGGATGGTCGGAGTCCCACAACTCACCGAAATCGGCGCGCGCGCGGTGCAATTAATCAAAAACGAAGTCAAGATCGGAGCGCCTGTTAACTTACAAAGCCAGATCAATCCGGGGGTGAACGGAAAATACCTGATCGCGAAACTAGGATTTGACGTAGCGAGTTGGCAGACGCCATTTTACTGGATCATGGACTTGCGTATTCCCCTTTCGACGGGTAGCCCGCAATGACTTTTAACTTTGGCCCACCCTCACGGAACCCTACGAATGACGACTCGATGGTCGGCATGTTCGACGTCGTTCTCGCAAAATTTCTCCAAAACTTTGTCGATGACATGATTCCGGCGCAAGTCGTCGCGTACAGTCGGACGAGCAATACCGCACAGGTTCAACCGCTTATTTCTCGGGTGACGACACAAGGTGTGACGGTCAAACGGGCGGCAGTCCAATCGGTGCCGGTCATCCAGATAGGTGGGGGAGGATTTGTCCTAAACTTCCCGATAAAGACCGGAGACCTCGGGTTCTTAAAAGCCAACGACGTGGATATTTCGCTTTTTAAACAGTTCTGGAACATGGTCGTCCCCAATACCGCGCGAAAGCATAATTTTGCGGACAGCGTGTTTATTCCAGCCGCGCTTACCGGCGTTACGATCCAGACTGCCGACGCGTCGAACGTCGTTCTCCAAGCCCTCAACGGTTCGGTGCGCATCAGTCTAGGCACGGGGAACGCTTGTATCACCGACCAGTCGGCCTACGCGCAAAGTCCGAACGCGATCCTCGACATCCAATCGACGACGCGAGCTTTTAAACTGCCCGTAATGACGACAACGCAAAAAAATGCTATCCCTTCTCCGAAGCAAGGATTCATGGTTTACGACTCCACGGAGAACGGAGTTTCAACTTATAACGGAAGTGCATGGTCGTAGAATGACCCAGACATTCGGAACAACGGCATTCCCCGCAAACGACATTTACTTATTGCCGAACGGAAACGTCGCTATTTTGCAGGGCCAGTCCGCAGTCGAGGCGGCGTGTCAATCCACTTCTCTCCTTCGCTTAGGTGAAGCTATCCTTCAAACGACTTTAGGAATTCCGTACTTCCAAGCGGTATGGGCCGGGGTGCCTAATCTATCCGTCTACGAGAGTTACCTCCGCAATGCGATTACAAGCGTCAACGGCGTTGTGGGAATCCAAAGTTTAACTATCAGCGTTTCGCAGGGGACGTTATCATACACAGCGACGATTGAATCCGTGTATGGCGAAATTTATCTTACGCAGGAGATTCCCCTCTCATGACCCAGACCGCGTATTTGTACCTAACCGATCAAGGCGTCATAGTCTCGGACACCAGCGGGACTTTGGCTCAAGTTCAATCGGAATGGTTGCAGGCCTTTGGAGCGGATTTAATCGTAACGCCCGACACCCCGCAGGGCGTCATGATTACCGCCGAGGCGCTGGCGCGGAATAACGTCATCAACAATAACGCGGCGCTTGCAAATCAGATCAACCCTAACGTGGCCGGAGGTACTTTTCTTGACGCTATAGGCCTGCTGACCGGAATCCAGCGGACGCCGGGGTCGCCGACGGTCGTGCCGAACGTCACCCTTTCGGGCGTTGCTGGTACCACGATCCCATCTGGGGTTCAGGCGCAGACCGCCGCCGGAGACCTTTTCGTGTCCACCGCCGCCGTTACTTTAGGGGCAGGGGGAAGCGCGACCGTGAATTTCCAGTCTTCCGCAAACGGGGCGATTCCGTGCGCGGAAAACGCGCTTAATATCATCGTGACCGGAATTCTCGGCTGGGAGACGGTAAATAACACGACAGCAGGGACTGTAGGGGCCACAACGCAGAGCGACCAAGCGTTTCGTGCTTATCGTTTAAATACCCTCGCTTTTAACAGCATATCTCTCGCCGCCGCAATCACATCGGCGCTCTATGAGACGCCGGGCGTGACAAGCCTCACCTTCCAAGAGAACATCGCCGCCACGACCGAGACGATCAACGGCATCTCGATGGTCGCGCGCTCCGTTTACGCTTGCGTGGAAGGGGGAACAAACACAGCGGTCGCGGCAGCTCTCCTCGAAAATAAATCCAGCGGTGCGGCTTGGAACGGCAGCACGTCGGTCTCCGTTATCGAACCAGCCAGCGGCCAGACCTACACCGTCCTCTTTGACCGCCCCACCGCCGTCCCCATTCAGGTCACCGTCACGACCCCCAACGGTAACGCGGACGCGATCACCCAATCGATTCTCGACTACGCCGCCGGTCTCGTGCAGATCATCGACCAGAACGGCACTAGCCAAACTCTACCGGGGTTTATCGTCGGATCATCCGTTTCTCCATTCGATATTTCCGGGGCGATTATGGCCGAAAATCCGGGGGTCTATCTCTCGAACGTCCAAGT